>OLOG01001851.1_pt1 | contig 11357 bp, 12 predicted proteins | sample 1672351 | NCBI WGS metagenome assembly OLOG01 (sample SAMEA3136674, study PRJEB25190) | human gut metagenome | biome: human gut; feature: human-associated habitat; material: faeces | place: Austria | collected 2013 | reverse complement strand
TTAATTAAGTTTAAAAACAAAATAACAAAGATAAAAGAAAATGTACCAGTCACTGGTACATCGAAAATAACAAAAAGGAGATAACAAAATGGAAAAAGAATTTATCAGAAATGTACTAGATATAGACGTTAATGGCTTTACTGGAACGACACGATACGTTGTAAGTGCGATGTATGATGTGATCCATGAAGATGAAGATGGAAGCACATGGGCTTCAATAGAATCAAAAATCATTGAAGATGTGACAATGACCAGTCAAATGATAGAAGAAGAAGGCGGTCATGCTGCGATAGTTGAACAGCTTAAAGAACTATACAATATTTACAAATAGAGGAGGAAATGGAAATGCTATATCAAATCATTCCTAAAAAGGACTATCAGTTCAACCTGGAATCACTGATGATGTTTTTTAAAAATATCGGGTCTACCCGAAAAAAGAAATCAATACGAAATTTATTCAAAGTTGATTTTAACTATCAGTATATTATCGACTGTGACAAAGAAGGCAAAATCAATTTTTATATGGAAGTAAATGACAGCGTGAATCAGGATCCAGTCGTTAATGCAATCAATGTGTGGATAGGAAGCAAGGCTGCCTTGCTTCCTGTAAAAGAACAGTTAAAAGAATACAGCGCAGTTGATACTTTGTTTGATTATGAAAAAGGAAAAAGCAAAAAAATAAGAGATAAAAAACTGGCTACATTTACAAATGATTCAGTCTTTATGAATATCATTGCGATGATGCAGCCTAAAACAAGAGTATCGATGTTATTCAAGGTTACTGATGTTGCAGCTAAAAATGAAAGTGGTGTAAGATCAGTATTTAGAAATAATATGGATGTTAACCTTGAGTGCCTGATCCAGGTATCAGGTGACACCAAATATTCAAGAACAGATGTCATGAATATAGCAAACAGCATATGTTCATTGACTGCGGCTGAAAAAAGATTAAGCGTTAAATATAAAAACGTTTTTGAACCTGTTGAAATTACTGGAAATGAACTGGCTAATCTGATACAGTTGCCTACACTGTACAGAAAAGAAGAAACAGAGATAGAACGTATCAATTATATGTTTACTGGACAGGAAACTCTTAAAGATGGTGAGTATGCTTCAGGGATTTATGCAGGAACTAACTATCATCCTATTCAAAGTGATAGAAAAGTATACATAGGCTATGATACGATGCGTACACATGCCTTCGTATCTGGTACGACAGGATCTGGTAAATCAGCAGCTGTTGAAGAATGGATCGATGGTATCCTGCATGAGAAAATGAAAAACATCAATGCATCAGGATTTACTTTCTTAGATCCGCTGGAATCATCCGTTTTAGGTGTTATTGATAAAATACTGAAGTTAAAAGCAGATGGATATGATATTTCAGAACTTTTAAAGCGTGTAAAATATATCGACCTTTCTACTGATCAATATATCTTTCCTATTAGTTTGCTTAATTCAAATAATTCAGATCCAACAGATACGATCGATTTTTTTAGATCCCTTTACGGCGATCAGAATACGATACAGGTAGACAGGATGATGTCATCAGCGCTAAAAACACTGTTAGAAGATACTAAAGAGCATTCTATCTTTGATGTTCAAGAGATCTTCAATCCAGCTGATGATACGTTTAGACAACAGCTTATTACAAGACTGTCAAATGATATATATGCCAGTGAAGAAGTTAAATTTTTAAAAAATACAAGATTTAATCAGTCTATTGCTGATCCAATTTTAAACAGACTTGATCCGTTTAAAAATTCAAGAAAGAAAAGACTGATGTTTGGACTTCCTCAAAAATATGACTGTACCAGCCAGATAAGAAAATGGATGGATGAAGGATATATTGTGCTGTTTAACTTAAAAGGACTTAGCGTATTTGATGTAAAAGTCATCATAGGTTATTTAAGTACCCAGTATTATAGACAAGCTTTAACACGTCCTGATTTTTCACTTTTGCATATGCTGATTGTAGATGAAGCACATAAAGTTCAGATGCCGATTTTTCCAAAAATGACCGCTGAACTTCGTAAACCTGGATTAGCACTCGTTACCATTACACAGTTTGTTGAGCAGTTTGATGTTGAATATTCTAAACAGTTAATGGGTAATATCAATACCTTCGTTTCTTTTAAACAGAAAGAGGCGGCAGCTAATATTCTGCAAAGATCGATACCATCTGGTGATGTAGCGAAAACAGATTTGATGCAGCTTCCTCAGCTTGTTGGTTATCTGTCAACGGTAGATTCAAAAAAGGAAAGAAGTATTCTAATTAAAGTAAGACCACCGTTTAGATATAACAATGGAAAATTGGTTGATCATAATAATCAAAAGGAAATAGAAAAGAATATTGAAAAAAACAGAAAATTTGCATATGAGCTGATGGCAAGGGATTTTTTCAGCCGAGAAGAGGCAGAAAAGATCGTTTATAGAAAACAATATGATATGAAAGAACTTGACGAAATAGAACAAGAATTACTAGAAGAAGGTGATAGTTTGGTTGTGGCGGAAGATTCAGAAAAAATTCGAGCTGATACAAAAGAAGGAGGTACTTTGTTTTGGGAAAAATAAATATAGGATATATAAATTATGTTTTAAAAAGACGGGTATACAGGTTTTTGCCTTACAAAATTAGAAGACCGCTTTTGTTGGTTTCTTTGTTCATTGGGCTGTATGGTTATTTTAGATTCATGATCGTAATAAGCAGCAGAATTTTAGGACAGCCAAGTGCTTATCTGCTTTATGTTCAAAGTGTATTTGTGACAGTATATACTAATTTGATTTCAATGACAGGTATAGCAGGAACGATAGGGATTACAGGTTTTATATTTGTCTGGCTGATCTATAAATACTGTATACCAATTGTATCTAAAGAAGATAGAAAACCTAATACATACTACGCCAAAAGTTTGTATTACAGTATCAATAAAGCAGTATCTTTTATGTATCTGATTGTAACGGTTTTGGCGTTTTTACCGTTGCTGATGAAAGGAGTGGGTTAAATGGGTCATACTACACCACCACGAATTAATGAAGAAGACTATCATTTAATGAAAAAGATAGCAAAACATAACTTTGTGGATATGTACTATATATATGATTTTTACAAAACTGAATGCAAAAAAAAGACGGTAGATGAAAGAATAAATCAACTGGCAAAGTATGATTATCTAGCCGTTATACATACATTTATTCCTAAAGAGTACACATTTAAAGATTTTCGTCATGGCTATAAAATAGTTGCATTAGGGAATAGGGGTGTTGAATTATTAAATGGATTTGGAATAGAAGCAAAAAAAGTAGTACCAACGCTTAGAGATGCTAGCCCTTATAGAATGTATCATCAAGCACAGGTAGCAACCGTTTGTGATAAAATCGAACAAAGATACAAAGATAATGAAAGTGGATATGAAGTCTTTGCCATTTTAAGCGAGAGAGAAATTTTTATAGATGGCGGAAGAAATATGCCGGATGCGGTCATTGTTTTCCATCCGAAAGAAAAGTATATAACAGAGCAAACTAAAGATGTCTATATAGCAGTGTTTATTGAGATCGAACGCTCATATGCAAGCCCTCATAGAATAGAACATAAGATTGTGTCGTATACAAATAATTTTTATGATAGAACTTTTGTTAAAAAAATAGGGTTACCGATTGTAGCGCAAAGGTTACTATTTGTTTCACAAACGGATGGTCAATACAATACAATAAAAGATAAGATAAATGCGGTTAAACAAAATAGCATAGAAATTCTTTGCGGTAAATACAGTGAAGTTTGCAAAGAATCAGATAAAGCAATATATGAAAATCCTAGAAGAAAAGATGATAAAAAATATAAACTATTATCTGATATGAGTGAATAGAAAATATATTTTCTTTCTATATTTTATATATGAAGATGGATGAATTGGGAAAAAATAATAAAGATATATAAATATAAAGGTTAAATATAATCAATGGAAAAGTTGGAAAATATGAGAAGTGACCATGTAGATATTATTGTGTTGCTGTTTGTGATAAAAAAGCATATTATATATATTAGTTAATATATATATCGAATTAATATATATATCGAAAAAATATAACTATTTTATATATTTTTTGGAATATAAAATTATTATAAATGTTGTTATTTTTTAAAAAGATGAAAAAAAGCATATAATATTATTTACAAATAACCTTAAATGGTGTACAATGTGATTACGTTAGATCTCGAGTTACCCGTTGGGGCTCGAGACTTTTTTGTTTAAGGAGAAAAATATGGAATATATAGATGTACATGGTTACAAAACATATGATGAACAGATTGAAATATTAAGAGGTAGAGGACTTATTATTGATGATATTGAACAGGCAAAAGAAATATTAGAAATCCATAATTATTATAATGTGATAAACGGGTATAAAGATTTATTTTGTTGTTTGAATGATGATGGGGAAGAGCAATTTATTGATGGAACAACATTCAATGAGATATATGCACTATATGAATTTGATAGAGAACTGAGAGCTATAATATTTAAATATACATTACAAATTGAAAATACATTGAGAACACTTGTTGCCCATATTTTTTCTAAATATCATGGAATTGAAAATTATTTAAGATACTCTAATTTTGATTATATTGATTATAATTCGGCATCAAAGAAAAAAACAAATGAAAGAGCAAAACATATCAATGAATTAATATCTAATATGCAAATGGATTTAGCAAGGTACACTATAAAAAAAGACTATATTAATCATTATGTTGTAAAACATGGATATGTTCCCTTATGGGTGCTTGTAAATGCTATTTCTTTTTCAAGACTATCTACTTTTTATAATCTTATGAAACAAAAAGAGAGAGTAGAAATTTCCCAACATTGGAATATACAGGAAATTGATTTGAAATCTTACATAGAAGTATTAGCTTTTTTTAGAAATCTGTGTGCTCATGATGATAGAATATACAATGCTAAATGTAAAAAGCAAATATCTGATACAAATTATCATGTCTTATTAAATATTCCCTGTCATAAAAATAATCAATACATAAAAGGAAAAAATGATATTTTTTCTGTTATCATTGTCTCAAAAATTTTACTACCTCCAACAGAATTTAATACCATGTCCAATAAAATAAATGGTATATTAATAAGGTTATCAAAAAAAATAAGTGTAATTCCTATAGAAAAAATATATGAACAAATGGGGTTGCCAAATAACTGGTATTTGATAAAAAAAATATAAAAGTCCTAAGCCCCAACGGGTAACTTAGGATCATTATTATTATATGGTGATAATTATTAAATTATACGCATTTTAAAATAATAATTTTGTCATACTATCTTAAAATATGTTTAGTTATCATATCTGACAAGATAGTAAATAGTAGACACAAAAAATGAAAGTAGAACTTTATTTTAAACTCATTCTTTTTCGTATTTATGAAAAATAAAATAGCAATAGATACTCAAAGGGATTCAATGAAAGGACCCCTTTGTTTTTTTGTTATACTTGTAAAAAAGGAGTTTAAGAAATGAAGAACACAAAATTTGAAGTATTAACATATCAATATTTGGAGGATAAGCGTAATTATTGGAGGAATTATACATACAAAGATTGTAAAATGAAAATAAAAAAGCATATATTACCTTATTTTGAAGATAAATACGTAGATGATATAAAAAAGGCAGATATTATTAAATGGCAACAATATTTGATGGATGAAGGTGTAACTATAAAGTATATTAATACAATAAGGTCTATTCTACATAATATATTTAGATATGCTTGTGAATATCGAGATTTAGAATCTAATCCAGTTTTTAATACTCCCAGATTAAAAGATCATTCACCAAAAAAGGAAATGGTTTTTTGGGAATATAAGGAATATAAACAATTTATTGCGGAGGTTGATGATCCTGTATATAGAAGACTTTTTATGTTTTTATACTATACAGGAGCTAGAAAAGGTGAAGCTAGGGCTTTGATATGGGATCAAATAAATTTTAATAACAACATTATTACTATATCAAGAAGTTTGGAAAGGGGAATAAGTGTTAAGGCAAAGCAAGTTGTTAATGCTCCTAAAACAGGGGTGTCAAGAACTTTACTTATGAATAAAGAATTACGTGAAACGCTTTATTCATACTATTGCGAGAGAAAAATGGATTTGAATTTTAGAAGTGATGAATATGTTTTTGGAATAAAATATCCATTAGCTGAAGAAACAATAAGAAGAAATAAGAATAAGTACTGTGATAAAGCAAAAGTTAAAAGAATTAGACTACACGATTTTAGACACAGTAACGCATCTTTCTTGATATCGTTAGGTGCTGATATTTGTGTTGTTAGTGATCGATTGGGACATAAAGATAGAAAGCAAACGCTAGATAGATATTCTCATATGTTTCCGACAAGAGAAAATGAACTAATAGAAAAAATCGATGCGCAGTCCGCTATATTTAACGACTATTCATATGGACTTGCGGATGTTATTTTAAACTTCTTAGAAAAAATAAACAATTTGCAAAATTTGAGTGAAAACGATATAATGATGATAGAGAAGATAAAAAAAATCGTATAAGAGATTGCGCACTACAAAAAAGTATGCTACAATCTCAACATAGAATTGTGGACAAATGTTGGTGGCGAAAAGTTCGATTCCTGTCACCGGCACCAGTTTTAATTAAATAAGTCCACTATCAATTGGATTAGGATTAAGACCTAGTTATATGTTTCTTTAACTAGGTCTTTTTGTTTTCTAGAAAGGATGATGTTTATAGTGAAGAAAAGTAAACGATGATAGAAACTATTTGATATAAGTGAGTAAAGGAAGAATCTATTACATGAATTGACACACGTATATATGCGTGTTAATATAAAATTGTGATGAAAAGGGTATAAGTATATCAAAGGTTATGGTGAAACATGCAAGGGATATGCACAATTCCGTTTATACAATCATAAAATAAAATTAAGGTTATTGTAATGATAGATTAAAGGAAGTTAATTTAATAGTTCTTCCTTTCAAAAAAGAGTTAAATTAAAATGATGATAGATTTTAGGAGGAAAATATATGATAGAAGAATTTGTATATCCTGCCATTTTTGAAGAAGAAGCCAATGGCTATGTTGTCAGGTTTCCTGATTTAAAGGGGTGTTTGACACAGGGTGATGATTATAAAGAGGCACTCTACATGGCTAATGATGCATTGGTTACATATCTGGCATTTCACTATAAATCAGGATTTGAACATTTACCAAAGGCAACAACTCTTCATTCTCTAAAATTAGAAAAAGGTGAGTGCGTAGCATTGATACATGCAGATATAAAAGACATTACAAACTGTGCAAGTAATAAAACCGTGAAAAAATCAGTATCTATCCCATCCTGGTTAAATACAATAGCATTGAAAAAACATATTAATTTTTCAAAGCTGTTACAAGAAGCGTTAATTAAAGAGATTGAAAAAAAGAAGGGAGGAATATAAATGATCAGTAAGATAATTTATCCAGCTGTATTATCATATAAAGATAATGATATTATTTGTATTTCGTTTCCTGACTTGAATATAAAAGATGAAATTAATGCAGATAATTATGGAACAGCAATACAAAAAGCTGAAGAGATGTTAAAAAAACATATGGTGCAATATATAGATAATGTTTTTTCAACAATACCCAAAGCCTCGACAATATCTAAACTAACAATAAGTGCTGATGATTGTCTTGTCATTATATCTGTGGATAGTGAGGATGTAGTTGCCCAACTTGGTAATAACTGTATTCGTAAAACTTTAACAATGCCATATTGGTTAGACCAAGAAGCTAAAAAATATCAGATCAATTTTTCCAGTGTGCTTAAGCGAGCATTGGTTAATGCTTTGCAAGACGGTAATAATTCAATAATATAGTTGTTTGAAAAATATCAAGAGAGATAGTTTTTTTAATTTATCATCATAAACCGCTTTCATCTAAAGGATGAAAGTTGTATAATGAAATTAAGGAGGATAGGTATTTTTTATGGTAAAAATTATGTTAGCTTGTAGTGCAGGTATGTCAACAAGTTTACTTGTAACTCGTATGCAAAAAGAAGCAGAAAAAAGAGGATTAGATGCAAAAATTTGGGCGGTAAGTGAAAGTCAATTATTAAGTGAATATGAAGCTGATCCAGCTGATGTTATCTTAATTGGACCACAAGTTCGTTTCCGTTTAAATGGTATTAGAGAACAAGTAAAGAACGCTATTCCAGTTGATGTTATTGATATGAGAACATATGGTATGATGGATGGTGGAAAAGTACTTGACCAAGGATTAAAAATGATTGAAGATTTTAAAAAATAATAATAAAAGAGTTGGATGATAAATCCAACTCTTTTTACTTACCAGTTAAAAAAGAAATTGTATCAATTATATGAACATCAAGTGTTTGTAGATATTGATAGGCTTTTTCATATATTTTGTTATCCTTTAAACTATCAGGATGATGTGCATCAAAGCCAATAATCACGTCATTTTGATAATAACTTGCAATCTTCCAAAAATCTGGGTGAGGATAATGACGATGATCTTTATATCCTAGTAAATTAAACTCTAAAGGCATATGATGTTCTTTTGCATATTTACATAAACGGGACATCTCTTTTTTATATTCTTCACTTTTTGTATCATAATGGGCAAGGTCAGGATGAGCAATATAACTATATAAACCACTGTCAATGGCTTTAATACAGTGATCAACATAACTTGTTAGTTGATCTTTAGAAAGTGGAAAACCAAAATAAACGTGGTTTTCATCTGTATCTTGATAATGATTTCCTAAAATAATATAATCAATCTTTTTATCCTTAAGCATTTTTTCAAGCCAAGGCATGTATCTTTCAAAATATTCACATTCTAAACCAATTTTAATAGAAATTTGATTTTTATATTTTTCTTTAAGAGTTCGAATGCTTTGAATATAATCATCTAATTGACTTTCAGGCATACGCATTGTTGCCTTGAAAGAAGAATGATAATGCCAAGGGGTATGATCAGAAAAACCGAGTTCTTGTATACTGGCTTGAATGGCTGCCTGTACATATTCTTCATCTTGTCCAATAGCGTGAAAACATCTGGATGTATGGGTATGATAGTTATTCTTATTCATAGTTTCACCTCGACGACATTATAATACAAAAAAAAGAATATACAAATGTATATTCTTGAAATGTTATAACCCTAATTTGGCTTTCATTGCTGCTAATTCATCTTCAACTGAAGTGTCGCTTCCATTTGATGTGTATTTATCTGCAAGGGATGAAGCTGCACTTGTATGTGCATTTAACTCTGCTTCAGCAGTTGCCGCATCCAACATTTTTTCAGCTTTCTTTTCATAACGTTCAAATGATTCCATAGATGATTTAGCTTTATCGCCACCGGATACAATTTTATTTATATGTTCTTGTGCTTTTGCAGAAGCAACAGTAGCTTTAATAGCATCTCTTTTTGCTTCTAATGTTTCAATATCGTTAACTAATTTATCATGCATTAGACGCATTTTATCAGCGTTAGCGTTAGTAAGTTCTTGTGTTTTTTTGTAAGAAATGAGATTATTTTCATATTGTTGTTTTTTAGCGATAAGCGTTCTTGCATCATCTTCATTTCCTGCTTTTAATGCATTTTGAGCAGCAGTAGTATATTTAGCGATATCTGCTTCACATTCTTTGACTTGGCGATCTGCGCTTTTTGCATCAGCAATAATATTGGCTGTTTCTTTTTTTACTTCAGCAAGATCTTCTCTTAAATCTCTTAATGTTTGATCAATCATTTTTGCTGGATCTTCACATTTGTCTAATAAAGCGTTAATGTTGCTTTTCATAATATCTGTAAATCTTGTTAAAATTCCCATGTTTATTCTTTCCTTTCTTCGTTTAAATATTTGTCTCTTAATTCATCTGATTTATCAAGAGGCGTTTTTAAAATCTCAATTGTTTCTTTTGCTTTTTCTTTATCACGTTTAAATTTCATGCGTAAGATGTAAATCACACCACCAATGACAATGACAATTCCAACAATAATACAAACGATTTTAATAATATCCTTAGAAGTTGTTGATTTTGTCATAATTGTTTTAGCCGTTGAATCAAATGTTTTTGTAAAAACATCTACTGTAGAAAGTGAATCATCTGTCCAGTAACGATCTACATAGTTCCAAAAAATATCAACAGCTTCACTATCCATAACTGATGTCACTTGTTTTCCATTGACATATGACATATAACCTACTTCATTAGAATTTTGTTCTCCAAAATAAATAAATAAGAAGGTATCTTCATTATCAATATTTTGATCATACCAATTTTGTGCATAATCATTTTTTTGGCTGTCACTTGTAAGTGTTTCATCATAGCTCTTTAAATAAATGTAAGGTTGGATGCCTGTCTTGTTATAAAAATTTTTAAGATTCTTTGAAAGCTTTGCTTGGTTTTCAATATATCCTAACTCATCCTTAATGCAGTTATTGTCATAAGCTACGGGATTTTCAATTTTTTCTCTATTAATAGTTGAAGTTGGCTTATCTTCACTACTCATCATAAAGAATCCAAAAATAATAACTACAAAAATAACTAAACAAGCAATTAAAGTTCCTAAACCACTTGATGAACTTGAATAGACATTACGATGATAACCATGATATCCCCGTCTAGGTGGTTCGTGATAGTATCCACCACCAAATCCGTGTGAAGAACTGTGATTTCCTGTAGGTCTGCTAGATGAACTACCTACATGATGACCGCCCCCAACACGGCTGCTTGAATGTCCACCAGATGAACGATGTCCCCCTCCGCCAGTTCCTGGTCTTGGCATATTTTCACCTCTCTTTCCTTCATTGTATTATTAAAGAATATTATATATGAATCTTATCAGAAAAGATATATGTTACTCAATTTTGTTTGTAAATAATAAGGAAATAAAAAAATATATAAATTAGTTGACACTTAAGTTAGCCTGTGCTAACACACAAGTGTGGTTAGTTAAGGCTAACGAGAAAGAGTGATATGATGATGAAACAGAAATTAAAATGGAGCATCATAACATTACTTATTCAAATGAGTGTTATTATATGCTCCATCGTCTTGATTTAATATTCTTATAGAACTACAATTTAGCCAAATCCTTTTCACAACCATCTATAAGAATTTTAAATAAATAAACAACAGATCGTTAGATCATGTCATTGGTTTAAAATGACATAATGAAATCAGAAGAGTTATCCGGTAGTGATATTCTTCTGATTTTTATTTTATAGCATAAAAAAGAGGTACATGGATTATAATACCTTTAAAGTACACACTAAATAAAAAGAACCAAAATATGGTAAAA
>OLOG01001843.1_pt1 | contig 11418 bp, 8 predicted proteins | sample 1672351 | NCBI WGS metagenome assembly OLOG01 (sample SAMEA3136674, study PRJEB25190) | human gut metagenome | biome: human gut; feature: human-associated habitat; material: faeces | place: Austria | collected 2013 | reverse complement strand
GTGCTGTAACGGGCGCACCCGGCAGAGGTTCTCCTCTGCGCTCTGCGGTGGTAGAAGCTCGATGCACGGCAGGCTGCTTGCAGCACCCGGTATCCGGGGCAGCCCTCTCTGCGTCATGGGGAACGAGCTTCGGTTTGTCCGCATCATCGCTTTGGTCAGGATGAAACTACGCTGATTGTAGCACGATGGCGGCAAAAAATCAAGCTCTCCGCGGCGAAAATCTGCGAAAAATCATTCTTCTTTTTTCTTCAGCTTGATCCGCCACTTGTGGGAGGCGTACTCCGGCCGCAGCTTGTTGGTGACAAAGGTCTGGCTGCTGTAGAGGCCGTGGTGGCCCGAGAGCATGTAGCACACGCCGCAGCCCAGCGCAATAAGCTCCAGCCCCTGCCCGCCAAACAGCTCGAATCCCAGCAGGATGGAGGGGATCAGGGCGTTTGTGGCTCCGCAGAACACGCAGACCAGACCGATGGCACCGGCAAACCCGGCGGGCAGGCCCAGCAGGGGGCCAGCCACACAGCCAAAGGTCGCCCCGATGTAGAAACTTGGGACCACCTCGCCGCCTTTGAAGCCCACTGCCAGGGTCAGGGCGGTCAGGAAGATCTTGCACAGAAAATCCCAGGGCAGGGCAGTGCCCTGCTCCACGGCATCGGCAATGACGGCCATTCCGGCCCCGTTGTACCGCCCGACACCGAACAGATACGAGAACGCTACCACGGCTGCACCGCCCGCAAAAGCCCGGAGCCAGGGATTCGGGATCCGTTTGGGGATCCCGTGTTCCAGGGTGTGAAGCGTCCAGCAGAACAGCCGGGTCACGGCGGCACAGGCAATGCCCAGCAGGGCGGTCTGAAGCGCGGTTTCCAGCGTCAGGTGCGGGATGGAATTGAGCACAAAATTGGTCGGGGCAATCCCGAAGAACAGGGATACGCCGTAAGCAATGAGGGCCGACGTGAACGCGGGCATAAAGGCCGAAGTGAACGTCAGCCCCACGTCCTCCACCATCATGGCGAAGAGGGCGGCGGTCAGCGGGGTGCCGAACAGAGCGGAGAAGAACGCTGCCATCCCGCTGATGGTGGCGGTGCGGCGGACGTAATCGCTCAGATGGAGCAGTTTTCCCACGTTCCAGCCAATGCTGCCGCCCATCTGCAGGGCTGCACCCTCGCGGCCGGCAGAACCGCCGCACAGGTGGGTGAGCACCGTGCCCAGAAAGATGGCGGGCACCAGCAGCGGGCTGACCGGCTCGCCGCTCTGCACGGCGCGGATGACATTGTTGGTGCCCACGCCTTCGCACTTTGTGACCTTGTAGAGTGCCACGATGGCAAGGCCCGCCAGCGGCAGGCAGAGCAGCAGCCAGCTCTGCGCGGCCCGCAGCTCGGTGACGTACTCCACGCTCAGGTGGAACGCTGTGCCGACTACGCCGCAGACCAGACCCGTGGGCACAGCCAGCAGCAGCCATTGCAGGGCCACCCACAGGGCGGCTTTGGCCTCGCGGTTAAAATCATTCAAGTTGCTCATAGAAACTCCTGATACAAAAAAACTGAAAATTTTACACTCCAAAATAACACGCCCGCACAGGGATGTCAACCCGGAACCATTGCAGGGAGGCTCACATCGTGGTGACAACGACAAACCCCTGCTTCCTTGTGTGGAGGAAGCAGGGGTTCTGCCGAATGGATTTCAGAAAAAGGAAAAGGAGAACAAGGAGAACAAATATCGTCACGCTTTCAAAGCGGGACAGCGGTTGAAATTGTGCAGAGCGTTACTCCACATCCTGCAGGGCGGCGAAGTCCTCTTCGCCGGTGCGGATCTTGACCACGCGGGTCACGTTGTAGACAAAGATCTTGCCATCGCCGATGTGGCCGGTATACAGGGCCTTCTTGGCGGCATCCACCACAGCGTCTACGCTGATCTTGGAAACGATGACCTCGACCTTGATCTTGGGCAGCAGGGTGCTGTCCACAGGCACGCCGCGGTATTTCTCGGTGGTGCCCTTCTGGATGCCGCAGCCCATCACCTGGGTCACGGTCATGCCGGTCACACCCAGATCGTTCAGCGCGGTCTTGAGCTGATCGAACTTGGAGAGCTTTGCAATGATGGATACTTTGTGCATCCCGGTATCGTAGATGCCATCGTGGATGACGGCAGGCTCCTTGACCACAGGCACGGCAGCGTTCATCTGCACGGCGCTTGCCTTGGAGGCATCATCCTCGCCCAGATCGGTGTTCTCGTTGGGCACCATGGCAGCGGCGTTGGCATCGGAGATGGAGAAACCGGCGTAAGCGGAAGCCAGGCCGTGCTCGTGGATATCCAGGCCGTCGATCTCCACCTCAGCGGGGACGCGCAGGCCGATGGTCTTGTCGATGATCTTGAAGATGATGAACATCACGACCACAACGTACACATCAACGGTGATAAGGCCCAGCAGCTGGGTGCCCAGCTGTGCAAAGCCGCCGCCGTAGAACAGGCCCTTGCCCACGCCGTCGCCGCCGTTGGAGAACAGGCCCACAGCAATGGTGCCCCACACGCCGTTTGCAAAGTGAACGGAGACAGCACCCACGGGGTCATCGATCTTTGCGATCTGATCAAAGAATTCAACGCTCAGGACCACAAGGATGCCGGCCACGAAGCCGATGATGAAGGCACCGAAGGGAGAGACCGCGTCGCAGCCTGCGGTGATGGCGACCAGACCGGCCAGAGAACCGTTCAGGGTCATGGAGACATCGGGCTTGCCGTAGCGCAGCCAGGTGAAGATCATGGTCACGCAGGTGGCAACGGCAGCGGCCAGGTTGGTGTTGAAGCAGACAAGGCCCGTCAGGGTCATGGCCTCATCGGTGGCAAGGCTCAGGGAAGAGCCGCCGTTGAAGCCGAACCAGCAGAACCACAGGATGAACACGCCCAGCGCACCGGCGGTCAGGTTGTGGCCGGGAATGGCGTGGGGGTTGCCGTCTTTGTCGTATTTGCCGATGCGGGGGCCGAGCATTGCGGCACCCAGCAGGGCGATCACACCGCCCACATTGTGAACGGCTGCGGAACCGGCAAAATCATGGAAGCCCATGCTCTGCAGCCAGCCGCCGCCCCACATCCAGTGGCCGCAGATGGGGTAGACCACCAGCGAAATGGCAGCGGAATAAACGCAGTAAGCCTTGAAGTTGGTGCGCTCGGCCATGGAGCCGGACACGATGGTGGCTGCCGTTGCACAGAACACGGTCTGGAACACGATGTACACCCACAGCGGGATATCAAGCCCCAGGTGGCTGTAATCGCCCTGAATGAACGGATCGAACCCGCCGATCAGCGCGCTTGTGCCGCCGAACATCAGGCCGAAGCCGATGACCCAGTAGCACGGTGTGCCGATGCAGAAGTCCATCATGTTTTTCATCAGGATGTTGCCGGTGTTTTTGGCGCGGGTAAAGCCCGCCTCACACAGCGCAAAACCGGCCTGCATAAAGTAGACCAGGAATGCCGCAACCAGCACCCAACAGGTGTTTATGGAACTGAACATTATAATACCTCCCCGGTTTGTAATGCGCTCCCCGCACCGAATGTGCGCGGGAGCCTTGTTCAGGAGGCCCTCTATTCCTCCCGAGCAATATCCAGCGAAAACACAAAAGGCGCTGGCGGAATCACTTCCGTCAGCGCCTTTGCTTTCGATGGCACGAGTATAGCCCCTTTGTGCAAAACTGTCAAGAGCCGGGATGCGATTTTTACGTTTTACACAACCCGGAACCGAGAAAAAAGAGAAAAGCTTTACAAGTCATTCTTTTTTCTCGGCCTCCCCGGCGGGCGTTTCTTCCTTTTTGCGGCCGGAGCGGTGCCCGCCCTCCATCTCCCAGTGGAGCATCAGGCTCATCATGGCCCGCAGGGCAAAGGTGGCCGCCAGCGGCACCACCGATTCCAGATTCTGCAACAGGAAGGTCTTGGCGATCTCCGCCGACATCAGGAACTCCAGCGCCGTGGTCAGGCCGCTGGACATCTCGTGGAGGAAATCGTGCTGGCCATGGAAAAAGGTGACCCGCACATAGTGGTAGGTGGCCTTGACAAGGCTGGTGACGATGATGAACAGGCCGATGATCTCAGCCAGCCCGGAGATCAGCGGCACCGCCGTCTCCAGAAACCCCTCCATGCCGTGGGTGACGATCTGATTGAAATGGTATAACCATGCCATATTAGACTTCCTCCTGCTTTTTCGGATACCTCTAAAATACATGAGCGGCGGTGCGCTGTCAAGCGGCCATCAGCCCAGCTTTTTCTTCTGCTGGTGGGCCAGGATGGGCATGAGCAGGGGCGTGGGAACGAGCTTCTGGGCCGTGGTGGCAAGGCGCATCAGGGTGCTGGGCACGATGATGGTCTTGCGGCGGAGCATCCCGCGCATGGCTTCCTCCACGCAGAGCTCCGGGGTGATGCCCTTGAGGGCGAACACCACGTCGGCGCGGTCGTTGAACTCGGTGTCCACGGGGCCGGGGCAGAGGGCACAGACATAGACCGGGCTGTGCTGCTCCCGCAGCTCCTCAGCCACGCCGCGGGTCAGGCTGACAACGTATGCTTTGGAGGCGTAGTAGCCCGCCATATAGGGCCCGCCCGGCAGCAGGCCCGCCGAGGATGCCACGTTCAGGATGGTGCCAAAGCCCTGGGCTTCCATCTTGCGCAGAGTGAACTTGAACAGCCGGTGCATGGCCAGCACGTTTACCCGCAGCATGGAAAGCTCCTTGCCCGCGTCCGTTTCGGAAAAGGCACCGCAGGCACCAAAGCCCGCGTTGTTGAGGAACAGGTCGATGCGTTCGTCTGCCAGTGCTTCGCACAGGGCGGTGACCTGCGCATCCTGCGCAAGGTCGGCGGGTACGATGCGGCAGAGGGTGCCGTGTTTCGCCCGGAGCTCGGCGGCAAGGGTCTCCAGCCGGTCGCGGCGGCGGGCGGTCAGAATGAGCCGGAAGCCCAGCCGGGCATAGCGGCGGGCAAACTCCCGCCCGATGCCGGAGGACGCGCCGGTGATCCAGACAGTTTTGGTTGACATAAGCATTCTCCTTTTCTGCGGAAACTCCATTGTCTCTATTCTATCACGGCAGCGGGTGAGAATCCATGCAAAAATTCAAGGAAAAGCTGTCCCTTGTTGCCCGGGAAAATTTGGAGTATAATAGACTCAAAGAACAGCGCACTGACGCAGGAGGAAAGAAAAATGAACAAACCGGTATTGGTGGTCATGGCTGCCGGCATGGGCAGCCGTTACGGCGGCATGAAGCAGATCGACCCGGTGGGCCCCAAGGGCCAGCCCATTGTGGAGTACTCCCTGTACGATGCCCACCGCGCAGGCTTTGAGACCGTGATCTTTGTCATCAAGCACGAGATCGAGGAGGCTTTCAAAGCCGCCATTGGTGACCGCGTCTCTCAGGGCATGAACGTGAAATACGCTTTCCAGCAGCTGGATGAGCTGCCCGCAGGCTTCACCATCCCCGAAGGCCGTGTCAAGCCCTGGGGCACCTGCCACGCCGTGCTGGCCGCAAAAGACCTCATTGATGGGCCCTTCGCTGTCATCAACGCGGACGATTACTACGGCCCCGAGGCCTTCAAGGTCATCTATGAGTATCTGTCCACCCATCAGGACGGTGCAGTTTACGATTACTGCATGGTGAGCTACCTGCTCAAAAATACCGTCTCCGAGAACGGCACCGTCTCCCGCGGTGTCTGCGTGGTGAACCCGGACGGCACCCTGCACAGCGTGACCGAGCGCACCGGCATCGAGACCTATGAGGGCGGCATCCGCTGCACCTCCCTCACCGGTGAGGGCACGGATGACCTGCCGGTGGAAGCACCGGTCAGCATGAACCTGTGGGGCTTCGGCAAGAGCTTCCTGGGCGAGGCCGACCGCCGCTTTGCAGGCTGGCTGCGTGAGAATCTGCCCAAGAACCCCCTCAAATGTGAGTATTTCCTGCCCACTGTGGCCAGCGAGCTCATCGATGAGGGCAAGGCAGCGGTCACCGTGCTCAAGAGCACCGATAAGTGGTACGGCGTGACCTACCGTGAGGATAAGCCCACCGTGGTGGCCGCCATCGCCCAGAAAACCCAGGAGGGCCTGTACCCCGAGGATCTGTGGGCGTGAGCAAAACAAAATCTGCTTGACTTTTTGAGCGATACAGCATATAATAAAGCTGTAAAAGAGATTGGTTGCAGTTCATAAAACTCACCAAGTAGCAACAAGAAGCCCCCGCGGTAGTGCGAATACCGAGGGGGCTTCCTGCTTGCTAAGGATTAGTGCTTACCGGCCTTGAACTGGTCGTCAAGCCACTTGCAGATGTAATAGCTGACTACACCCGCTGCGACGGACAGTGTAAAAGAGATTATAAAGTTCATAAAACTCACCCCCTTCCTCTTATAGATCGAGGTCGGAAGGCCGACAAGTACAGTATAACAGAAAATTCGACTCATTACAACGTAGAAGCACTGATATCCCAAGGGGCTGTGGGTATACGAAAAACGCTTGACTTTTGGCATTCCAACGCATATAATAGGAGTGCGAAAGAGAATAAGGTGATATCCATAGGATCACCAAAGCAACAAGAAGCCCCCTTGACATTGCGACTGTCAAAGGGGCTTCCTGCTTGCTAAGGGTTAGTGCTTACCGGCCTTGAACTGTTCCTCAAGCCACTTGCAGATGTAGTAGCTGACCACACCCGCTGCGACGGACAGGATGAAAGAGAATAAAATATCCATAGGAATCACCCCCTTCCTCTTATAGATCGAGGTCGGAAGGCCGACAGGTACAGTATAACAGAAAATTCGACTCATTACAACGCAGAAGCGCCCCATCCGGTGAAGGATGAGGCGCTTCTACGTATATTTGGGAATATTCGGGGATGGCGTTAGTTGTTCTTGAGCTCCTGTGCTTTCTGCCATGCATTCAGCACATCAAGCTTGCTTACGGGATTGGCCGGGAAGAACTTCATCTCTTCCGGAGCCGTGCCCTCATCGTTCAGGTCAGGGATAAGCTCGTTTTCCATGGCCCAGCGGGCGGCGTGCTGCAGGTCCATATCCTGCTCTTCCTGCTCTACATCGGGGTAGAGCAGTTCGGATTCGGGCATGGGCTTGCCTGCATCCTCCCACAGCATCATGGCAAGGGCGCTGCGGTTGCTGGGGAAGTAGGGCAGAGCCATCAGCTTGCCTGCAAATTCAGCGCCCAGAGAATAGGCCTGATAGCCCAGCACTGCGGTGCCCACAGCGGCAGTACCAATGATCGCAGCAGTGCCCAGCACGCCGGGCCCATCATCTTCAATGGATGCATCGCGGTACTGTGCGGCAATATCCGCATCACTGCTCATGGTGTTCATGGTAAAGGTGATGGTCTCTGCCTTGTAATCCTGACCCAGCGGCAGGGAGAACTTGCCGGTAGACCAGATGTCAAACACCATGCCCTCAGGGATCAGGGTCTTGTCCAGCGTCACGGTCACTTCTGCGCCGTCCGGTACAGAGTAGGTCTTTTTGCCGGTGGTCTCGTCAGTAGTAACAGTCAAGGTATCGGTCACATCCTTGTCACCGTTTTTCACGGTAACAATGCCGCCGGTCACGGTCAGCGGGTGGCAGACTGCGGTAGCGGGGGTGTGGTCAGCGGCGGCATCACGGTACTTTGCAGACACATTCACACCACTGCTCATGCGGAAAGTGATGCTCTCAGCCTTGTAGTCCTGACCTGTGAGCAGGGAGAGATTGCCGGTGGTAGACCAACCGTCAAACACTTTGCCATTGGGCACTGCGGTCTTGTCCAGCGTCACGGTCACTGTTGCGCCTTGCGGTACATCGTAGGTCTTTTGGCCGGTGGTTGCGCCAGGAGTAACAGTCAAAGTATTGGTCACATCGCTGCCGTCGTATTTCACAGTAACAGTGCCGCCGGTCACGGTCACCTGGTGGCAGTCCAGAGCATCGGGGTCGGACTCCCAACCGGCATGGAGGGTGATGTCCTCCATAATTTCGGTATCGTTCACCTTAAAGGGCTGGTCATCTGCGGTGTACCAGCCGGTGAACTTGTAACCCGCACGGGTGGGATCATGGATGGCAGTCAGATCGTTTGCCTTGGTATCAGTGATTTTTTCGGTCTTATAAACCGGCACCTCAGCGTCGTCGTTCAGTTCGCCGCCCTTGGCATCAAAGGTCACCTTGCAGAGGTAAAGAAAATTGCGTTTTCTCAGTTTATCATTGGCATCAATGTTAGAATTGTCATCATTGTCTGCAAGCAGAGCATCTGCGGCGGCCTTGTAGTTTTTGTAGTAGATGGCACCATTGGGGTTCCCAGCTGGACAACCTTTCAGACTGTCTTGGAAAGAAGTCAATCCAGCAGGGAGCATAATGTATTCCAGATGGGTGCAATAGTCAAAGGTACCAGGTCTAATGGTTGTTACATTTTCCGGGATGGTGACGTTCGTCAGATTAATGGAAGTGCAAGAATTAAAGGCATGATAGCCGATCGTCTTAATATTCTCACCTAACGAAATCGTTTCAAGAGAAGTGCACCCTAAAAAGGCCCGGTGTCCTATCGATGTGGCAGCGTCCTTGATGGTAAGAGATTGCAAGTCATGGCATTGTCCAAAGGCATCATTGCCGATGGAAGTGACGCTCTGTGGAATGGTGACACTCTCCAGCTCAATGCAATAATAAAAGGCATCATCGCCGATCGTCTCAATATTCGTCTTAATATTCTCACCGAACGAAAGCGTTTTAAGATGAATGCATTGGAGAAAGGCTTTCTTGCCGATGGAAGTGACGCTTGGTGGAATGGTGACGCTCGTCAGACCACGGCAATCATAAAAGGCCTCATCGCCGATCGTCGTAATTTTTTTACCTAATGAAAGCGTTGTTGTAAGAGGGCATTCCGTAAAGGCCCGGTTTCCTATTGATGTGGCAGCGTCATTGATGGTAACAGAGTCCAAGTTGTGGCAACCTGCAAAGGCAGAATCGCCGATGGAAGTGACGCTTTGTGGAATGGTGACCTTCTTCAGAGCAGAGCAACCTCTAAAGGCATCATCGCCGATAGCAGTTACAGGGAAACTGCCAAAATCTGTGGGTATGGTGATGTCGTAGGAGCCATCAACAAGGGCACGAAATTTTGTGATGGTTGCAGTACCGTCTTCTGTATTTATCGTATAGTCATACTCGTAATCGCCATAGCTGGCTGTACCAGTTGGCGCTGACGTGTCTTCTGCAAATGCCGTGACTGCCGACAGGGGCAGCATGGTGATCATCATGCAGACCGCAACCAATAAGCTGATCAAACGCTTAGGTCTCATAATTTTTTACTCCTTTTCCATGATTTTTCCCAAAAAACTCTCTATTTCAGCCAAAACAAAAGAGCGCCGCACCGGCCAAACGGCTGGTACGACACTCTGAACCCTTGTAGACCCGCTGCGCGCTCGCTCTCCTGAAGGGAAGCCGACGCATCTTCACAAGGAGGTGCAAGGTTTTGTGTTACCTTACCCGGAGAGAATAACGTGCGGCTGGCTGCCATATTACAGGCCCTTTTAGCTTTGCGTCGCAGCCTTTCGACTGGCTTGTCGATTCTTCAGTTTTTAGCGGGAATAGCATATTGCACAGGATAAGATACTCTTTTTTTTTTTTTGTCAATATGACGAAAATAGATTTGGAAAAGTACACAAAAAGGAACGTACAATGTGGAAAACAGAATGAAAACAAAATCGTGCGGCAGCACAAGATCTGCCTGACTTTATGGAGAATGCAGTGCAAGAAAAATGCCCCTGACCGAAAGAAGCCGGTCAGGGGCATTTGGGGTTGCTGCAGCGGTCAGGGTCAGTGTTTGCGCTCGTACTTCAGGCGCTCCCGCAGCTCGTCCAGAGAGCGGTGCTTTTCGCCGTGACGCAGCTTGGGGTAAGCGCGGAGCATACGGCCCTTGCCAAAGTACTTGGAGCTCCGGGTGCGGGCGCGCATCTCCTCGCTGCGGGCCTGCAGCTCCTCGGCCAGCTGTTCCAGACGGAGCAGCTCTGCCGTGCGCTCTGCGGTGCCCCTGGCAGCCAGCTTGACGGCAGTGGCGGCCTCAGAGGCATTGAGCCGGGCCTCCTGGGAGGACTTGCGGGCGGCCTCCATGGCCTCGTCGGCCTTGGCGCGCAGGGCGGCAGCGGCATCCCGGGGGCTCAGTTTGGCGGCATTGTCCCGGGCCTCGGCAGCCGCCAGCTTGAGCTGCAGGCGGCTCTCGTCCATCTTCTGGTCCACATCCATGGCGGTGGTGCCCAGCAGCTCGGTCATGGCATCGGACACGGCGTGCATACTGTCGGCCACCTTTTCCAGGGCATCCAGCTCACGGGCCAGGTCAGAGGCTGCAAAGGCGGTCACCACCACGTCGGCGGCGTAGCAGGCGTACAGGATGCACATGAGGACAAAGCCCACCATCTGGGGGACCATCTCCACAAAGCCCGCGATCACGGGGTGAACGGCCTTCATCACCACAACGGTGCCCACGCCCCACAAAAGGGAGAACTCCAGGCAGATATATCCGCCGATGTTGAAGGGAAAGTCGCTGTAATCCCACCACCGGGTGTGGTAGAGCTTGTAGAGCGCCCAGCCGCCCACCAGCTCCAGCACGCTGGGCAGGATCACGCCGCCGAGATAGAGCAGCAGCAGGTTGTCTGCCAGCGGCGAAAGGGTGAACAGCACAATGATCATGCCAAAGCCGTAGATGGGGCAGACCGGGCCGTTCAGAAAGCCGCGGTTCACCAGCTGGCCGGTGGAAACGGCGGCATAGATGACCTCCAGGCACCAGCCCAGGCAGGAGTAGATCAGGAAAAACGCCAGGATCTGATACAGCGAAAAGCCGCAGACCATGGTGTTGACAAAAAAGGACATCTTACTCCTCCTTTGCGGCGGCAGCGGCTTCCTCCGCAGCCTTCCTCTTTTTCAGGACCTTGGGCTCGATCCAGGTCACGGCGGCATCGCCGGGCAGCTTTTTGGCGATCAGGGCCTTGATCTTGATGCCCATCTCGGTGAACATCCCCTCGTGCTCGGTGCGGATGTTCCACTCCGGCTCGTTTTCGTGCAGGTCAAAGGTCTTCCAGGTGATCTCGTAGCCGGAAGCAGGGAAGTACTCCAGGCTGTCGCGGAACAGGTCGTCGTCATCGGTCTTGAAGTAGATCTCGCCGCCGTCCTTCAGGAATTCGCGGTACTGGATGAGCTGGCGGGGATAGGTGAGCCGGTGCTTGTTGGAGGAAGCGTTCTTGCTCCACGGGTTGCAGAAGTTGATATAGATGCGGCTGACAGTATCCTGGGCGGTGAGCACACCCTTGATGCGCTCGATGTCGGTGCTCATGATCTTCACATTGTCGATGGGGCGGCCTGCCTCGGTGTAAGCGGCCTCGATCTTGCGCTTGGCAAGGATCAGCACCTTGTCGGTGATGTCGATGCCCAGATAGTTGTTCTCCGGGTGGGCGCAGG
>OLOG01001838.1_pt1 | contig 11445 bp, 9 predicted proteins | sample 1672351 | NCBI WGS metagenome assembly OLOG01 (sample SAMEA3136674, study PRJEB25190) | human gut metagenome | biome: human gut; feature: human-associated habitat; material: faeces | place: Austria | collected 2013 | reverse complement strand
CCTGTCCAAGCTGGTGCCCATGCTCAAGATGCGCAACCCCAACTCGGTCAAGATCTGCACCATCCTCGACAAGCCCAGCCGCCGCAAGGCCGACATTCAGCCCGATTACGAGGGCTTCCAGGTGCCGGACGAGTTCGTGGTGGGCTATGGCCTGGACTACGACGAAAAGTACCGCAACCTGCCCTATGTGGGCGTGCTCAAGCCCGAGATCTACACGAAGTAAGTCCCGGATCAAATTCACCCTGAACTGGAGTTGATTTTTTTGCAACCGAAGAAACCTCGTTTCAACCCGCTGATCCTGGCACTGGCACTGGCTGCCGTGCTCATGGTATGGAGCGTGCTGGGCGGCGGCAGCAGCAGCGGCGGCTCGTCCTCCATGGTTTACTCCACGGCGGTGCAGTATTTTGAAAACCTGCAGGTCACCAAGTTCACGCTGGACCTGAACACCGGTGTGCTCACCATGACCCTCAAGGAGGGCAAGCTGGCCCTGCCCGACCCGTCGTCCGTGAGCACGGTGCAGTCCACCGGCGGGCTGCTGTCCGGGATGCTGTCCTCTTCCTCCTCCGGCTCCACCGGGGCCGAGAAGAACAGCGACGGCACCGTGACCGTGCGCTACAAGCTGCCCTATGCCTCCATGTTCGTCAAGAATGTGGACAGCTACATTGCAGCCTACGACGAAGCAAACCCCGATGCCCCGATGGAGTATGATTATACCCCGCTCAAGGAGAGCATTCCCTGGATGGAGATCCTGTTCTATCTGGCCATGCTGGGCTGCACCGGTTTCCTGCTGTTCTCCATGATGCGCGGCGGCGGTGCCGGCGGCGGCATCATGAATGTGGGCAAGGCCCGCGTGAAGGATGAGCGCGAGAACAAAAAGACCGCTACCTTTGCCGACGTTGCCGGTGAGGACGAAGAAAAAGAGGAACTCAAGGAAGTGGTGGAGTTCCTCAAGAGCCCGGACAAGTTCAATACGCTGGGTGCCCGCATCCCCCACGGCGTGCTGCTGGTGGGCCCTCCGGGTACCGGCAAGACCCTGCTGGCCCGTGCCTGTGCCGGTGAGGCAGGGGTGCCGTTCTATTCCATTTCCGGCTCCGACTTTGTGGAAATGTACGTCGGCGTGGGCGCATCCCGCGTGCGTGACCTGTTCGACAAAGCAAAAAAGACGATGCCCTGCATCATTTTCATTGATGAGATCGACGCAGTGGGCCGTCAGCGCGGTGCCGGTCTGGGCGGCGGCCACGACGAGCGGGAGCAGACGCTGAACCAGCTGCTGGTGGAGATGGACGGCTTTGAGGCCAACGACGGCATCATCGTGATGGCTGCCACCAACCGTGCCGACATTCTGGACAAGGCGCTGCTGCGTCCCGGCCGTTTTGACCGTCAGGTCTTTGTGGGCCTGCCGGACGTCAAGGGCCGCGAAGAGATCCTGAAGGTGCACACCAAGAATAAGCCGCTGGCTCCGGATGTGTCGCTGAAGGTCATCGCCCAGCGCACCGCCGGTTTTGCCGGTGCTGACCTGGAGAACTTGGTCAACGAGGCTGCCCTGCTGGCAGCCCGCCGCAGCCGCAAGGCCATTACCATGGAGGACATCGAAGAGGCTTCCATGAAGGTGATGGCCGGCCCGGAAAAGAAGAGCCGTGTGGTCACCCCGGAAGAAAAGAAGCTTACCGCCTACCACGAGGCAGGCCACGCCGTGGCGGGCTTCTACTGCAAGCACCACCCCCGCGTGCATGAGATCACCATCATCCCCCGTGGTCAGGCTGGCGGCTACACCATGTACCTGCCGGAAAAGGATCGCAGCTATGTGACCAAGGGCGAGATGTTCGAGGACATCGTGTCCAGCCTGGGCGGCCGTGTGGCCGAGCAGCTGATCCTGGAGGATATCTCCACCGGTGCCTCCAACGACCTGCAGCAGGCCACCAACATTGCCCGGCAGATGATCACCAAGTACGGTTTCTCGGAGCGTCTGGGCCCGGTGGTCTACGGCACCTCCCAGGAGGAGACCTTCCTGGGCCGTGATCTGGGCCAGGGCAAGGGCTACAGCGAGACCACCGCTGCCGAGATCGACGGCGAGATGCGGGATATCATCGACGAGGCCTACGAGACCTGCCGCCGCACCCTGACCGAGCACATCGACCAGCTGCATGCACTGGCACAGGCCCTGATGGAGCGTGAAAAGCTCAACGAGCAGGAGTTCAATACCGTGATGGCGGGCGGCAAGCTGTCCCCGCGTGACGGGGACGAACCCAAGGCGGAGGCAGCGGCTCCGGTCGAGACGGCCCCGGTGGAGCCTGCTGAGCCGGCCGAACCGGCAGAACCTGCCGAGCAGGCCGAGAATGCCCAGCTCGGCGAAGCATTTATCCCGGAGCAGGATGCTCCGACGAGCGAAGAATAAACCACGAAGGGAGCGAGTGTTGTGGAGGAAAATTTTGATCCGGTCGCACGGACAAGAGCGAATTACTACACTCCCGGCAGCCCGGTGCAGTTCGTCTGCGTGGAGCTGCTCAAGGGCGAGGCCAGCGGCGACCATGCGGTCTGCCTGACCTTTAAGAATATTTCCCGCGTGACCCTGACCGCACTGGAGATCCATTTCAAGTGCAAGGGCGTGGATGGCGTCATCCTCTGTGAGGACCAGTTCGAGTACCGCGACATCGAGGTCAAGCCCGGCGAGAGCTTCGGCATGGACGATGCGGTGTTCGTGACCCAGAAGGCTATCACCAGCGTGGATGTGTCTCTCCGAAATGTTTACAGCGGCAAAAAGGTCGTGCATCTGGACGCCATCAAGCGCGTCCGCCTGCCCGCCCCGCGCCGCCTGAGTCCGGAGCTGCAAAAGGCGCTGGAAGCCCGGATGAACCGTCAGGGCCTCAAGTATATGCCCCAGGTCTTCGAGAACGGCTGGTACTGCGCCTGCGGTTCCTTCCACCCGAAGGAAGAAGACACCGTTTACTGCACTGAGTGCGGCTGCGACCGCATCCTGCTGCAAAACGCATTGAACACCCTGCTGCAGCCGGAAAAGAAGGAGCCTGTGCCCGCCGCCGAGCCGGTGCGGCCTGTGCAGACGGAGCCGGACGAGCGCACCCGCGTTGTGGGCGCTGCCCCGGTCCCGCCGGAAGAGCCGACCCGCATCGTGGGCAGTGTGCCGCCCCGGACAGAACCGGATGCGGAGGCCACCCGCGTGATGCCGCCGCGCACGACCCTGCGGCCTTCGGCTGAGGAAGTGGACAGGCCCGCTTCCTTTGCGCCGCCGCTGGAGAACGCGCCGGATGCAGAGAGCACCCGTGTGCTGGATGCTTCCACCCGTGCGGCATTTCCCGGCAAAACCAGCCCGGCCCATGTGGACGACGAGGGGACCCGCGTCATCCCGGCCAGAGGGCGGGAGACTGTTCGCCCGGCGGAGCCGGAGGACGCCGAAGAGGAGGAGCAGACCGAGCCCCGCGACGGCGTGGCCGAAACGCTCATCCGCTGGGTGCCGCCGCTCACGGCCATCATCTGCGCCGGCATCGCGCTGTGGGGCTTTGTGTACTATCAGTTCATGATGTAAAAAACGAACGGGGGAGGCCCAACGCTTCCTCCGTTTTTGGTTTTCTCAAGGGAGGATACTATGCCAGACGAAACACTGCAAGTGGCATTTGAGATCAAAACAGCCTGCGACGAGATCAGCCGCAAGCTGCTGCGCTGGCACTGGGAGCGAAAGCCCGGTGCCCACAGCCTGAACGCCCTGCTGGAACACATCGCCCAGCGCCAGCAGGAGTGCCCGGAGTATTACGAGCGGATGCCCGACCTTTCGGGCAAGACGAGCTGGAGCCAGCTGGACACCACCCTGTGTATGCGGGTGCTGCTGGACCCCGAAAAGGACGCTGCCCATCCGCTGGACCTGCTGGGCAATACCGAACACCCCGGTGCTGCCCGCCGCGCCTGCAACGCGGTGCGCACGGCCCGCAACGAGGCCGCACACGCATCGGACCGCACCGCCGGGACCCAGGCGGCCATCCTCTTCAACGAAGCCGTGGAGGCGCTGGAAGAGGGCTATGCGGGCACAGCCCTGCGCACCAGTGAGCTGGAACAGTATTACCGGCAGGCAGAGGCATTTCTGGACCGCTGCGGGGCAAGAAAGCCTGTCGCCAGGGCATCGCAGCCGGAGGGGCAGGAGACGCGCAGCACCGGAAAAGCCCGGAACGCCAGCCAGCGGAACGGGTCAGGTTCGGGCACTGCGGCCAGCCGCAGACCGCGTTCCGGCAGCGCGGGCCGCACTTCGGGCAGCCGGAACGGCACGGCCCGCAAAAACACGACGAATCGCAAACAGGGGGGCGGCAGACGCAGCCGGACGCCCCGCACGAATTACGCGGTGCTGGGCCTGCTGCTGGCTATGCTGGTGCTGGGCCTGCTCTTCCGCTGGATGGGGATGGGAAAATGAAACAAAAACTGATCTTTCTGGATATCGACGGCACCCTGCTGCCGCCGGGTGAGATGACCGTGCCGGACAGTGCGGTGGAGGCTCTCCGCCGCGCCCGCGCCAACGGGCACAAGCTCTTTCTCTGCACCGGACGGAACCTCCGGATGACCGAACCGCTCTTCCACTACGGGTTCGACGGCTTCGTCTGCTCGGCAGGCGGCTATGTGGGCTGTGAGGGAAAGGTCCTGGTGGACCTCCCCATGGAGCCGGAGCAGGTGCGCGGCCTGCGGGCGGCGCTGCAAGCATGCGGGGCCGAGTGCACACTGGAAGTGCGGGACGATACTTATGGCGGCATCAAAATGATCGAGCGGTTCGCCAACCTCTTCCCCAAAAAGCCGGGCCAGACCAACAGCGAGGCCGAGCGCTGGCGGAAGATGATGGAGTTCGGGATGACCATCCGCCCCATCGAGGAATACCACGGCGAGCCGGTCTACAAGATCGTTTTCATTGCGCCCAACGAAGCCTGCCTGACGGAGGTGAAGCGGCAGTACGAAGACCAGTTTGTCTTCTGCGAATCCCGCCTTGGCGACGAGGGCGACGGCATCGTGAACGGAGAGCTCATCAACCGAAAATTCAACAAGGGGAGCGGCATCCGAGCCATCTGCAATCACCTGGGCTGCTCGCTGGCCGATACCATCGGCTTTGGCGACAGCGACAACGACCTGCAGATGACGGACGTTGTCGGCATCAGCGTCTGCATGGCCAACGGCTCAGACAACCTGAAAAAACGCTGTGACCGCATCTGCCCCGCCGTCACCGACGACGGCATCGCGCGGGAATTTGCAGCGCTGGGGCTGATCTGAGGACAAACCAATGAATAATCTTTTTGATTATGCAACCAGTGAATTGTCGCAGGATGCAGTGATCTGCTGGTGTTTGAATTGGCTGAATGAACCGGCATCGAATCTGTACCCGCTGGCCGTAGACCTTTTGAAGAAAATGGGCGAGGTGACGGTCGAAAGCGGACAGACGCTTCAGACGATACAGCAGTTTTATAAAACGGACATTCTGATCTGCCTGACGGGAAAAAATCGTGTGATCCTGGTGGAAGATAAGACGGACAGTTCGGAACATGGGGAACAGATCCGCAGATATCGCGAACGAATGACGCAGCTCTCCGAAGAAGAGCGGCGGCTCTGCGGCATCCATGAGAATGTGGAACTCAGGACGGTTTATTTCAAGACGGGCTTTCTCTATGATGCAGACCGACTTGTAGATGCAGACGTCACTATTACGGGCGAAGCGTTTTTACAATGCCTGACACCCTATCAAGGAAAAAGCGAGATTTTGGACGCCTATCTCACCTTTCTGGAGCGAAAACTGGAGCAACAGGCGCGGGAGAAGGATTTTTTGCAGGAGCCGGAACGGCTGAATAACAGTGCAATCGCGCAACATACATTGATGCGGATGATCTTTCCGGAAACGCTCTGGAAACGAGGCAGTGTTCTTTATGAGGTCTACCATGGCTCCAGTTTTGGCAGGCCCTGGACGGAAATGGTCATTGCGGAGTATTTGTTTCCCACGCAAAAAGACGGATATCGCATTTTCTGGCGGATGGATAGTGATCAGGATGGAACCTATCTTTCACTTCGGTTTTATGATCCGTACAATAAGAAAGATGCGGCAGAAAAGCAGACGCATGTGGAGGCGTATCGGAAGCACCGTGCGCAGATCGAGGCAATCTGTACATACGAATTTGAACCAGACAGCATGTGGGCGTGGGAAAATGTTCGGTGCGGCCACACGGAAAATTACTACGAAGCGTCTCTTTTGACGCTTCATCTGGAACAGGTCCTGAAGCATTGGGACACCGAACGAGAAGCGTTGATCCAAGGCGCAAGGGCACTCACCGAACAGTTCCGGAGAAAAAATTAGAAGATCAAACAGAAAAACGACCGGGGAGCCTCGTTGGTAAGAGACTTCCCGGTCGTTGCGCTACATCTCTGCCCCGCCGTCACCGACGACGGCATCGCGCGGGAATTTGCAGCGTTGGGGCTTATCTGAGCCGGAATGCCCCATACAAAAAGAGCGCACAATGGTGCTGGATAGCCCAGTGGAGCACCCGCTTGAGCCGGGGCAGCTGGCTCTCATCCAGCTCCCGGAGAACAGCCTGCACAAGAGGATCCCGGCAGATGGCCGCGATGTTCCGCAGGCTGTTTTTGTTGTGTGCGGCCTCCTGCGCGATGCAGCGGCGGATCCGGCCTAAAAAGGCCTTGTCGAGCCGCGGACGGTAGACTTCGGGCGGGAAGCGCAGGGCAAGCTCTGCCGAGACCTTCTCGTAGAACCGCTTTTCCCGCGCAAAGCGGTCGGCCCGGTATACACCGGTGAGGGAGGCAGGGTTCTGGCAGTAATAATAGAGAGGCTCCGGTACGATGGCGACTGCCCCGGCGTGGGCAAGATAGTCCAGATGGAACAGCAGATCTTCGGACAGGTACTCCCGCTCGGAGAGGAACCGGATGTGGTGCGCCCGGAGGATGGGCAGGGAGTAGAGCCCCTTCCAGACCGACATTCCGATCTCCACATCGTGGGGATGGTGCGGCCGGGAGCCGACCATGCCGAGAAGAAGCTGGTCGATCTCAGCACCGGTGTAGAGGGAACGCGCATAGTCCTCCGGGGCAAGGCGGACGCTGCCGTCGGCGGAGACATCGTAATAGCGGCAGAAGCAGGTGTCGGCCTGCGCCTGGGTGAGCGTGGTCAGAAGCCGTTCCAGCATGTGGGGGTCGGCGTAGTCATCCGGGTCAAGGAAGGCGACAAAATCGCCGACTGCATGGTCCAGCCCGGTGTTGCGGGCTGCACTGAGGCCGCCGTTGGGCTGGTGGACGACCCGAACGCGCGGGTCCTGTCGGGCATAGGCGTCGCAGCGGGCGGCGCAGCCGTCGGTGGCACCATCGTCGATGAGAAGGATATCAAGGTCCCGGTGGGTCTGCCCCAGCAGGGACGTCATGCTGCGGTCCAGATAGGGCAGAACATTGTAGGTCGGGACGATCACGCTGATGCAGGGCATTCAGACCACCTCGCTTTCGGAAACTTGTGCGCCGACTTCTTTGCCGGCATGGTAATAGGTGAACCGGGTGCGGAACGCCTGCTCTGCGTTGGCGCTGAGCCGGGCGGCAAAGGCAGGGTCTGCGGCCAGCCGGTCCATCGCCTCGTGCAGAGCCGCTTCCTCCTTGGGCACCACAAGGCCGGTGACGCCATCGGTGAGATAGTCGTCTGTCAGGCCCTGTGTCTGGGTCACGATGACGGGTACACCGAGATCCATGGCCGTGAGGAAGGTCAGCTGCCCGGAGGCGACCTGGTCGTTTTCAAAGGCGAAGAGAACGGCTCTGGCGTTCCGCATCCGGCGCAGCATGGCCTCGCCGAACAGGTTCTGTTCGACCTGGATGTTGGGTTCCGGGCAGGGGGCGAGGACATCGCAGGCGATGCAGAGCGTTTCCGGGCGGCCCCGGAACGCCCGGATGAGGAAGTCATAGTCGCGGTTGCTGCGGCCGGTGGCAAAATAGTAGCCCTGCGCTTTCAGTGCCGGGTCGTCGTAGGCGGCGGGGTCGTGCGGGATCGAGCCGCAGTGGGCAAAACCGAATCGGGAAAGGGGCAGACCGAAGGTCTCGGCGTAGCGCGGGGCCTCGGCGCGGGTGGTCAGCAGGATGCGGTCCACTGCGTCGGAAGTGACGGCGTACCGCACAAAACGCTCGAACAGCCTCCCGGCAAAGCCGGACCGCGGCTTGTAGATAAAGGTCATGATGACGAGCCGGAACCGCTTTTTGAGGTGGAACAACCGGCAGAAAAACGCGATGACGATGCCGTAGAACTGCTGCCAGCAGAGCAGGGTCTTGCCGGAATACCGGGCCGGGTGGGTGACCACATGGAGCGCCACCGTGAAAAACTTGAGGTAGCGGCGCAGACCGTAGGTCGTGTTGTTGGGATAAAGCTCGACTTCCCAGGGGGAAGCGGTCGCTTCTTCCAGCCCGCGCACAAAGCCCTCGGCCTCCTCATAGTTACTGTCGATCAGCAAAATGTATTCTGCCATATCCTGAACCTCCGCAATGTGATCTTGTCAGCCCCTCGCAGGATCGGGATCTCCGTGAAAAGAGGGAATTCGACTAAAATCATTATAAAGGATTTGCACATAAAAATCCATCTTTTTATCAAAAAACCGGGAAGTCTCTTGGATGAGAGACTTCCCGGTCGTTGGTTTGATGGGAGTTAGTAGTGCAGCTGGTCAGCGGTCAGCGCTTCCAGAACAGGGAGCATGGCGGCTGCTTCGGCTCTGGCGGCGGGCAGGTCCATGTCGCGGTAGTTGCCGCATTCCACTTCGCTGGCACCGGGGACAGCGCCCTCAAAGGCCGCCATGAAACGGAAGGACTCCACCGTCAGCTTCAGCGCTTCGGCAGGGGTAAGGCCGCGCGTGAGCAGATAGAAGCCGGTGCGGCAGCCCATGGGGCCGACGTAGATGACGCCGTCCCGGAAAGCGCTGTTCCGCGCGTAGGTGGCAAACAGGTGCTCCAGCGTGTGGGCAGCCCCGGTGGAGAGATAGTCGCCGTGGTTCGGCTTCTTCATCCGGATATCCCAGGTGAGCACATCGCCGTCCTGACGGCTCAGGTACATGCCGCGGTCCAGTTTGGTGTGGTCCACGCAGAAACTCGCGATCCGTTCCATCTCGTGCACCTCTCAGGCCTGCAGGCGCTGGACGCTGCCGTGGGCGCAGTCCACAGCGATGTCCAGACCGTCGCGGATGTGGCTGCAGGCACCCAGGGCACCCACGATGGTGGGCTTGAGCAGGGCCTTGCCGGCAATGGCGGCGTGGCTGTTCAGGCCAGCCTCCTCGACCACCAGAGCGGCAGCATCGCGGACGTACTCCAGCATCTCGTTGGTGGTGGAGGGCACGACCAGCACCATGCCGGGCTTGAATTTGGCGCGGACCTCGTCCAGCGTGCGGCAGACGCAGGCCTTGCCGGAAGCGCTGGTCAGGTCGGCGTTCTCGCGGCCGACGCCCACACCGGTGGACAGGCAGTTGCCGACCATGTGGATCTTGATCATGTTGGTGGTGCCGGAAACGCCCACGGGGACACCGGCGGTGACGACGGCCAGCTCACCGTTGTGCAGGTAGCCGTTCTTCTGGGCCAGCGCGGTGGACATCTCGATCAGCTCGTCGGTGCTCTTGGCGGGGCCCATCAGCAGGGTGGTGATGCCCCAGCTCAGGGAGAGCTGACGCTGGACCTGCTCGTTCATGACGCAGGCGATGATGGGCTGGGTGGGGCGGTACTTGCTCAGCAGGCGGGCGGTGTTGCCGGACTCGGACACGGTGACGATGGCGGCAGCGTTGACGTCCCGTGCGGTCAGGCAGGCAGCGTGTGCGGTGGCATCGCTGACGCTGATCTGGCCGTGGGCGGCATCCTTGAAGCGCTCGTCGCGGTAGTGGGGCTCGTTCTCGGTGCGTTCGGCAATGGCGGACATGGTCTTCAGGGCCTCGACGGGGTAAGCGCCTGCAGCGGTCTCGCCGGAGAGCATGATGGCAGAGGTGCCGTCATAGATGGCGTTTGCCACATCGGAGATCTCGGCGCGGGTGGGGCGGGGGTTGACCATCATGCTGTCCAGCATCTGGGTGGCGGTGACGATGGGCTTGCCGAAGGAGAAGGAGCGGTCGATGATGTTCTTCTGGATGCCGGGCAGCTCGGTGAAGTCGATCTCAACGCCCAGGTCGCCGCGGGCGACCATGACGGCGTCGGCAGCGGACAGGATGCTGTCGATGTTGTTGACGCCCTCACGGTTCTCGATCTTGGCGATGATGCGGATGTTGGAGTCGTACTCGTTCAGCAGGTTGCGGATGTCGTAGACGTCCTGTGCGGTGCGCACGAAGGAGGCTGCGATGAAGTCGAAGCCGTTCTGGATGCCGAAGATGATGTCCTCGCGGTCCTTCTGGCTCAGGTACGGCATGGACAGATGGACGCCGGGCACGTTGACACCCTTCTTGGTCTTGATCTTGCCGCTGTTCAGCACGGTGCAGGTGATGTCGGTGTCGGTGACCTTCTCGATGCGCAGCATGATGAGGCCGTCATCCAGCATGATGGTGCCGCCCTCGTGCACATCGTGGGGCAGGTCCTTGTAGGTGATGGAGCAGATCTCCTTGGTGCCCTCCACCTCACGGGTGGTCAGGGTGAAGGTCTGGCCGGCTTCCAGCATCTCGACGCCGTTCTTGAACTCCTTCAGGCGGATCTCAGGGCCCTTGGTGTCCAGCAGGGCAGCAACGGGCTTGCCCAGCTCTTCGCGCAGTGCCTTCAGATTGGCCAGACGGCCGCCGTGCTCCTCATAGGAGCCGTGGGAAAAATTGAAGCGGGCCACGTTCATGCCGTTGGCGATCAGCTCGCGCAGGACATCCCCTTTGTCGGTGGAAGGGCCCAGGGTGCAGATGATCTTCGTTTTTCTCATGTTGATTACCTCGATCTTTCTCTATTCTACTCTCTATCTTAACGCAGCAGCCCGATCGGCTGCATTTGGTAGGCTCCGGCATTCGGGGCCTGCCGCGGCGAAAGACGCCAATATGGTCGTTCTCAAAACCATACCATATTATATTATAAACGCTTGGATACAATAGGGCAAGAGGGAGTTGGCAAAGAATTGGTTAAAATTTCGTAAGGAATGCCTGCATCCGGAAAGCCCTTGCATCCGGGAGCGGAACTGCTTATAATGGAACCAGAAAAAGTCTCACTTTCGGGTGGGGCGCTCTGGAAACGAAATGGAGAACAAAACTATGGAAAAACGTGTGTTTCTGATCGTTCTGGACAGCTTTGGCATCGGCGCAGAGCCGGATGCAGCCGCCTTTGGCGACGCGGGCACCAATACCCTCGGTGCCATTGCAAAGCACCCGAACTTTCACTGCCCCAATCTGCAGAAGCTCGGCCTGTTCAACATCGACGGTGTGACGGCAGGGGAGAAGACTGCTGCCCCGGCGGGGGCCTTTGCCCGCCTGCAGGAGCAGAGCATGGGCAAGGATACCA
>OLOG01001833.1_pt1 | contig 11461 bp, 9 predicted proteins | sample 1672351 | NCBI WGS metagenome assembly OLOG01 (sample SAMEA3136674, study PRJEB25190) | human gut metagenome | biome: human gut; feature: human-associated habitat; material: faeces | place: Austria | collected 2013 | reverse complement strand
CACCCCCACACCGCTGGCACCATCATTCACTCCCAGTATAGGAGTATGGTGATTCTTCGGGTCGGGATCATTGTCGGCATACGGGCGGCTGTCCCAATGGGCGCAAAGCAGGATACGTTTTTTACTTTCGGGCTTGTAAGCACCGATAATGTTGCGTGATTTCAGTATCGTACCGTCGTATGCTATCAGATCGGCATATTGATTGTATACCTTGGCGCCGAATTTTTCCAATTGTCCTGCCAGATATTCCCCACATTCTTTGTGCGCCTGTGTGTTGGGAACACGGGGACCGAAGTCTGCTTGTACCTGAATGTACTGGTAGGCGCTGTCTGCATCGAACTCGGGAGCCTTGATCACTTCTTTGTCTACGGTTTCTGTCCGGTCGTTTCTGCTTTTACTGTTTCCGCACGAAACGGCTGTCAATACAAGCAGCAAGAACGGGATTACTAAAACATTTCTTATCTTCATACTTATTCTTCTGTTATTTATTTGTGCATTATCCTTTATATGGAAGGGGGCTGCGCCGCAAAGTTACGTTATTTTCTTTGTACTTCTTCCATAACGCGCAGGAAGTTTCCACCCCAAATGAGGCGGATATTTTCTTCACTGTATCTTTCCAACAGCAGCCGGCGTGTAAAGTTTATCAATTCTGATGCCGAAGCGCAGCCTGTGATGCCGCCGTCACCGTCAAAATCGGTTCCTATCCCTACATGTTCTATGCCCATGACATTTACCATGTGGTTCAGATGCTCGATGGCATCCTTGATGGTAGCTTCTCCGTTCTTGCGCAGGAATCCGCCATACATACATACCTGTGCCACCCCCCCCTTGGCTGCCAATGCTTTCAATTGGTCATCCGTCAGATTGCGCGGATGGTCGCAAAGGGCACGGGCCGAAGAATGAGAGGCTACGATCGGTTTGCCGCTGATTGCCAGTGCATCATAGAAACTTTTCTCTCCGGCATGAGAAACATCTACCATCATTCCCACACGGTTCATTTCTTTTATCACCTGTTCACCGAATGTGCTTACGCCCAGTCCTTCCTCATTATAACGGGCAGAGCCGCAGATATCATTATTTCCGTTGTGGCAAAGTGTCATGTACACCACGCCACGATGGCGGAAACGTTCTACATTCGTGATATCCTTGCCAATGGCATATCCGTTTTCAATGCCCAGCATGACAGCCTTTTTCCCTGCTTTTTTCAAACGGCACAGATCAGCGGGAGTATATGCTATATCTACGGCTGTACAGTTCTTGGCAACCATCTCCTCTATTTCGTTCAGGATGCGGTCTGCTTTGGCAGTAGCGGCCGATAAGGCTTCATCGGTACGTTCCAATTGCTTCAGGTAAGCCACCATGATGGTTGCGTCCAGATGTCCTTCCGTCATCTTATGCAGGTCTACCAGGATTTTCTTGTCACGGGTGGCGAAGTTTATTCCTTGATCGAAGAACATGGGAGTGTCGCAATGTGAATCCAGCGTTATCATGCGGTTGTGAAGTTTTTTGGCTTCTCTGAAAGAAGTGGATTCCTGTATAAGCCAGTGGAATACCGGCATCATACAGGTATTGTTTTCCAGAATGAAACATTCCGGATGCCATTGTACTCCCATCATGGACTTGCATTCGGTAGATTCCATCGCTTCAATGACTCCGTCGGATGAGCGGGCAGTTACCCTGAAACCCGGCGCAACCTCCTTTACCGCCTGATGGTGAAACGAATTGACCGGCAATATTTCTGTTTCAAACAATTTATAGAGTAAGGAATCTTTCTCTATCCGGACCGTATGCGAGGCATATCCCCGTCCCAAATCCTGATCGTGTTTGATCCGTTCCCCTTCCATCTGTACGTGGATATCCTGATACAGGCTGCCTCCAAAAGCGGCGTTCATCACCTGTATGCCGCGGCATATTCCCAGAATCGGTATCTGCCGGTCGGCGGCCAGTTTGGCAAGCAATAACTCCTGACGATCCCTCCGGGGATTTATGCTGTGTAATTCCTTTATCGGTTCTTCTCCAAGGAACAAGGGATTGATATCCGCACCGCCGGTCAGTAGCAAGCCATCCAATGCATTCAGTGAGTTTATCAAACTGTTAGTTTCGTCAACAGGAGGAATAATGAAAGGAATACCTCCTGCTTTCAGAATGGAAGTGAAATATCCTTCCAGCAAAGTACATGCGCCTTCCTGGAAGTTTCCGGTAAGCCCTATGACTGGAGCATCTTTGTGGCAGGGAAAGGTGCGGTGTATGGCATCGTACTCGGCTGAAATGTCAAATGTTTGAAACGTTTTCATAAGTTAAATTATTCATAGAAACTAAGCAAAGATAGGGATAAATTCAGATTTATTTTTCATATTTGCTAAAAATCTAATGACCATGGAACCTATACAAGACTTCGCCGGCCTGATATGCCGTTTGCGTTCGTTGAAAGAGCGGAAACGTGTGGTGGTTGTTTGCCCCAATGACCCTCATACCGAATACGTTATAACCCGCAGTTTGCACGAAGGCTTTGCCGATTTCTTATTGGTGGCGGATACGCCCCATTTGCTGAACTCGGAATATATCCGCCTTCAATATCCGGATCATGTGAAAGTATACGAGGCGACAAGTCCCGATAAAGCAGCCCAGGAAGCTGTTTCGCTGATACGTGAGGGACATGCGGACGTGTTGATGAAAGGGATTATCAATACGGATAATTTATTGCGGGCCGTGCTTAATAAGGAACATGGTATCCTGCCGAAAGGGAATGTGCTGAGCCATATCACGGTGGCACAGATCCCGATGTACAAGAAATTGCTGTTCTTCTCGGATGCAGCGGTCATTCCCCGTCCTACCTTGGAACAATTCGAGGCGATGCTGCGGTATGATCTGGAGGTATGCCGCCGCATGGGAATAGAAGCTCCCCGTGTGGCCTTGATTCATTGTACGGAAAAAGTAAACGAGAAATTCCCTCATACACTGGATTATGTGACTTTAAAGGAACGTGCCGCCGCCGGTGCTTACGGAAACATGTACTTGGACGGACCCATGGATGTGAAGACGGCATGTGATGCGCATAGCGGTGAGGTGAAAGGAATCAGCTCGCCGGTGGTGGGACATGCGGATTTGTTGATCTTTCCCAATATCGAGTCGGGAAATACATTCTATAAAACGGTGTCATTGTTTGGTGACGCCAACATGGCAGGTATGTTGCGAGGTACGGCCTCTCCCGTAGTGGTTCCGTCGCGTGCCGATTCCGGTAATTCGAAATATTACAGTCTGGCATTGGCCTGCGTGGCCGGATAAATAATGTGGCAATGTGCCAATTTGCCGGTGTGTCAATTGGCTGTGCTGTGTTGCCGCATGGTTTTGGCTCATTCGCAAATTGATAAATTATTGAAACTATGAAAATATTTGTGATTAATCCGGGCTCTACTTCTACCAAAATAGCCCTTTTCATCGATGAAAAGCCGGTGTGGGCGGCAGGGGCCCATCATACTGCGGATGACTTGTCGGAGTTTCACCACGTCAACGAACAGTATGCGTACCGTAAGGACTTTGTATTGCGATTGCTTGCCGAGGCGGATATTCCGTTGGATTTTGATGCCGTCATTGCCCGTGGCGGTCTGCTGAAGCCTACGCCCGGCGGGGTGTATGCCATTAACGAACAGATGAAACACGATTTGCTCAACGCCCGGATGGAGCACGCCTGTAATTTGGGCGCGCTGATTGCCGATGAAATAGCCCGGGAATGCCATTGTCCCGCCTACATTGCCGATCCCGAAGTGGTAGACGAGCTGCAACCGGCCGCCCGCCTGACGGGAATACCGGAGATAGAGCGCATTTCCATCTTCCATGCCTTGAACAGTAAGGCGGTATCGCGTAAATATGCCGCTTCCATCGGGAAACATTATGAAGAGTTGAATCTGATTGTGGTGCATCTGGGGGGTGGCATATCGGTGGGTGCCCATTGCAAAGGACGGGTGATTGATGTTAACAATGCCTTGAACGGTGAGGGGCCGTTTTCTCCCGAACGTGCGGGAACCATTCCTGCCGACCAGTTGGCGGAATTGTGCTTCAGCGGTAAGTATACGTTAAAGCAGATCAAGAAGATGCTGAATGGCAAAGGGGGGCTGACTGCCCATCTGGGTATGAATGATGTGGTGACTATTGCCCGGAAAGCTTCCGAAGGCGAGGAGCCTTATAAAGGGGTATTGGATGCGATGCTCTATACGGTGGCGAAACAGGCAGGGGCCATGTATGTCACGCTCCGTGGGCAGGTGGATGCCATTATTCTGACGGGAGGCATTGCCCATAGTGATTACTGTGTAGGGATTCTCAAGGAACAGATTGATTATCTGGCGCCGGTTGTGCTGATGCCCGGTGAAGACGAGATGGGCTCGCTGGCTTATAATGCGTTGGGAGCCTTGAAAGGTGAGCTGCCTTTGCAGGTTTACCGGCCGGAATAAGAAGATGGTGGTACATCGGAATTAAAATAAGCGATAAAATTGTTCAAATCCTTCATGGAAGGGTAATGTGTTGATATACAGAAGGCTATTATGAAGGAATCATTATAAATTCCTTCATAATAGCTTCAGGGATGTTTTTACCCGGCCAGTGCTACCAGTTTATACATATTTCCTGTTGTGGTATGCATCCGTTCCGCTCCCAGGGAATTCATGATTCTTCCCATTTTGTTTATCGTGATGCCGCGCATGGCTGCCGGATATCGTTTCAGCAGGATATTGAACAAGTATACTGCCGAGTAAAGTTTGAAGTCTTCCCCTTTCTCCGGCAGTCTGAAACAATGGAGAATCATTTCCGCTTCGGTAGGCAAGGCATAATAGGCCTGGTTGCGCAGTTTCAGCTCGGATTCCTCCGCCGCCGAGAACCAGTAACGCTTTCCCTCGTCCAGTTCTGCTTTCAGCTGGGCGAAAAGCTGTTTGTGCTCCAGTGGCGAGCAGTCTATCTTCTCCTTTACCTCGGCAAAGAAATAACGGCGGCTTCCGCTGGGGTCGGTGAGCAGCGCTTTCCGGTTACTGGTGCCGATGAATGAGGCCATCCGGGGCAGATGGCTGTAGGACGAGCGGTGCGACTTGCGGAAATCCAGTTTTTTCATCTGCATCAGATTTTTCAGCAATGGCAGTTTCTGTGGTGAAAGACGGTCGTACTCATCCAGATTAATCAGTCCGAAGAAAGCCAGCTTCTGCTCGCATCCTGCCTGTCCGGTCAGTTCGAAGCTGTCCGTATAGTAGTCTTTCAACGAATCGGGCATCAGCAATTCGCAGAAAGTGGATTTGCATCTCCCTTGCTCGCTGCTCACCAGCATGGGGGCCACAGCGTTGGCGCACCGGTCCATGCGTCCGCTCCACTGGGCAGTTACGCCCAGCATCCAGCGGTGGAAACTGTTCACCCAGAAATCTTTCGTAGATATGCGTTGTGCCAGCGGAGTCACTCGGTCCTTGCCGTCCCATTCGGGAAGGGTGTTCATATAGGAAAGTAACGGATGATAGTCCGGCATCTGCTCCGAGTTCACGAACCGGCTTACATCCTTGTCCCAGCAGTTGATGTGACGTGCACGTGCTTCCAGGCACAGGCTGTTCAGTGTGCGCTGGCTTATTACCTTATATATAGGTGTGTCAGCGTCTTTTTTGCAACATTCCGTTTGTTCCGTCAGTAGGTTGAAGCGGAAGTGGTAGCGGCTCAGCAAATATTGTTCCAGTTTTTGCTGTACTTGTTCCGTTTCCGGTTTCTTCTGCATTGATAATGAGGTAGATGAACTCTTCACTGTCGGACTTATCACTACATTCGAGGAAGCAAGCTTCTTCATTACTTTGTTCAATAACTTTTTATTCATTATTTGTTGTTTTAGGTTTCCGTTGGAACAAAGATACTGTGTAAAATAGCGTTTTGCAAGTGTTTTTCGTGGGGTTTTAGAGAAAAGTGACTAAGCGTAAACATCCTGAATAACAAGCTGTTTCGTCCGGTTGATTACACGATATCTTCCTTTTGATTCAGTTGTTTCAATTAAGTGATGAAGTTTGAGCACTCTAGTGATGAAAGTTCATCACTAGGGTGATATAATATCATCACTTAAGTGAAACAATTTACTTGAAGGGAAGATACAACGACTTCGACCGGATGATACACCTTATTCGTCCGGTTGTTGTCATTTGATGAAATGTGAGTGTTTTGCCGGACAGTCATCACCTTGGGATGCGTTTTTGGAGATGGAACGGGGCTGAAGGAATATGAAGTTATTATGAAGAAATCGTAGAAGGATTCTTCATAATAACTTGCTTATAATCAGAAAGTAATGCACTGATGATGGATTTGAAGGAAATAATTTCGGTATTGTATCCTCTATACCGGGGGCTGTCCTCTTTTATAAAGATGGAAATAGAGTCTACTTGAACGGGCTGGCAGGAAAAAGGTTCCCCATCAGACTGTGGTCGGATAATAGAATGGCTACAGTACCCTCCATGCCGCTTTTCATCTTGAAGTAATCCACAGCGTTGTCCAACTTTAAATCTATCCGGAAGTAGTTTTTCCCCTCTTTTTTCAATACCTCTTTATATACTGTTTTCACTTTTCCGTTCAGATGACTATCCGTTCCGGTAGTGTATCCCTCCATTTCTATACTGGCGGGCATTCCTTCTTTTATCCTCGCTATTTCAGTATATGGGATGAAAGCTGTTATCTCTATTTCAGAATGGCTGTTTATGGCAACTTCCACTTTGCCTTTTACATTTTCAGGAAAAGGAATGAAGCAAGCTGCCACTGCCAGTCCTGTTATCAATAAAGCAATAAGAGTGATTCCACTACGTATAAGCAGAGGTGGTATGCGTCCGATGATGTTTCTCACTTTCTCGCTCCGAAGTTCTATTTGTTCATAATTTTTATCCATAATCGTTAGCTCCCTAGTTCCAATTGATTCTTAACTAAATGGTAATATGCACCTTGGCGGTCAATTAATTCCGTATGGGTTCCTGTTTCTATTATCTTGCCTCTTTCTATCACGATGAGTTGGTCGGCGTTCTTTACCGTACTGAGCCGGTGCGCGACGATAACTACCGTTTTCCCTTTATAAAATTCCATCAGGTTCTCTACAATAGCCCGTTCGTTATTGGCATCCAGTGCATTGGTCGCCTCGTCCAGAAATATATAATCAGGATTCTTGTATACGGCACGCGCTATCAGGATTCTTTGTTTCTGTCCCTGGCTCAGTCCGATACCATCCTGCCCTATCAGTGTGTTATATTTTAATGGCAAAGTCTGGATGTAGTTGTCGATGCAAGCAATGCGTGCGGCTTGAAGCAGACGTTCTTTGTCAATCTCGCCGTCATCTACCGCAATGTTGCGGGCGATGCTTTCCGAGAAGATGACTCCGTCCTGCATGACCACTCCGCAATGTTTGCGCCACCATTTCAGGTTATATTTCTGCAAGTCTGTACTGCCGATGGTTATTTCTCCTGCCAACAGGGGGTAATAGCCTAACAAGAGTTTGATCATTGTTGTCTTTCCGCTTCCGCTGGTCCCCACTATGGCGGTTACCTTTCCTTCGGGGATGGTTATGTTGATTCCGTCCAATGTTTTGTTCGGATTGTGTGGGTCGTATTTAAAATCGGCGTTTTTGAAAGAGAGGCTTTTGTCCCGGTCGTGGAATGCGTTTAGTGCTTCCTTGTTGTTTTCCTCGTTCTCCATTTCGTGAATTTCATTGATGCGTTCCAGACTTATTTTCACATCTTGCAATGAGTAGAGGAAGTTCATCAGTTGCTCCACCGGTGCATTGAGTTGTCCGATGATGTATTGCACTGCCAGCATCATTCCCAAGGTCATTTGTCCGTGAATGACGGCTGTTGCTGCCAGCACGGTGATGATGATGTTTTTTACTTCATTGATGAAGATGCTTCCCGCTTCCTGAGTCTGCTGTAATTTCAATGATTTCATGTTGACCTGGAACAGGTCTGCTTGTACATCCTCCCATTCCCAACGGCGCCGTTGTTCGCAGTTTTGCAGTTTTATTTCTTGCATGGAGGTGATGAACTGATAGGTTTTGTTATTGTTCATAGCCTGTTTCTCGAACAGTTCATAATCCAGTAATTTCCTTTTTTTCAAAAATATAGCGATCCATATACCATACAGTATGCTTCCTGTGAGAAAGATCAGGAATATAAAAATGTTGTAGCCGAGCAATACACAGCCAAACACGATGAAACTGAGCAGGGAAAAGGTGACGTTCAGCATTTGTGTGGTAAGGAATTTCTCTACCCGGTTATGGTCGTTCATTCGTTGCATCAGGTCGCCCATCAGTTTGGTGTCGAAGAAAGACATGGGAAGTTTCAGCAGTTTGATGAAGAAGTCGGATACCAGGGAGATATTGATGCGCATGCTGATATGGAGCAATATCCATCGGCGGATAAAATCCACACTGGTGCGGCTTATGGTCAGTATGAGTTGTCCCAGCAGGATCAGGTAAATGATTCCCAAATTCTGATGGGTAATACCTATATCTACGATGGCTTGTGTAAGAAAAGGGAAAATAAGTTGTAGCACACAGCCCACTAAAGCTCCTAATATGATTTGTCCGAAATATCGGCGATATTGCTTTATGTAGCCAAACAAGAAGTTGAAGGAGCGCTTTCTGTTCGTTGTTTCTCCCGAAAGTTCATGGAAAGCGGGTGTGGGCTGGATAAACATGGCTATTCCTTTTTCTTCCCCTTTAGACTGTGTGCTGATCCAGTGGTTTTTGAATTCCTTTTCGGTATAGGTCACAAGCCCCTTTCCCGGATCGGCAATATAGAATTTCTTGTTATTCTTTATTTTGTAGAGGATGACAAAATGGTTCTGGCTCCAATGCAGAATGCAGGGCAGGGGGGCTTGGGGCAGTTGCTCCATGGTTACCCGTCCGCAAATGGTATGCAGCCCCAGCTTGTTTGCCGCTTCGCTGATGCCCAGCATGGATACGCCTTCGGTGGTGGCAAAACAGTAACGGGAAAGAGATTCCAAGGAATACTCTTTTCCGTAGTATTTGCATATCATTTGCAGGCAGGTGATGCCGCACTGCATGCTGTCGTGCTGCTTGTAAAAAGGAAACATGATGATTAAGTTATATCTGTTTCTTTATAAATCCGTCGAATATGGTCGCGTATGATATCAGGCTTGTCTTTCTCTTTAATATAGATGCATTTTTCTTCATTTATCATCTTTAGACGTTTTTGGGTACAAATCATGCATATGGGTAAAATATTGCATTCCAAACACGGCTTAAGCGCATACTTAGCTTTCATTCTTTTTTCATATAACGAGTTGTAGGTGATAACCCCATTAGAATTAAGTATGCCTTCTTTCTTTTCCGGTAGAAAATCATTTGCAGTACATTTATAAATGTCACCATTATAGTTGATGACAATGCAATTCTCTTTATCAGCATAGCATTGAAATATTCCCTTATATTCAGTTGGTTTTGTAAGTCCTTTATTTCTGAGGTATAATAACATTTCCTTTTCTTTATTGTCCAGCTCTGATGAATCCTCCTCTTGCCATATTCTTTGTAATGAGAATACTAAATTCTCTTTTGAATCTATATTTGATAAATCATCTATAGCTTTTTTGAAAGATAATATATTCTTGTCTGTATAGTTACATCTAATAGTAAAAGCAAATCCTTTGCTTGCTGCATATTTTACATTTTGTAGAACTGTATCATAAGTTCCGGTTCCATTGGGATGCTTTTTAATTGAATCGTGAAAGTCCCTATCTCCATCAAAAGGCACTTGGAAATGATATTCTAACTTTGTATTAGCTAAGAGTTCGGTTACATTGGGAGTGAGTAATACAGCATTAGTGGTGAAGCTACATTTTAATTTTACTTTATGAGTTATACAAAGTTCTTTTGTGTATAAAATAAGAGGAAGAACTTGTTTCCTAAAATGCATTAAAGGTTCTCCACCGAAGAAAGATAAACTGAGTGATTTTAAACTCTTATCCTCTATTTCCTTTTTTATGAACGTTTTTATGGCTAAGTCTACATCATTGTGAATAGTGCTACCTTCTCTATGTTTTTCATAGCAGTACCAACATCTTAAATTGCAATCCAATGTTGGATTAATAATGATCCGTAACGAATCATTCGAAGTATCAGTCGCTTTTTGATGTTCTATGAATTGTTTTGCTTCATCAGTTTCGTCCGATACAATGAACTTTTGCGCATCCAGATAATTATATAATTCAGAATGTATTTGCTTAAGCCCATCCATATTATTTTTGTACTCGTTTAATAATGAGTTGATGCCTCCTACGCAAGCCATCAACTCATTAGTTAAACTATTATACAATAAATAATCAGAACCATTTCTAATTATAAAATTATATAAGCTCCATTTCATGATAATGTATTGTTTTGTTATTACTTGTACTAGTATTGTAAATTTAGTCTTAATGGAACTAAATTTTCATCACTATGAATTGCATTTACATGAAAATTTGCAATTGACATTAGCATCTCCGTCTTCATCACTACCTGCATCCCCACTGTTTCCATGACAGTTTTTATTAATGTCTCCGCTCATTTGAACAGACGGTTTTGTGGCTACTTTTTTAAATCCTCCTTTTAATTGATCTGCTTCATTCTTTGAGAGTTTAGGTATTTCACTTGATAGGTTTAAAAAATGTTTTTCTCAATCACTCACAAACGTGGGTTGAGGAGGAAAGGTTCACTTAAGCCTATGGGAATCTTTTGAATTTATGATTCCGTTTTTGTACCTTGAAAATCGCATATGGAAAATACAAAATATCAAATGGTTCAATCAAAAGATTGTAACCATGCCGATAGAGACATCCGAGGAAGTTATCTTTAACAGGTAACAACCAAGAGAATAGTAAATGTTAGTAAACACTTATGAACTCTATAAAAACCCAGACCCATATGATGCAACGCTATGCATCGTATGACAGGTCAAGCGAAGAAGAGCGCAGGGTGGATGCCTTGGCACTGAGAGCCGATGAAAGACGTGATAAGCTGCGAAAAGCTTCGGGGAGGAGCAAATATCCATTGATCCGGAGATATCTGAATGGGGAAACCCGGCAGAGCAAACCTCTGTCATCCATACGCCAATCCATAACGTATGGAAGGGAACCTGGTGAACTGAAACATCTAAGTAGCCAGAGGAAAAGAAAGAAAACTCGATTCCTTGAGTAGCGGCGAGCGAAAGAGGAAGAGCCTAAACCGGAATGCGTGCATTCCGGGGTTATGGACTGCATAAGTTATCAGAATCGATAAGGGAACGGTTTTGGGAAAGCCGGCCGGAGAGGGTGAAAGCCCCGTACCTGAAATCCTGACTGAGACAGCAGTATCCGGAGTACCACGAGACACGTGGAACCTTGTGGGAAGTCGGGGGGACCACCCCCCAAGGCTAAATACTACTCAGTGACCGATAGCGCATAGTACTGTGAAGGAAAGGTGAAAAGGACCCCGGGAGGG
>OLOG01001830.1_pt1 | contig 11470 bp, 8 predicted proteins | sample 1672351 | NCBI WGS metagenome assembly OLOG01 (sample SAMEA3136674, study PRJEB25190) | human gut metagenome | biome: human gut; feature: human-associated habitat; material: faeces | place: Austria | collected 2013 | reverse complement strand
TTACATGGTTAGTAATTTCTTCATTATATATTGGATTGCCATTCTCGTTCACGAGATAATCTACAACAGCCTGTACTTCCTGATCTGATACAAATGATCCCTGAACACGCACAGGCTTCTGATAACCTGATGGATAAAAAAGCATATGACCTTTTCCAAGCAATTTTTCTGCTCCATTCATATCAATAATTGTTCTCGAATCCACGCCGGACGATACCGAAAATGCAATTCTGGATGGCATATTTGCCTTAATTAATCCAGTAATAACATTTACAGACGGTCTTTGCGTTGCCAGCACCAGATGGATCCCGGCAGCTCTTGCAAGCTGTGCCAGACGGCAAATTGCCTCTTCTACTTCTCCCGGTGCAACCATCATTAAATCAGCCAACTCATCTACAATAATTACAATTTGAGGCATTTTCTTTGGTTTTGCCGGATCATCAATCTCTTTAATTGATTCTACTTTCGTATTATAACCGTTCAGATCACGTACATTATACTGTGCAAAAAGCTGATAACGTTTCTCCATCTCTATAACTGCCCAGTTCAAAGCTCCCGCAGCTTTCTTAGGATCTGTTACAACAGGAATCATCAAATGCGGAATCCCGTTGTAGACACTTAACTCAACCACTTTTGGATCAATCATGATCAGTTTCACATCTGCCGGATCCGCTTTGTATAAAATACTCATAATCAAGGTATTAATGCAGACAGATTTTCCCGAGCCGGTAGCTCCTGCAATAAGTAAATGAGGCATTTTCTTAATATCTGCTACGACAACTTTACCTGCAATATCTCTACCAACAGCAAATGCGATTTTTGAAGAATGCTTTTTAAACTCTTCTGATTCCAAGAGATCCCGCAGAAGAACTGCCACGTTTTCCTTATTGGGAACTTCAATTCCGACAGCTGCCTTACCCGGGATTGGCGCCTCAATACGAATATCCGCTGCCGCAAGGTTTAACTTAATATCATCCGCCAGGCCAACGATCTTACTGACCTTTACTCCTTGCTCCGGCTGAAGTTCATACCTCGTTACAGACGGCCCACAGCTCACATTTGTTACATGAACATTCACTCCGAAATTCTGAAGTGTCTGCTGCAGTTTCATCGCAGTCTCCCGAAGATGCGCATCTGAATCTCCGCCTCCGCTTCTGCCTTTCTTTAACAGCTTATATGGCGGATATACATAAACCTTTTTCGGTTCTTGTTCTTCTTTACGAATCTTTTCGTCCAGAGCTTTTGTCTCCTCAGCCACTTCACTTCTACTTTCTTTTGTAGATCGTTTTCGATGCTCCGGTACTTCTTTTTGCTGTACCTCTGTCTGTGGCATCTCCATTTTCGGTATCGTCGTTTGTGGCATCTCAGCTATCTCGGTATTCGAAAGTTCTTCATTTAATATTTCTTTCGTTTCTGGAATATTAACTTCCGTCGGCATTGCCCGGTTAATTACAAAGTCCGGAACTTCTGATTCCGGAGACGGTGTAATTTCTTTCATCTCCGGCGTCTTTTTTACAAAATCTTCTTCATTCAATGTTGTAGCAAAAGAGACGCCTGACACAACTTTTCGATTCTTTCCTCCTTCATGTAATTCCTGACTTTTCTTTATTTCTTCCTGACGGGCACGCTCTTGCCGTCTAGCTTCCTTCGCTTCCAGATTTTTTCTCCGCTGTTCCAGTTTTTCCTCCTGTTGAATCGCACGCTCTTCTCTTCGGATTACCGCTGTTTCCCGACGGCGTTTTGCATCAGCCTTAGCATTCGAATAAGCTCTGCGTCCTCCTTCTTTTACACCCTTTAAAAAAGATCTTTCTGTAATGATGACAATACAGATAATAGAAAGAATGATTACGAATACAAAGGTCCCTGCTACTCCGATCGCCGGACAAAACAATTTTGCAAAAATACCGCCAAGTAACCCTCCATCTGTCTTATATCGGCTTGCAATTGTATAGTACTCCGTATATCCAACTGTTTTATCAAATCCGGACATCATCAACTGTATAAACGTGCAGACAAGACATGTCAAAACGATTCCCGCTGCAATTTTCACATAGGCCTTTCCATTACCTTTGTTTGAAACGGCAAATGCAACTCCAATAAAAAAAACAACAGGAACAATATAGGCAGTAACACCAAAAAAGCCAAATAAAACGCCCGATACCATATCTCCTATAAATCCACCAATACCAAAATTGCTCATCATCATTAAAATACTGATGGCGATTGCTATTAAAATCACAATCTCATCCCGTAAAAATCCCTGCTGTGGCATTTTCTTCTTCGACTGTGTTGCTTTCTTTGTATTAGAAACCGGTTTCTTTTTTGTTCCTCCCCTGGAAGAAGCCGTCTTTTTTGATTTTGTTGTATTTGAAGCCATAAGTTTACCCCCTTATGTTGTATAAACATACATATTAAATTATAGCATCAATACAAATCTCTGTCATTAGTTATTTTTGAGGTTTCCTTTTTTCGTCAATCAGCTCATAAAGCTTTTGCATTGCCTCACAAATTCCGCCAACTTGATTGATAATTCTTTCACGAACCGCTTCCTCCCCATTCAGCATTGTTCCTACATCTTTCACAAGCTGAGTGGAATCCAACATTAACTCCTCTAGACGTTCTACTGAAATACCAGAATGTTCCGAAATAAAACGCGTGATCCGGTCCTGAGTTTTTTCCATATTCCGGTAACTCTGGATCACACCAATCGTCATTCCATTGGAACGCACCGGATGGATGAGCATTGTGCCGCTTGGTACAATAAAAGAGTAATTTGCCGCCACTGCCAGCGGGCCTCCGATGGAATGACACCCTCCAAGAACAAGAGACACTGTTGGCTTACTCAAAGATGCAATCATCTCTGCAATGGCAAGCCCCGCTTCCACATCCCCTCCCATTGTATTAAGTAAAATCAACACTCCATCAATCCGTGTGTCATTTTCAATTTCAGCTAATTTGGGTAACAGATGTTCGTATTTTGTAGCCTTCGTGCTTCCCGATACCGCTTCATGCCCTTCGATTTCTCCAATAATTGTAAGAAGCTGGATATTAGGCTTCCCACTGTCATTCTCTAAAGGAATGCTTCCTACTTCTTTAATCTGCTCATCCTGATCTTTCTGTTGCTCCAACATATCTTTTGACTGTTCTGCTTTATATTCAGACATAACAAAACCTCCACATCTCTTTTTCTTAGTATGTGGAGGTTTCCCTGCGTTATACGCTTATACTTTATTCATATTTTAAATTGTACGATCAAATCCATGCATCCAGTCTACTTTCAAGAAATAAATCAGGAAAATAATCGAACTCAAAATCCAGGTAATCGGATATGCCCAGAATATAACTGCAATATTCGGAATTAATTTTGTAAAAATCGTAATATATGCCACACGAATGATACACCAACACAGCATCATAACAAACATTGGCACTGTAGCTCGTCCCGCTCCTCGCATGATTCCGCCTACGCAATGAGAAAATGCCAACAGACAGTAAAAAAGTGATACAACTCTTGCCTGCTGTACTCCAAATGCAACTACAGCCGGATCACTATTAAATGCTGCAATAAAATATGGCGATGCTACATATACGATAATTCCAATCACCTCTGCAAGTGATGTTGAACAAAGAATTCCGAAGCGCGCTCCCTTTTTCACACGCTCATACTCTCTTGCACCAAGATTCTGACTTACAAATGTTGACATCGACATAGCAAAACATGTTACCGGAAGGAATCCAAACCCTTCCACTTTCATATAAGCTCCGCATCCTGCCATTGCAAGTTTTCCAAAAGAATTAATATTTGCCTGTACAATCACATTTGCAAATGAGATAATGGAATTTTGTATTCCGGATGGAATCCCGTTTGAAACAATCAATCGCAGACATTCTTTATTAAACCGAATCTTAGACAGCACAATACGATAAGATTCCTTTACTCTGCAAAGCCGGATCAGACAAAGCACTGCACTGACAAACTGGGAAATGATTGTTGCAAGTGCAGCTGCACCGACGCCATATCCCAACACTCCAACAAACAGTAAGTCAAGCACAATATTGACTACCGATGAAATAATCAGATACATCAACGGATGCTTGCTGTCTCCAATGGACTGCATGATACCGACAAATGTATTATAAAGAACAAATGCCAGTGAACCACAGAAATATATCCTGAAATAGACGACAGAATTCACAAGCACATCTTCCGGTGTTCCCATCAAAACAAGAATCTGCGGCGCCAATATTGTTCCAATTACCGTCAGAAGTATTCCTGCAACAATTCCAAATGCCACCGCTGTATGTACTGCTTTTTCTACTTTTTCATTATTTCTGGCACCAAAAAATCTGGCAATGACAACTCCGGCGCCCAATGAAATTCCATTAAAAAAACCTACCAGCAGGAAAATCAGACTTCCTGATGAACTAACTGCCGCTAACGCTTCACTCCCAAGAAAATTCCCAACAATCAGTGAATCTGCCGTATTATATAATTGCTGAAACAAATTCCCCAAAAACAGCGGGATTGCAAAATGAATGATTTTTCTGGAAATCGATCCCTCTGTCATTAATGTTGACTGCGAATCACTCATACTCTAATTACCATCTCCATCCCTTTCAGTAAATAAATCCCTACTTATTCATCCCAGTTATGAAACACTTCCTGAACATCGTCATCTTCTTCCAAAAGGTCTAATGTCTTCTGAATGTTCTTCAAATCTGTCTCATCTGTTAATTCTACATAAGTCTGTGGAATCATTGTCACTTCCGCTACTGCCATTGGAATACCGGCTTCCTCTAATTTGAGACGCACATCACTGAATGCTTCCGGATCTGTAAGAATTTCAAAGCTATCTTCTTCCTCAGCAAAATCATCCGCTCCAGCATCCAATGCCAACATCATCAATTCGTCAGCATCCATCTCAAAATCTTCTTTTGCAACAACAATCTGTCCCTTTTTGTCAAACATGAAGGATACACATCCCGGTGTTCCGACATTTCCACTTCCCTTTGTAAAAGCATTTCTTACATTAGAAGCTGTACGATTCTTATTATCCGTCAACGCTTCTACGATGATTGCAGTACCACTTGGTCCATATCCTTCATAGGTTACACGTTCATAATTGGCTGCGTTAGCATCTCCTGCCGCCTTCTTGATACTTCTCTCGATATTATCATTCGGCATATTATTCGCTTTTGCTTTTGCAATCACATCACGCAGACGACTATTATTATTCGGATCTGCTCCGCCACCTTCTTTTACTGCAACAGCGATCTCACGTCCGATCTTTGTAAAAATCTTTCCTTTCGCAGCATCATTTTTCTCTTTTTTATGTTTGATATTGGCAAACTTTGAATGTCCTGACATTTGTATTTCTCCTTTAAATTATTTTTCTGAATGTTCTACATACTTTTTTATTTTAGCACTTTTTTTTCACTTTTACAATCACTACATTTTTACATGTAATTCTACACATTTTCGTATATTTGCACAGTCTTTGCTTTAGATTTTTACAATCTTTACTGTCTGAATCATATTATTGTCTACTGACAGTATATGAAACCGATATCCTTCATAATCAACAGAGGATGATTCGTCTTCTGCCGGTATCCGATCTAACATATCAATCAGAAAGCCGTTTACCGTTCCATAATCGCTCTTTTCAAACTCAATTCCAAGCAAGTTTTCCAGATCTTCCAGATCCGCGCCTCCCTGTACAAGATAACTTCCTTCTGACAGTTTTACAACTTCCTCTACATCTTCGTCATATTCATCCTGGATATTTCCGACGATCTCCTCAATAATATCTTCCATTGTCACAATCCCGGATGTCTGCCCATACTCATCAATGACAACTGCCATATGATTTTTTCTTGCCTTCATTTGTTTTAACAGCCGCTCGATATTTCTTGTTTCCGGAATACATGCCACCGGTTTTAAACAATCTTTCAGCGCATGAAGTTCTACTGACCGATTCTGTTCTGACATATATGCCTTCAGAAGATCCCGAATATGTACAGAGCCAATGATCTGATCAATTGTTTCCTGATATACCGGAAATCTCGAATATCTTCTTCCCATAATCTCCTGCATACATTCTTCAAGGGTACATGACGCATCCAGCGCACAAATATGCTTGCGATGAGTCATCACATCTTTGGCATCCATATGTTTAAATAAAATAACATTTCGTATCATAGATGCTTCTTCCGGGACAAAAACACCTTCTGTTTGTCCTTCGCTGATCCATTTTAAAAGTAGTTCTTCTCTTTCGTCCTGGTCAATTTCTTCCGAAAATACTGAACGCATTTTTCTTAAAAGACGTTCTTCTTCCATAATGTTCTCCTTCTCATTTTATGTATGAAGCTCCAAACTGATACGGAGCGCTTCATCCACTCGTCTCATTAGTTCCCGATCCACATGACAGACAAGCTCTTTCAGCCTTTGCTTATCAATAGTCCGAATCTGTTCTAGCAAAATTACTGAATTCTTCACGATATGATATCTTCTGGCATCCACTTCAATGTGAGTTGGAAGTTTCGACTTATTCATGCGCGATGTAATTGCAGCACATATAACCGTGGGGCTGTGTCGATTGCCGATGTCATTTTGAATAATCAATACCGGCCGTATCCCTCCTTGTTCGGAGCCGACGACCGGGCTTAAATCTGCATAATAAATATCTCCTCTTTTTACCTGCATTCTTTCACACTCCGATAATGTTGATGATAATGGATAGTCTTTCCAACTTTTTCGGATGTATTCCAAATGCGCGCAAAATCATTTATGCAAAATAATCAATCTGTTCTACTATCTTACCATCCCGGTAATATACTCGAGGTATCCGTTTACCAAGATCACAGATGAATTCATAATTAAACCGATCTGCCAATTCACTTAACTGATCTACCGTAATCGTTTCTTCCCCATCCCTTCCTATAAGTACTGCCTGATCACCGAATTTCACTTCGTCAATTCCTGTTACATCAACCATAAACTGATCCATGCAGACTCTTCCGATAATTGGCGCTCTTTTTCCATGAATCAACACATGGGCCTTATTGGAAAGACTTCTCGGATATCCATCTCCATATCCAACCGGAATGGTAGCAATCTTCATTTCTTTTTCTGCCACAAATGTTCCTCCATAGCTGACAGAAGTTCCGGCAGAAATCGTCTTCACATATTCTACATGACTAATCAGCGACAAGGCCGGCTTTAATTCTACCGCTTTCTTTGATACTTCCTGGGATGGATACAATCCATAAATTGCAATCCCAGCCCTTACCAAATCACAATTTGCCTCCCGGACATCGATAATTCCAGCGCTGTTTGAGCAATGTTCATAATCGAATGTTACTCCCGATTCTTTCAGCTTTGATGTCATCTTATGAAAAATAGCCAACTGCTGTTTTGTATACGTCTTATCCGCCTCGTCTGCTTTCGCAAAATGTGTAAAGATTCCTTCTGCTTCCATATGCGGCAACGCAATAATTCGTTTGATTGCTTCTACACTTTCATCTGTCGGAGCAAATCCAAGTCTTGACATCCCTGTCTCCAGTTTTACATGAAAATATGCCTGTCGATCTAACTGTACTGCCAGATCTGACAATTCCTGCATCTGCTCCTCCTGATACACTGTCATTCGAATCTCATGCTTCAACATCTCTTCAAATTGATCCGGGAAAATACATCCTAACACTAGGATAGGTTTCCTGATTCCATTCTTTCTCAACAGCACTGCTTCGTCAAGTGTTGCTGTGGCAAAGCCCCATACATATTCGTATGCTTCCAACATTCTAGCCACAGGAATAGCGCCGTGTCCATAACCATCTGTCTTGACTACGCCGATCATCTTTGTCTTTGCATCAATATTACGATGCATTTGCTCCATATTATATGCAATTGCGTCCAGATCTATCCTGGCCATCACTCTGCTGTATTTCTTCATCTTTCTATTTGCTGCTCCTTTTATTTTTTCAGTATTTCTCCTATAGCATCGATCACATCACTCGCAAGCACACTGTACTCACCCTTCTGATCTCTCGCCTTATCTCCGGCAAGGCCATGAAGAAAAACACCCGCGCAGGCTGCCTCATAAGGTTTCTGTCCCTGAGCAAGCAATCCGCCAACGATTCCTGCAAGTACATCTCCGGAACCACCCTTTGCCATCGCTGCATTCCCGCTTGTGTTTAGATAAATGCGTTCACCCTCTGTGTGTATCATTGTACGGGCATCTTTTAATACACAGATAACCGGGTATGCTGCTGTCAGTTCCCTGATGGCTGTAATACGATCTTTTCTAATTTCTTCAACCGATTCTCCTGTCAATCGGGACATTTCTTTCATGTGAGGGGTTAAAATTACCGGAGCCTGACATTCCCCCAGTAATTTCATTTCTTCTGAAATCAGATTCAGTCCATCTGCATCAACAACACAAGGAATTCTTGATTCTTTCAGCACTGTGCGTACAATCTGGTTGGCTGTCGGACTTTTTCCAAGTCCACAACCAATCACTGCTGCATCTGCCCATGCAAGTTCTTCTAATAACTGCTCTTTTTCCAAAAACTCATACGTGCTGATCAGTGCTTCAGGCAAAAGCTGCTGAAGAATCATTCTGTTGGATTCATCGGTATAAATTTTTACAAGTCCAGCTCCGGCACAGTATGCTGCCTTTGCACTTAGATAAGCAGCCCCGCACATTCCGCGGCTTCCAGCAATTACAAGTGTTTTCCCATAAGTCCCTTTATGACTATACTGACTGCGTGCCGGAAACTGCTCTCTCAGATCACTCATCTCATAAGTATAGGCAACTTCTGTCTGTTCGTCAAACAAATCTGTCTGAATTCCAATATCTTTTACAAAAACAGTGCCGCACCATACTCTTCCCGGATCACAAACCATTCCATATTTCTCACATGCAAACGTTACTGTTATATCCGCCTGAAATGCTGTGCCGAGAATACTTCCGTCAAATGAAGATACTCCAGATGGAATATCAATAGCCACCTTTTTCCCCGGAAGCCGATTCATCTCCTCAATCACTGTTTTATAATGTCCTTCTATTGTTCTTGACAGTCCGATACCAAACACTGCATCTATAATAACACTATATGCTTTCACCGGGATCCTGTCACAATCTTTTATTCCATAATTTTCAAGGATCTTCCGCTGAAGCTTCGTCTCTTCACTCATAGATGCTTCTCTTCCAACTAGTACAACGGTCACATCTGACCCCTTTAAATGCAGCAGTCTTGCAACGGCATATCCATCTCCGCCATTATTTCCCGCACCGCAGACAATCAGCGGTTTTGATAGATCCGTTTCTGTTTCTTCCAGTACCTCTACTGTCCTTAGCGCCGCACGTTCCATTAACACCATCGACGGAACTTGTTTTTGAACTATCGTCTCCTCATCTGCATGTTTCATCCATATTCCATTCGGCAAATATCTCATATCCACACCCCTATTTGCAGATCAACCCTGTCTGTATTTATTTCTATTAGTTTTCCCTGATTCTTCCTATATTATCTCTGTTAATTTTTAAACAAACGACGTGTAACAGAACCTTTCTATTACACGCCGCCAAGCAATTTTATTTAGTCTCTTTATGCTGATGCTGACTAACATTATACGACAGCCGCATCAAACTCTCAGATAAATGTACATTTTCTACAATCACGTCAGAAGGCACATTCAAATCCGTATGTGCAAAGTTCCAGATTGCCTTTACACCATTATCTACAAGTACCTTCGCTACCTCTGAGGCTTTCGCTTTCGGAATTGTGAGCACTCCGATCTCAATTCCATTTTCTTTTACAAACTCTTGCAGTTCATCCATCATCCGAATCTCCACACCACGGATGGAAACTCCCGCAAGACGTGGATTCACATCAAAAATCCCCTTCAGAAGAAAACCTTTCTTCTCAAATGAAGTATAATTAGCCAGAGCCTGTCCCAGATTACCGGCGCCAATAATTACCATGTTATGCGTCACATCCAGTCCAAGAATCTTACCAATCTCCTCATAAAGACTCTTCACATTATAACCGTATCCCTGCTGTCCAAATCCTCCGAAATTGTTCAAATCCTGTCGTATCTGAGATGCTGTCACTTTCATGCGCTTGCTCAGTTCATTAGACGAAATCCGCTCAACTCCATTATCCAATAATTCCCCTAAATATCGATAATATCTAGGCAATCTTCTTATAACAGCCTGTGATATCTTTCTTTCATTCATTTCGTCAACCTCGTCTTTCCGTAATCCGCATATTTACTAAAATATTATAGCGAATTGTCATATTGATGTCAATTATTTGTTGTAATTTGCAATATTTGCGCTATAATTGAACATGGATATTTTTATGTCAAAACAGTATAGAAACTTGGCTGTATAATCAAGCCAAATGAAAGATAAACAAAGCAAACAGGAGGATACACATGGTACTCGCATGTCATAATATCAGCAAAGCATTCTTAGAGCAGGTCATTGTTAAATCTGGTTCTTTTCATATAGAAGACCGTGAAAAAGCGGCTTTGATCGGTGTCAATGGCGCCGGAAAATCAACTATCTTAAAAATGATTGTAGGTGAACTAACGCCAGATTCCGGTGAAATCGTCCTTACTAAAGGAAAAACGATCGGATATCTTGCTCAGCATCAGATTCCGAATACAGAACATTCCATCTATGAAGAATTAAAAACTGCAAGAAGTTATCTGATCCAAATGGAAAATGAAATCCGTAAAATTGAAAGCGAACTTTCTTCCCTTACCGGAGATGCGCTGGAAGAACGGCTTCACACCTATCATCGGCTTACTGCCCAATTTGAACGCGAAAACGGATATGCCTATGAAAGTGAGCTTACAGGCGTATTAAAAGGGCTCGGCTTTTCTGAAGAAGAATTCCAAAAACCGGTCAACACTCTGTCCGGAGGACAAAAAACCCGGGTAGCTCTTGGTAAACTGCTCCTAACGAAACCAGACATTCTTCTTCTTGATGAACCCACAAACCATCTGGATTTAAATTCCATTTCCTGGCTCGAAACTTATCTTATGAATTATCCCGGTGCTGTTCTCATTGTTTCCCATGACCGTTACTTTTTGGATCGTATTGTCCGCCGCATCTTTGCCTTTGAAAAAGGTGGCGTGATCCGTCAGTACGAGGGCGGATATACTGATTATCTCGCTCATACCAATGAAGTCATAACCGTAGCCGATGCCGGAGCACAGGGGCATACTGATACTCAGGCAGTGGTCTCATCCGATGGTCCTTCCAAAAACACACGTGATAACTGGAAGAAAGGACATACCCATACTAAAAAAATGTCCTACCAGGAACAAAAGGACTATGAAACGATCGAACAGGATATTGCCTCTTTAGAAGAACAATTGGAGCAGCTGGAGCAGGATATTGCCGGCGCTGCAACAGATTTTGTCAGGCTAAACGAACTAACTGCACAAAAATCTGAA
>OLOG01001818.1_pt1 | contig 11530 bp, 10 predicted proteins | sample 1672351 | NCBI WGS metagenome assembly OLOG01 (sample SAMEA3136674, study PRJEB25190) | human gut metagenome | biome: human gut; feature: human-associated habitat; material: faeces | place: Austria | collected 2013 | reverse complement strand
CCGCACTGCGGATGGCTACTCCAACTTCTAAACCCCCGTCGAAACCAGTACAAGCCCTGGTACGCAGAGTACATATATAGTATATCCGATTCCAATTAAAATAACAAGTAAATTTTAACCAAAATTGCGTACTTTGAATTCTCGTTCTGCTTCTCGCTTTTGGTCCTTCTTCGCAATATCATCCCGCTTATCATAAAGCTTCTTACCACGGGCAAGACCGATCTCCACTTTTACAAGGCTTCCCTTTAAATATACTTTCAGCGGAATCACGGCAATTCCTTTCTCCTTCATCTTACCCAGCATTTTCAAAATCTCATTTTTATGAAGGAGCAGTTTTCTTGTCCGCAGCGGATCTTTGTTGAAAATATTTCCCTTTTCATAAGGACTGATATGCATACCGTAAATAAACATTTCCCCATTCTCAATCCGAATGAAAGCTTCCTTAATGCTGCACTGACCCATGCGGAGTGATTTCACTTCCGTACCGTGGAGTGCGATTCCCGCTTCATATGTGTCTAAAATAAAATAATCGTGATACGCTTTTTTATTATTTGCGATCAGCTTCGTCCCCTGTCCTTTTGCCATGCTGTTCCTCCACTATCTTAAAATCAATTGTTCTTGCAAGATCATCCGTTCCAAGTACCTGAACCTTCACAGTCTCTCCAAGACGATACGCCTTTTTCAGATGCTCTCCAACCATTTCATAGGTATCTTCCCGATAATCATAATGATCATCTGTCATATTAACTACATGCACAAGTCCTTCCACTGTATTGCCAAGTTCCACATACAATCCCCATTTTGTGACACCCGAAATAACGCCTTCAAATACTTCTCCCACATGCTGTTTCATATATTCAACTTTTTTCAGCTTTACAGTCTCTCGCTCTGCTTCGTCAGCTCTTCGCTCAAGCTCGCTGCACTTTTGTGTCACTTCCGGCAGAATACTCTCATAGTGTTCCTGTCTTTTCGCATCCATTCGTCCCCGTAGCGTTTCTTTAATAATCCGATGAATCTGAAGATCCGGATACCGTCTGATCGGAGATGTAAAATGACAATAATAAGACGCTGCCAATCCGAAATGTCCTGTATTTTCCGGTGTATATCTTGCCCGCTTCATTGAACGAAGCGCCAACCGGCTAATCAAGTCTTCCTCTGGTGTTCCCTCTGCCTTTGCAAGCAGTTTCTGAATTTCCTTTGGGTGAACCTCTTTATTAGAAATATGCAGAGAATGTCCGAAATTATTAACAAATGTGGAAAATTTCTTAATCTTATCTTCATCCGGCACATCGTGGGTACGATAAACAAAAGGAATTTCCTGCCAGAAGAAATCTTCTGCCACCGTTTCATTGGCGATCAGCATGAAGTCTTCGATAATCTTTGTCGCCACATTTCTATCATAAGGACGCAATTCCAGCGGAACTCCATTTTCATCCAAAATCATTTTCGTTTCCGGAAAATCAAAATCAATAGAACCTCTCTTCTTTCGCTTTGCTCTCAAAATCGAAGCCAGATCGCGCATCCTTTCAAACATCGGGATCAGCTCCTGATAACGCTCACATTCTGCCTCATCCTGCTCTTCCAGTATCTTCTTAACACTTGTGTAAGACATACGTTCATCTACCCGTATCACTGTCTCCGTGATCTTATGATCCGTTACATTTCCTTTCCGGTCAATCCACATAATACAGCTCAGAGCCAGTCGGTCTTCTCCTGCATTGAGAGAGCAGATTCCATTGGACAGTATGTGCGGCAGCATCGGAATCACCCGGTCTGCCAGATACACGCTTGTTCCGCGTTTCAGCGCTTCCCAGTCAAGCGCACTGTTCTCCTGCACATAATTTGTCACATCTGCAATGTGAACACCAAGACGATATCTTTCTCCATCTTCCTCGATCGAAATTGCATCGTCTAGATCTTTGGCGTCCTCACCATCGATTGTAACCATTTGCCACTGCCGAAGATCCATCCTGCCCGCCATATCCTGCGTGCTGACAGGAGATGAAACACGCTCTGCCTGGTTCAGCACCTTTTCCGGAAATTCTGTTGGCAGATCGTAGGTTCTGATAATCGACATAATATCCACTCCCGGATCATTGACATGTCCCAAAATCTCCACGATCTTTCCTTCCGGTTTCTTATCTTTTGAACCGTAAGATGTAATCTCTGCCACGACCTTATGCCCTGTCACCGCGCCCTTAGACCGCTCCAGCGGAATAAAAATGTCTTTCTGGAACTTCTGATTATCCGGAAGTACAAAACCAAAGTTCTTGCTGCGTTGGAAATATCCTACAACTTTCGTCACACCACGCTCCAGTATCTTCACGATCTTTCCTTCTTTTCGCTTTCCATCCGGTTTTTTTATAATGACAACTTCCACACGGTCTCCGTCAAAAGCGCCTCCAAGATCATCTTCTCCGATGAAAATATCTTCTTCCTCATTTTCAATCGTCACAAATCCAAATCCTCTCGCATTGGCCTGAAAGTACCCGATCAGCTTATTTGCCTCTCCTTTCATATACTTTCCAGTCTGCGTCACATGGATCTTCCCTTCAGCTTCCAAGCTTTCCAGCACCTCTTTCAGATCTCCCCTTGCCTCTTTCGGAACTTGCAGGAGCATGGCAATCTCCTTAAACTTCATCGGTACATAAAACTCATCACAAATAAAATCATAAATCAGCTTTTTACGTTTTTCAAATGTATTTTTCATACTTCACTTCCTTTCTCCGTCTGCTTTTGCATCTCATTTTTGAAATGATACTGCAAAAGAATTCTAATACAATATACAAAGAAACACCCTATTTCTAAAAATAGAGTGTTCCATCATCAATCTGTTTCCATTCTCAATTATGCAAATACTTTTAAGTTCAATACTGCTGCAAGAACTAAAAATAAAATTGCCAAAAACTTTGTAGACTTTACAAGGGCTCCTTCCATAGAACGTCCCTTATTCTGTCCCCAGTATGTATCTGCTCCTCCGGCAATTGTCCCAAGGCCTGCTGACTTGCCTTCCTGCAGTAACACGATGATTGTCAATGCGATACAGTCTATTACAAATAAAATAGTTAATACAATTTTTAAAATTTCCATATTCTATACACCTCCTACGGTAAAACCACTAATATATGATACCATAGTTTTTCTCCACTGGCAAGACTTAATTACACACTGTGGAATCCTTTTCCAATAATCTGACTCGTATTGGAAATGAGAATAAATGCATGCGGCTCCTGAATCTTAATATAGTTTCTAAGTTTCACTGCTTCCATACGATTCATAACAGTAAATATAATGTATTTATTGCTTCCGGAAAATGCTCCTTTTGCCTCACAGACTGTCGCACTCCGATTCAGTTCATGCGTAATATAATCGCAGATTAGCTGCGGATCGTCACAGACAACAGTAAAATACTTATGTAGATTTAAACTCTCGATAAAACTGTCTACCATAAAAGAACGGATAGACAGACCAAGCAGTGAATACAATCCAGTCTTTACATCAAATACGAAAAAGGCTGCCAGCGTTACAACTACATCTGAGATCATAAGCGCCTGACCAATATCTACACTGGTATACTTCTTTAAAATCATGGCAACAATATCTGTTCCCCCACTTGTCGCACCTACATTAAACAAAAGTGCACTAGCCAAAGCCGGCACAGCTACTGCAAACAGTAGTTCCATCATTGGCTGATCTGTCAGAGGTGCGTCCATAGGTATGTAGCGCTCCAACGCATCCAATGCAAATGATAGTAGCACACTACAGTACGTTGTCATAATTCCAAGCTCTTTGCCAAGAAAAATAAAGCCGAGTAACAATAGCACCATATTTGCAATAAACGTAAAATTAGATGCACTCATTACTCCTGTTTTTGCAATCACTACTGAAAGACCTGTAATTCCTCCAAACGTAAAATTATTCGGAAATTTGAAAAAATACACCCCTACAGCCATCAGCAAAATTCCAAAAATCTTGACTTTTCTTCGAAGTTCCATGTTTACTCTTCTCCTGTAACTATATAAATTTTTCAGCAGATTTTCCATCTGCAAATTCCTTTAAATTGTACTCCTTATATACTTATAAGTCAATGAATTACAGACATGTATAATTGTATGCAATCTTATCTTTTTTCTTCAAAATACTTCTAATCTTCTTGTAAATATATTTGAAACGAAGTAAAATATAGCATAGTGTTTACAAAAAGGAAGAGAGGATATACTCATGAAAAAAGTTGATTTATTAAACGGACCGATAACTGCTTCTCTCGCCCGGCTTGCATTTCCGATTATGGGCACCTCCTTTATACAAATGGCGTACAATCTAACTGATATGGTCTGGATTGGAGGCATCGGAAGCGGCGCAGTTGCCGCAGTTGGAGCTGCCGGTATGTTTACATGGCTTTTTAATGGCACAATCACGGTTCCAAAGATTGGCGGACAGATTAAAGTAGCTCATGCTCTTGGAGCTGGAGAAACAGAACATGCAGTTCAATATGCCAAAGGAGATCTGCAGATCGGCATTTTCTTTAGTATTTTATTTGGAATCATCAGTCTCTTATTTGCCGAACCACTCATCAGTTTTTACAAACTAAATGACCCTGCGGTAATTGCAGATGCAAAGGCCTATCTTATGATAACAGGCGGACTTGTTATCTTTAATTTTCTAAATCAGATCTTTACCGGACTGATGACTGCTCTTGGAAGCAGTATTGTTACCTTTCGCTCCACAACAGTCGGGCTGGTGATCAATATCATTCTTGATCCCCTGCTGATCTACGGAGTCGGACCTCTCCCTAAACTTGGAGTTGCCGGAGCTGCAATTGCAACTGTCTTCGCACAGATTATTGTATTTCTTATGTATATAAGAGCGCTCTCCTCAGAGTCTTTGCTCTTCTCAAATATGCATCTGCTCAAACCGGCATCTATGTCCCATATCATAGAGATGGTAAAGCTCGGTCTTCCTGTAGGTCTTCAGAGTATGCTCTTTTCTATGATTTCCATGACCATCGCCCGTATCGTGGCAGACTATGGAGCAGCCGCCGTAGCTGTACAAAAAGTTGGAGCACAGATTGAAAGTATTGCCTGGATGACTGCCGAAGGATTCGGCTCTGCGGTCAATTCCTTTATTGCCCAAAATCACGGCGCCGGTAAAAAAGAACGTATCCGCAAGGGCTATTTTACGGCTATGACGATCATGCTTCTCTGGGGAACATTCACAAGCGTTGTACTTTTTGTTTTTCCGGAACAGCTTATGCAAATCTTCATTCATGAAGCAGATGTTGTGCCGATTGGAGTAGACTATCTGAAAATACTTGCTGTTTCCGAAGTATTTGCATGCCTGGAAATGACTGCTGCAGGAGCTTTCCAAGGACTTGGAAAATCTATCTTCTCCTCGCTCATCATTATTATTTTTACTGCGCTTCGAATTCCTATGGCATTAGCGCTTTCCGCTACTGCTCTTGGATTAAATGGTGTCTGGTGGAGTATTTCAATTTCCAGCATTATCCGCGGATTTCTTCTTCCTGCTGCATTTGGCTATGTTCTTCATCACTATATGAAATCTGCAGCAAACAATAAATTCATTTAAAACTATAACTGGATTTTTGTGACAGCTCTTCGCTGCAATAAAATTGAATCACATGGTACATACTAATTCCGAAAAGGAGGAATCAGTATGTACCATTTTTTACCGATAAAAGATATTTTTGCCCGGGAAATTCTTGACTCCCGCGGCAATCCTACGATTGAAGTAGATGTACTTGCCGGAAATGATATTCTCGGACGCGCAGCCGTTCCATCCGGCGCTTCTACAGGACAATTTGAAGCAGTTGAACTGCGGGACGGTGAAAATCGTTACCGTGGTCTTGGTGTACTCCGTGCCGTCGATCACGTCAATTGCGATATTGCAGATGCCCTGGTTGGCATGAATGTTTTCGATCAGAGACAGATTGACGCGCTTCTTCTTCGCCGAGACGGAACTGACAACAAAAGTAATCTTGGTGCCAATGCCATGCTCGGTGTCTCTCTTGCCTGTGCAAGAGCTGCCGCCCAGGCAATAAAACTTCCGCTTTATCGTTATCTTGGCGGAATCAATGCCCATCGGCTTCCTGTTCCAATGATGAACATTTTAAACGGCGGACGTCACGCAGATAATAATATTGATTTTCAGGAATTTATGATCATGCCGACAAAAGCCTGTTCGTTTCATGAATCTCTTCGCATCGGCTCTGAAATTTACCATACGCTGCGAAATCTCTTAAAAGAACAAAATCTTTCTACTGCTGTTGGCGACGAGGGCGGATTTGCTCCGGAACTCTCCAATGCAAAAGCCGTGCTCTCTGTCATAACAGAAGCAATTCGGCGTGCCGGATACCAACCAAAAGAAGACATCGTAATTGCACTTGATGCAGCGGCCAGTGAACTCTATGACACTTCCTTTCACAAATATATATTTGAAGGAGAAGGGCGTGCAAGCAACACCAAGATACTTCGCTCTTCCGAAGAAATGATTGAATATTATGAAGAACTTATAAATGAATTCCCTATTGCTTCTATTGAAGATCCTTTGGATGAAGAAGACTGGGATGGATGGGAACTGCTCACGACACGACTTGGAAATGATGTACAGCTTGTCGGTGACGACCTCTTCGCTACTAACCGCAAACGTCTGGAACTCGGAATCGGCCGTGGTACAGCCAACGCAATTCTAATTAAGGTCAACCAAATTGGAACTCTAACGGAGGCAGTCGATGCCATTGAAACTGCCCGTTCCCACGGCTACAAAGCGATCATCTCTCACCGCTCCGGTGAAACAGAAGATACGTTTATTTCCGATCTTTCCGTCGCATTTAATACCGGGCAGATAAAAACTGGTGCTCCATGCCGTTCTGAACGCACTGCAAAATATAATCGCCTTCTCCGCATCGAAGAAGAACTTGACTCTGCATCAGTATATGATGATCCATTTTTCTGGAAATATGAATAGATAAAATCCGGCAGCTGCTTATTGCCAGCTGCCGGACACTCTAAAACCTCGCTTCTATAGAACGGTATCTGCAATTTATTCTATTACAAGACCTTCTTCTTTCATAACATCAATGATTTGATGCACATATTTCTCACACAGTTCATCTGTCCCTGCCTCTACCATAACACGCAGCAGCGGTTCTGTTCCGCTCTCTCTTACAAGAATACGGCCTTCCTGTCCAAGGGCTTCTTCAACATTCTCAATTGCTTTTACAACAGCCGGATGTGTTTTTGCTGCCGTCTTATCAGACACACGCACATTTTTCAGCAACTGCGGATAAATCTTTACCTCTTCTGTCAGCTTTCCAAGACTCTGTTTCTTCTCAAGAACTGCCTCCATGATCATCAGGGAAGTAAGGATTCCATCTCCTGTTGTTGCATGTTTGCTAAAAATGATGTGTCCGGACTGCTCTCCACCGAGTGAGTAGTTATTCTGAGACATATTCTCATACACATATTTGTCTCCTACCTTTGTCTTCTCATAAGCAATTCCTGCCTTATCAAATGCTTTATACAGACCGAGGTTAGACATGACTGTTGTCACTACCGTATCGTGGTTCAGTCTTCCCTGTTCTTTCAGATATTTACCACATACATAAAGAATCAGATCTCCATCCACAACATTTCCATTCTCATCTACCGCAATACAGCGATCCGCATCTCCATCAAATGCAAATCCAATATCTAGATTTTTTTCTTTCACAAATGCCTGGAGCTGTTCAATATGGGTAGATCCGCAATTCGTATTAATATTAATTCCGTCCGGCTCATTACTGATGACATAAGTTTTCGCTCCCAGAGCATCATAAACACTCTTTGCAATAGATGATGCACTTCCATTTGCACAATCAAGTCCCACTCGTTTCCCTTTAAAGGATCTTGTCGCCAAAGAAATCAACTGTCCGATATATCGATTACGGCCTGCCGAATAATCTACCGTTCTTCCGATTTCTCCCCGTACGGCAAGCGGAAGTTCTTCTATCTCTCCATCTAAATAAGCCTCAATCTTCTTTTCAATCTCTGCTTCAATTTTCTGTCCCTGACCATTAATCAGCTTAATACCATTATCATAATATGGGTTATGGCTTGCAGAAATCATGATACCGCAGTCAAAGTTTTCTGTTCGTGTTACATAAGATACGCTCGGTGTTGTCGTTACATGAAGAAGATATGCGTCTGCTCCTGAAGCCGTCAGTCCTGATGCCAGTGCATATTCAAACATATAACTGCTTCTTCGTGTATCCTTTCCTATTACAATCTGCGCCTTATGCTCCTGTCCGAAATACCATCCAAGATACCGTCCAATCTTAAATGCATGCTCCACTGTCAGTACTTTGTTGGCTTCCCCGCGAAATCCGTCTGTTCCAAAATATTTCCCCATAATGCTGTCCTCCAGTATGTTCTATTTGAATTATTGTCCGTTTTTTTTGCACAATTATCTTTTTTCTATTATATTCTTTTTGATGCAAAAATCAACCTCAAAAATCAATTTTTGTAATTATTTCCAAAAAATCAATTCCTTTTTGAATATTTCCACCCAATTATCCTATCCATACTATTTTTTGCTTTTTTAATGTTATCCTGTACACTAACTCTTATGCATCATATTTTGTATTTTCCCGGAAACTTCAGCTCTTCCGCCAGTTTATTTGTCTCTACAATAAAAATTGGATTCGTAAGTTCATAATCGCTAATCTTAACACGAAACCATTGGTCCGGTTTTGTAAAAATCCCTGTCACTTCGTATTTTATCGCTGTTACAAGAAGCCCATACGCAGCAATCATCCGGTAACGGTTCGTCTGCTGCCCCTTTCTCCAACCGCGAAACTCCTGCTGCAATACTTCCGCCGCTGCAATGGCTCGTCGAGACGCATAACCGTTTACAAGATTCATCAATTTATCAAAATCCTCTTCCAAAAAGCTTCCTTCCTGAGAACTCAAAAGTCGGTCAAGAAAATTCAAAAGTGCCTGTGGAAGCGGCATCAAAAACTGTGTATATGCTTCTTTTTTCTGTCTGTTCACTATTATTTCCTCCTTCTTTCAGTACACAATTCTATACTCTTTTCATTGTATCATTGCTCCTTATTTCTCTTCCACCTTCACTGTTCGCTTTCTTTCGACAGGATTTTTCGGCACTCCTTAATTCTTTCCACACAAAAAGCCCCGGAGTAGCAGTATGCAAAACTGCTGCCTCTCCGGGGCCGGTCTTTTTTAATGATGGAATAAACGAATTCCTGTAAATGCCATTGCCATCTGATATTTATTACATGTATCAATTACATTGTCATCACGGACAGATCCGCCCGGCTGCGCAATGTACTTCACGCCGCTCTTATGCGCCCGCTCAATATTATCGCCAAACGGGAAGAACGCGTCTGAGCCAAGTGAAACATCCTGCATCTTATCAAGCCATGCACGCTTCTCTTCTCTTGTAAACACTTCCGGTTTTACTTTGAAAATATTTTCCCATGCGCCATCTGCCAGTACATCCATATAATCTTCACCAATGTAAAGGTCAATTGCGTTATCACGGTCTGCACGACCAATCTTGTCTACAAACTCAAGCCCTAATACCTGTGGACTCTGACGAAGCCACCAGTTATCTGCTTTTGTTCCTGCAAGGCGTGTACAATGAATACGGGACTGCTGTCCGGCGCCAATACCGATTGCCTGTCCGTCTTTTACATAGCATACGGAGTTTGACTGTGTATATTTTAATGTAATCATAGCGATTGCAAGATCAATCTTTGCCTGCTCTGTCAATTCTTTATTTTCTGTAACAACATTTGCGAATAATTCTTCATCGATCTTCAGTTCATTTCTTCCCTGCTCAAATGTGATACCGAACACATCTTTATGTTCGATCGGAGCCGGTACATAGTCCGGATCAATCTGAATAATATTGTAATTGCCTTTTTTCTTTGCTTTTAAGATTTCAAGCGCCTCCGGCTCATATCCCGGCGCAATCACACCGTCAGAAACTTCGCGCTTAATAATCTTTGCTGTAGAAACATCACACACATCAGAAAGTGAAATAAAATCTCCGAAAGAAGACATTCTGTCAGCGCCTCTTGCTCTCGCATAAGCACATGCAAGCGGAGAAAGTTCTCCAAGATCATCTACCCAGTAAATTTTAGCTAATGTCTCACTCAACGGCAGACCAACTGCTGCTCCCGCCGGAGATACATGCTTGAAAGAAGTTGCAGCCGGAAGTCCTGTTGCTTTCTTCAATTCTTTTACAAGCTGCCATCCATTAAATGCATCCATAAAGTTAATATATCCCGGTCTTCCGTTTAATACCTGAATCGGAAGTTCACGTCCGTCAGACATAAAAATCTTTGACGGCTTCTGATTTGGGTTACATCCATATTTTAATTCTAATTCTTTCATGATTTCAGACTCCTTTGTGATTCTCTATTGATCTATTTATTTTTATTTACGATTCTTGTCTCGTAAGTTCCTGTCTCAATATCAATATAGCGCACAAATAAAGACACCTTATTATCTTCATTGAGGCTGTTCCATAATGTCTCTGTAAATCCATCGATTTCATCCGGAACTGCAATCAGCTTCGGTTCTCCCTCAAAGCTTGGAAGTGGATTTCCGTCACATTTGTATGTGTGGATAAAATGTCCCTCTCCTGCTTTTGGATTCTCATAAGCAAATGTATAGCGGTTGCATCCATCCGGACATCCGTTATTGCTCTTTAAAATTGACATTGCATAGTTATATTTTCCATTCTCAATATGCATAATCCCTGAAATACGAGGTGTATAGTTCGGGGCATCCGGTTCAAATTCTCTTGTACGCAAAGACTGTTCAAATGTAAGCTGTTTGTCCATTCCTTCATAAATCGTATCCGTCTGATCTCCATTCGTCACGATTGTCTTATTGCCAAGTACTCTGACCGGTGCATAAATGATCAGACTTGGATCTGTCAGTTTTGATTCATCAAATGCCTGTGTGCGGATTCCTGCACCTTCTTCTACAAAAACACGATTTCTGCTGTTTTCACTTCTTCCCATGATAAAATATGCTGTCACTGCCTTCTTGCCGTCAGCACTTTTACCAATGATGATTCCTCTTCCCGGATAGGAATTTTCCTGTAATTCTTTTTCAATTGAAAGCATTTCCATGAGTGTTTCTCCTTTGACATCTCTTTTCTCATACATTAACAGTAACAAATCGTCTGAATTCCCCGACCGTCTCTCCTGTGAAAATAAAAAACGCCTGGGACGCAAACTATTTGCAGCCCAGACGGTCGGCATCTTTCCCTTATACTTCCTGTGGTCAATTCCACTTCCGTCAGTCGTATAAACTGACTTTATCATACTGAAACTTCACCCGGTTGTCAAGTCATTTTCTGCTTTTTACGCATAACGGACATTGATGTTTAATTACATTGACATGGCAGTTCCGTAAATTCAGCATTCTTTCGAAATTTCCAGCCATAGTCCAATTAATCATCCGTATAACAATTAAACCAGCAGGCCTTTCAGCACTTT
>OLOG01001811.1_pt1 | contig 11614 bp, 10 predicted proteins | sample 1672351 | NCBI WGS metagenome assembly OLOG01 (sample SAMEA3136674, study PRJEB25190) | human gut metagenome | biome: human gut; feature: human-associated habitat; material: faeces | place: Austria | collected 2013 | reverse complement strand
ATAAGTGGAGCCTGGATCGGGTACTGAAAGCAGTACGGATTCAGATGGGAATGGAGGGAGAAGGGCATGACTGCAGAAGAATATAGAAACTATCTGGAAACGGATTTTGATGATGTGGATCTGAAGGAATTGAAGGATATCCGAAAAATAAGGATTGACCGGAATCAGACGAAGGAAAAAAGAATAGCTCAATATCTCAGACAGGTGGGAAATCCCTATCTTGTCTGTATAGGAAATGTAAAAGTGAAAATAAGGTTTGCAAACAATGGAGTATCTTTTGAAGATGCATTTGAGGAACTTTTGCTTTCTGTATAAAAAGTGATGGTAAAATCTGAAGAGTTATGTTAATATGGAGACGAGGAACTCAGGACTCCTCATTCATATCAGGACAAAATCGACTCACCCTCTGGGTTTTACCAATGTTGATGGAAAGGTAAAACTAAGGAGGATGAAGATGAATCAAATTAACAATTCAAAGAAAATCTATCATGCAGCCATTTATGTTCGTTTATCGAAAGAAGATGGCGATGTTGCTACTGCTGGAAAGCGTGAAAGCAACAGTATCTCAAATCAGAAAGATCTGATAAAAAATTTCCTAAAAGATAAAAAGGATATAGTTGTTGTATCAGAACGGGTGGATGACGGTTACAGCGGTTCTAATTTTGAACGTCCTGCATTTCAGATGATGCTGGAAGATATCAAAAAAGGAATTGTGGATTGTGTCGTTGTAAAAGACCTTTCCCGTTTTGGACGTGAGTATATTGATGCCGGAAAATATATCGAAAGATTATTTCCGGCACTTGGCGTGCGGTTTATTGCGGTCAATGATCATTATGACAGCCTGGAAGGAAAAAGTCAGGCAGACGAAATCGTGATTCCCTTCAAGAATCTCATTAACGATGCATATTGCCGTGACATTTCTATCAAAATAAGAAGCCACCTGGAAGTAAAGAGAAAAAATGGGGAATATATTGGAGCGTTTACACCGTATGGCTACCAGAAAGATTCAGATAATAAAAATAAACTGGTGATAGATGTATATGCGGCAGGTATCGTCAAAGAAATTTACCGTATGAAATTATCAGGTATGAGCCAGACAGCAATTGCCAATGCATTGAACAAACAGGGTGTTCTTTCACCAATGGAATACAAGCACAGTCTTGGAATAAGGATTCAGGATAATTTTAAAACACACGAACAGGCAGAATGGAGCGCCATGTCGGTAAAAAGAATCCTTGAAAATGAAGTATACACTGGAACTCTGGTGCAGGGAAAAAGAACAACACCAAACCATAAAGTGAAAAAATTGTTGAAAAAGCCGGAGACTGATTGGGTTAGAATTGAAAAAAATCATGAGGCTATCGTATCAGAACGAGAATTTGCACTGGTGCAGAGATTATTAGGGATAGATACAAGGACTTCTCCGAACGAGGAAAAGGTATATCCATTATCTGGACTTGTGGTTTGTGGAGACTGTGGGGCAATGATGATCAAACGGGATGTTCCGGCAGGAGGAAAGGTATATGCTTACTATATCTGTTCCAGACATGCGGCCACGAAAGCGTGTGCGGCACACAGAATACCAATGGGTAAACTGGAAGAAACAGTACTGGAACTGGTAAAAATCCATATTGAAAATATCCTTGATATGAAAAAAATCATGGATTTTATCCATGAAGTACCATTTCAAGAATTAGATATCAAAGAACTGGAAATTAGAAAAGAAGCAAAAGAAAAAGAAGCCGAGCGATGCCGGGAATTAAGAGATTATCTATATGAAGATTTCCGTGAAGGAATCATTTCAAAAGAAGATTATAAAGAGCTTCATGACGGGTACACAGAAAAGCGGAAAAAAGCCGAGGAAGCAGTCCGAAGCATTGATCAACAGATCAGTGAAGTCATGGAATCAAAAAGTGATAAATATCATTGGCTGGATTATTTTGCCGAGCATCAGAATATACAAGAACTTACAAGAACTGTTGCTGTTGAACTGATTGACCAGATATTAGTATATGATAAAAAACATATTGAAGTCAGATTTAATTTTGATGACTGTTATCAATCCCTGTTACGGCAGATACAGTCGGTGGGATGTGATGTCAGCACAGGTATAGACGGAAGGATAGAAATTCAAAAGAGGGAGGTCGTATAAATGGCTCGAAAATCAAGAAAAGTAGATTATGTGAATGTTGGAAATAAAGAAAATTTGGTTACAGAAGCTGAAAACCAGTGTGAAAAAGTTTCACATGCAGCCCTTTATGCAAGGCTTTCCTATGAGAGTGAAAAGAACAGAGAAAGAAATACGATAGAAACGCAGATGGTTCTGCTTCATAATTTCGTAAAAGAACAGAAAGATATCGTGGTTGCAAAGGAATATTATGATATATCTAAAACCGGAACTAATTTTGAGAGAGATGGTTTTAATGAGATGATGCAGGACATCAAAGAGGGAAATATTGACTGTGTTATTGTTAAAGATCTTTCTAGGCTTGGAAGAAATTATGTAGAGGCGGGAAGCTATATTGAAAGAGTGTTCCCATTCTTTAATGTGCGTTTTATTTCGGTGAATGATCATTATGATTCGTTCAGAGATGACATAAGCCTGCTGATCAGCATGTCAAACGTGTATAATGAGTTTTATTCCAGAGATTTGGCAAAGAAAATAAGAAGTTCATACCGGACGAGCTGGGCAAATGGCGAATTTCCTTCCGGTCAGATGGCTTATGGTTATGAAAAAGACAAGGATAATCCTCATCAGCTGATTCCAGATCCGGTAGCGGCACCAGTGGTGAAAAAGATATTTCAGTATTTTATTGATGGAATGACTTATGCAGAGATTGCCCGGAAATTAAATGCGGATGGGTATCTCTGCCCGAAAGCCTACAAGCTGGATAAAGCAGGAAAAGCAAATGAAAAGTCAGCGACATGGACATGGAGTGGAGGAACAGTCCACAAAATCCTTGAGAATCAATATTATGCCGGTGATAGTGTGCATAATCAGTTTACCAATGATTCCTGGGCAGCACAGAGACAGAAAATGAATCAGAAAGAAGAATGGATCATTATCAAAAATACCCATGAGGCACTTGTGAGCAGAAAGGATTTTGATGAGGTACAGGAAAAGATTGGTCATATCGTAAAACGGGTTAATGAAGCTCGTAAATCAAATGGCAATAATGTAAGAGACTTCAACTTTTTCAAGCAGAAAATTGTATGTGCAGACTGTGGAAAAACCATGTATTTATATGGGAAAACAAAAGACAGTCATCGTAGGTTTTACTGTGGAAATAATAAGCTCCACGGGAAGTGTACGCCACATTCTATCACTGATTTGGAAGTGAATGATTATGTACTGCGTGTGATACGTGCACATATCAATGTATATGTTGAAAATGTAGATTTGATTCGGCGGTTGAATCAAAGACAGGAAAGCATTAAAAAATATGATGTGTTTAACAGGGAAATCAAGAAATGCCGGAAAGAACTGGAAAAAGTGGCAGTACACCGGGAAAGATTGTTTGAGGATTATGTGTGCCGTATTATTGATGCAGAGCAGTATGAAACATTTTCAAAGCAGGATGCGGAAACAGAAAAAGAGATCCAGAATAACATGGAAATTTTATTAAAGCATCAGGTTGGATATGAAAAAAATTTTCACACAGAGGAAGAATGGGAAACATTGATCAATAAATACCGCAATACGAGAACGCTGACAAAGGAAATGGTCAATGCTTTTGTAGAAAAAATCGAAATACATGAAAGCGGTTCTATTACGGTACGTTTGGTGTATGATGATATGTTGGAAGAACTAAGAAAATATGCAAAAGAACGGGAGGCTGAGTTATGCCAGTAACAGAATGTATCGCTGTTTATATCAGACTTTCGTCGGAGGATAATGATGTAGATGGCAGTATAAAAGCTGAAAGTAACAGTGTCAGTGCACAGAGAATGCTGATAAACGAATTTATCAAAAAACAGGACGAATTTACTAACTGTCCAGTAGTTGAATATGTAGACGATGGGTACAGTGGTACAAACTTTAACCGTCCTGGCTTTCAGAGGATGATGGAGGATGCAAAAGCAGGACGTATAAAAAGTATTGTTATAAAGGACTTTTCAAGATTTGGAAGAGATTATCTGGAAGTGGGGAATTATCTGGAAAAAATCCTGCCGGTTCTTGGTATTCGAATTATCTCAATTAACGATGGTTTTGACAGTATCAATTCCTCTGGTTTTACTGGAGGAATGAGTGTAGCGTTAAAAAATATGCTGAACGCAATGTACAGCAGAGATTTGTCAAGAAAAGTTCGTTCTGCTATGAAAACACATGCTAAAAACGGTGAATATATGCCGGCTTTTCCAAAATATGGATATATTAAAGATCCAGAAGATAAGCATCATCTGGTTATAGACTCAGAAGCGGCTGAAACAGTGAAACTGATATTCACAATGGCGGCAGATGGGAAAACTAAAGGACAGATAGCAAAATATCTGAACGAAACCCATGTGCTTACATGCCGGGAGTATATGTGCAGAAAAGGTATAAAAATGCACAGAGAAAACGAAAAAGAAAAGAAACTTTGGTCAGTCACAACAATCTCAGATATGCTCAAAAATGAAGTGTATCTTGGAAAAATTATTTGGAATAAAAAGAGAGTGGCAAGAACAGGAAGCAATAAATTGGTTTCCAATGATAAAGAGGAGTGGATTGTTGTAGAAAATGCACATGAACCAATTATATCCGATGAATTATTCCGGAAAGCAAATGAGAAAGCGTTTACTAACCAGAAAAGAGTTCTTACAAAAAGAGGAGTAGCCTGCCCTATTTTCTTTTGCCCGACCTGCGGAAGAAGACTTGGTTTTACCAGCAGAGAGACTGGGTATCGCTGTATGCAGGCACATATCAGCGGTCTTAGTGGGTGTGCGGAAAGTAAAATGGACAGGAAAGAAGCAGAAGAAACAGTACTGGATGCAGCCAGAAATATGGCACAACTCATTTCGGAAAATCTTGAGAAAAAGAAAAGTGAATGGCATAAAACAATTTTGAAAGAAGAAAATATCGCAACACTGGAAAGTGAAAAAAAGCGACTCTCGTCAAGAAAAATGAAATTGTATTCTGATTATCGTTCGGAAGTGTTGGACAAGGAAGGGTATATGGAAGAACTGGAAAAAACGACTTCCCGTATTTCAGAAATCACTTTGCAGATAGCAGAATTGGAGAATGAGATTGCAGTAGCGAAGAAAAAATGTGATGAAGCAACAGAAAAAGAAATGGAAGTAAATGAGATTGCAGCATTGCAGGATTTTGACAAAATACAGCTGTCAAAGATTATTGAGAAAGTCTTTATTTATGAACCAGGTCGTATGGAGATAAGCTGGAAGATGGATGACATTTTCTACAAAGAAGAAAAAGCATAAACGGAATAAGATTGTTCGCAGGAGCATCACTGGATGAAAACAGTGGTGCTTTTTGCGAATTAAAAGCAAATTTTTTTAGACTTATATTGACAAAAGCAGAACTACTTGCATTAACTCCGGCAGATATAAACTTTGAAAGAAATCAAATCAGCATCACAAAAACGTACTATAGGACAGAACGAAAGGATGTGATTACAGAACCAAAGACAAAACAATCTGTGCGAACAATAGAAATACCGGAATTTTTGAAGCAGGAAATAAAGCAATTTATTGAAGGACATTATGGTATGCCGGAGAATGAAAGACTTTTCCCTATTGTGCAGGAAGCAGTACAGCATAAGATGAAGCAAAATATGGTGAAAGCCGGAGTAAAGAAAATCCGAGTGCATGATTTAAGGCATTCGCATGTAGCATATCTCATCAACAAAGGGATTGAGCCGATTCTGATAAAGGAAAGATTAGGGCATAAGGATATAAGAATTACCCTAAATACTTATGGTCACTTATATCCGAATCAGCAACGGAGAATTGCAGATTTGCTGGATAATGAACAAGAAAAAAGTCCCAACAGCGGCAACTGTCAGGACTAAAGATAACCGGATAAACCTCTGTTATCCTATGTATATACAAGCTAAGTATAGCAGAGGTTTTCTCCGGTAGCAATTATAAAATTAAAATTGGAGGAGAAAATGACAGAACAGAAGATTGAATTAAAGATGATTAGAATGTCAGAGGTACAGTCGCAGGAGATTGAGTGGCTGTGGTATCCATTCATTCCTTATGGCAAGCTGACAATTATTCAGGGTGATCCGGGTGACGGAAAGACAACAATGGTCTTGAATCTGGCGGCAAAGCTGTCAAAGGGCGAAGCACTGGATGAAAATATGAAAGTCACAGAGCCGGTCAATGTAATATACCAGACTGCGGAGGATGGTCTTGCGGATACAGTAAAACCAAGATTAGAGCTTGCCGGAGCAGACTGCGAGAGAATTATCGTTATTGATGAGAGTGACAAGTCACTGTCTATGGTAGATGAACGCTTGGAAGAAGCGATTGTGAGGACTGGTGCAAGGCTCTTGATTTTAGACCCGATACAAGCATATTTGGGCGGTGGCATGGATATGAACCGAGCAAACGAAGCAAGGGATATGACAAAGAAATTAGGAGCATTGGCAGAGAAAACAAAGTGTGCAATTATCCTTATCGGTCACATGAACAAGGCTTCCGGCAATAAAGCAGCATACCGGGGCATGGGTTCCATAGATTTCTTTGCAGTGGCAAGAAGTGTTCTTCTGGTCGGCAGGGTAGAGGGAGAACCGAATACCAGAGCAGTTGTCCAGATAAAAAATAACCTTGCAGCATTTGGACATCCAAAAGCATTTGCCTTATCAGAGGAAGGCTTTCAGTGGATTGGAGATTATGAGATTACGGTGGATGAGGTGCTTGGCGGCATTGCACCAAAGGCAAATAAAATGGAGCTGGCAAAGCAGATGTTACGTGAACTTGCGGAAACACATAGTGCGGTTTTAAGCAATGAGATATTTGACCGGGCAGATGAACTGGGAATTTCTAAACGAACACTGGAAAATGCAAAGAAAGAGCTGGGTATCCGGGCAAGAAAAATCAACAACGCATGGTACTGGGAACTGGATAAGGTAAAGCAGGAATAAGGGAAGAACGCAACAATGCAGAGTATACAGAAATGCGGTCTTGAAGATTGCAAGGTTGCAAAAGATATAGACATTGCGTTGTTGCGGTCTTGCAGAAAGGATTGGTGGATTGAAATGAAGAATGTGCAGATTTCGCAGGAACTGTTCTTTTTGCTCGTGAGATATTTTCTCATAGGGCAGGAAGAAACGGAGCCGGAGATAGTTAAGGCATTGGAGAAAAAGATGGATGCCCTGGTAATGAGAGAGCTGTATACGCAGTATAAAACTGCACCGACAGAGGAAGAAAAGGAAAAGGCACGTAGGGAATATCTAGACAAGCGTGGTGTGCCGGACAGCTTCCGATGGTAATTTCCTTAGACGAATAAAACGGGAGCGTGGCACGCACCCGTATGATATGGTTAAGGAAAAATGGTACGGTGGTAGTGATGACAATGTGACCGGAACAGGCACAACTGCCGCAGGCAGAAAAAGCTTCCGGCAGGACGCAAAACCCGATTTATCGGGTTGCATTTTTGATGGCGGTAGCTGTCAAAAGTGCTTTTGCGTTACTTTCGACGAAAGTAACAAAGCCTGTGCCGTATCCGGCACTAAAAGATACAGATAAAAAAAGATGCGAGGTGGTTTTTATTGGAGAGAACGATTAGCGGAATGATGGGGAAAGGCTCTGTGAATCACAATACAAGAGCATTTTCAGCAAAGAATGTAGATAAAGAAAGGAGCCGGGACAATGTGGAATTTTGCCACAAGGATATAAAGGCAGTGTATCATGAATTGTTTGACGAAGCTCTGGAACGGTACAATGCGAAGCAGAAACGCAGTGACCGGAAGATTGAAAACTATTATGAGAAAATCCGGCAGGGGAAGCAGGAGAAACTGTTTTACGAAGTGATTTTCCAGATAGGTAACAGAGATGACATGAATGCACGGAGTGAGGAGGGGCAGCTGGCAAAGCAGATACTTATTGATTTTATGACAGACTTTCAAAGCAGGAATCCGAATCTTCATGTATTCTCGGCACATCTGCACATGGATGAGGAAACACCGCATATTCACATTGATTTTATCCCTGTTATTACCGGGAGCAAGCGAGGACTTGATACCAGAGTTTCATTAAAGGGAGCATTAGCAGAGCAGGGATTTGAGGGAGGCACCAGAGGAGCAACGGAATGGAATCAGTGGATAGAATCGGAGAAAAAGGAACTTGCGGCAGTCATGGAGCGGTATGGTGTCGAATGGCTGCAGAAGGGTACGCACAATAAACATCTTTCGGTGTTGGATTATGAGAAGCAGGAGAGAGCAAAAGAGGTTGAGGAGCTTGACAGTCGGCTTGCACAATCAGAACAGGCTTTGCAAACAGCAAGTAAAATGGTAGACAGTCAGCTTGCTCGTGCGGAAGAACTGGCAGAGATGGGCAATCAGTTTCAAAGACGGAACGAGAAAATTAGGGCAGATAATGCAGAACTGGAAGAAGCATATATAGCCACCAAGCAGAGCTATAATAGTTTATCTGCAAAAAATAATCTGCTGATTACCGAGAATGAGGATTTGGAGCAGGAAAAGGAAAGGCGGCTGTCAGGCAACCGGGAATTAGAAAAGCAACAGCAGAAGCTTCAAAAAGAACTGGAAGCTATGGCAGGTTCTAAGGTCGCTCTGGAGCGTAATGTGAGAGCCTATGTCGAGGAAAAACAATGGCAGCTTCCGGAGCCGGGAGTGATGCAGTCGGCGAAAGTTTATCGTGAAAAGGTGGCATTGCCATTGATTACAAGGTTAAAGGAACTTGTAAAAAACCTGACAATCAAGTGTGTCGGTCTAATGGAGCAGGTTAAGAAGCTGACTGCAAAGGTAAATCAGCAGGGAGAGGATATTGCATGGTACAAGAATAAAATCAAGGAGCAGAATAGCACAATGGAGCATTTGCAGGAGAAAGCGGAGGATTTGGAACGAGTGAAACAGTATGTCGGGGCTGACAAAATACAGGATATTATTGACAATGTGAAAGAAGCGGAACGGTTACAGGCAGAGCAGAAGCGATTGCAGAGAAGCTACCAGAACAGAGTGAGCAGATAAGGAGATAGATGGATATGACGGATAAAATCAAAGAAACAGAAGTGTTGAGAAAGCACATCATTGGAGAAAACGGAATCCGTTACACTTTGGGAGAGGATGGTCTGTATTATCCAGATCTCCGGCTCCCGGAGGGAACGCATTATGAAATTGGCAGATACGGAAGAATGAGAGCAGAGTATCTGAAAGAGAACCACAGAGCATTGTATCTGGAATTGCTGTTGGATGGAAATTTAAATGAATATCTGCACCAGATGGACGAAGAATGTTATCAGATGATGGAGCGATTGGTGGAACAGATGAAAGCAAAGCAGGGAGTGACGGAGCAGTTGAAGTCGGAGAATCAAATGCAGTGGGTTGGAATGATGAACAATATCCGGCACTGTGCGGAAGAAGTGGTGTTGAGGGATATAGTGTATGTGTAATTGATAGGGCGGTCTTCGGACTGCCCTTTTGAAAATTGTATAGAAAAAGGAACAATGAAATGATATAATAAAAAAAGAATTAGATCAACTGGAATTTTACAATGAGATGTCAAAGGATTTTGACACGCATTTTAAGTAATGTCAAAGCCGTTTGATAGACTATGAAGGGTGGTTTTCCTATAATAAAGTACAAGGGAGGGGCAGTGACATGGAGTATGATATCGGAAGTAAAATAAAGGCAGCCAGGCTTGAAAAGAAGCTGACACAAGAACAGGTTGCTGAATTATTGGGAGTGAGTCGTCAGACCATCTCAAATTGGGAAAATGAAAAATCATACCCGGATATCATCAGTGTCATTAAAATGAGCGATTGCTACGAAGTCTCTCTTGACTATTTATTGAAGGGAGAACAGACAATGAAAACTTATTATGAATATCTTGAAGAAAGTACAAATGTTGTAAAAAGCAATACCAACAGAAACAAAATTATTATAATCCTGTCCTATATGCTTGTATGGGCAATTGCTATGATTGCGTTCTGGTTCTTTACAAGTGGAAGTGATGCGATGGGATATAGTTTAGTATACTTATGGATTCTTCTTCCTGTAACAACATTTATCGTTTCCTTCATAATCGGTAAAAATGATTTTTGGGCAAAAGGAAAATGGGCACTTACTCTATTTTTTGGAGTGATGTATATGCTTGCTGAATACGGCACATTCGCAATGGCAAATAACATTGCTTTTGACAAGCTGAATACTCCGGAGTGGGGACTTGTTGTTGCTGGAGTAATAATCTCAGCAATTGGTATGCTGATGGGTTCATTGCTAAAAAAGAAACGTTGCAAGTGAAACGAAGAAAATGATTAAAATCTCAGCTTGTCGAGCTGGAAAATTTGAATTTATGATAGCGGAACGAAATCTGTGGAGGGGGTGTTCTCATGAAATTAGTCAGTCCGAAAACATTGCTGGCATCGTTGCTGGGTTGCACATTTGTTGTTATGAAAGTGATGACTTTTGACGGGCTGGTGGATATGTTTTGGATCATATTGATCGGATACCTGACCGTTAAAGCCATAGTTACAGCGTTTTCCCAGGAAGCCTATGATGAGGATATAAAGAAGGCACAGCAGGGAAAGGTCTTGTACCGTGACCTGTTTGGCAAATTCGCATACATTGCAGCAGATGTCCCGATTCTTTTGATTCTTTTGGCGGGCCTTTTGGCTTCGGTCTGTTCCGTAACAACGCTACTCAGAGCCACCCTGATGGGACTTCTGCTGATTGCAGTGGGATATGCTATTTGGTTCAGTTGGTATGTTTCAAAGCATAAACGGCTGCGCATGAAAAACGGTGAGTGGGGTACAGGGATTTTAAGCGCAGAAGACGAGAAAGCGTGGAAACGCTCAAATTTGTGGCACGGTATAATTCTCGGAATTGCCGGGGTGTTGTTTGCTCTTTATCTCATTTTCGGAGATCCGAGGATTTATTTCAATAACGCCAAACTGGAAAAAACACTAACCGCTTTGGAATGTGACAGCATCACTTTGGAGGAGATTGTCCCCTTTGAATGGACCACTGTATATACCTTTGATCCCTATACCTCAAAGGAACGCATTGAGCGAGTGGTCGGTTCGAAAAGCCCCGCTTTGAAAGAAAGTGTCAGCGAGGGTATGAACCATGTTGTGTTTACAAACAGAGGGCGGGTGGTGGCCAGCGTCTGTACCCATCCCGCAAGCACTGGGTACTATTTGAGCTTTACCGGCGGAGAAAATACATATTACAGTTATTCAGATGGTGGATATTCCCACATTGAGTACGGTGATGAGATTGTCTTTGAAGTAATGCAGGATGATGGATTTGTCAGGCTGTACGCTCGTGTTGAGAAATAATGTGTGGTCGCATATTGAATTATTAATGGAGAGGTGACAAACAAAGCGAGGGATAAATTCCAGTTTGTATTAGTAAAGGAAGATGAAGTACCTACGGTGCCAAAACGGTGCCCAAAAAGAAACTCCTGCGAATGTTTGCCATTCACAGGA
>OLOG01001804.1_pt1 | contig 11680 bp, 12 predicted proteins | sample 1672351 | NCBI WGS metagenome assembly OLOG01 (sample SAMEA3136674, study PRJEB25190) | human gut metagenome | biome: human gut; feature: human-associated habitat; material: faeces | place: Austria | collected 2013 | reverse complement strand
TGTTATCTTATTTCTGACACATTAACCAAAGACTATCGTCGCAAACTACAATTTCCTCAAAAGTAATGGCACCTCTGCCACAAGCATCCCAATCCACCCCGCAAGATAAGAAAACGGAAGCGCCTCAATCTGCAATGAAAAATGAAATACAAGAACCGCAGCAAATACCACACGAACAGACATATTCACAAAACTACTGATCAAAGTTACCTTAAGATCCCCGATTCCACGAAAATATCCCTGAACTCCATTCGTAACCGCAGGAAACAGATACATTAAAGAGATCAACTTCAAATAAGTTACACCATGCTTGCATACCACAGGATCATTTGAAAAAAGCTGCATCAATGGGTGTGCAAAAAAGAAGCACACGAAAAAGATAAAGATTCCATAAAATATTTCAATCTTCATTCCACAGCGGAAAGCTGCCTTAATACGATCAGTTTTTTTCGCACCTTTATTTTGAGCCATCAAAGCGGTCATGGCATGGGCGATATTTTGCTGTGGCATATAGGCAAAATCGTCGATGCGGTTGACTGCAGCAAAGGCGGCGGATACGAAGACACCCATAGAGTTTACAATCGACTGAACTCCTAGTTTTCCAAGTTGTACTGTTGCCTGCTGCATCGCAGAAGCCCAGCCGTAGGAAATGGTTTGTTTTAAAAGTGACGGATCAAAGACAAGCCATTTCTTTCCTAATCGCAAAATCGGAACTTTCTTTTGAATATAAATAATACAAAGTAAACAGGAAATTGCTTCACTTAAGACAGTAGAAATCGCACATCCCTCACTTCCCATATGAAAAACAAGCACAAAAATAAGATCTCCAAATACATTGACAACAGAACTGATGATCAAAAAATAAAGCGGAGATTTACTGTCTCCGAGTGCACGAAGTGTACTTGCAAAGCAGTTATACATAAACGTAAAGATAAGACCCGAAAAAATAATTCTTAAATAAAGCTTTGTCATAGGGATGATCACAGAATCTACCTGCATCAGTGATAAAATCGGGTGTGCGAATAAGATACAAAAAACAGACAAAGCAAGAGAAAAAATAATGCCAGATAGCATCGTCGTACTGATCTGTCTGTGAAGTTTGTCATATTCTTTTGCACCAAACATATTTCCCATCAAAATGCTGGCGCCCATACAAAGTCCATTTAAAAATAAAATAAATAATGTAGAAATTGGGTTACAAATACCAACCGCAGCCAAAGCATGACTGCCAACAAAACGACCGACAATGATACTGTCGATCGCATTGTACATGAGCTGAAAGATGTTTCCGAGTACAAGAGGGATCGTAAATCGGATCAGCTGTGGTGTGATATTTCCAGTTGTAAGGTCTTTTTCCATTGTAATAGTTCTCCGTTCTTATGTAGATTTTACACTGTAGGATATTGTATCATGTTTTGGCAGCAGAGTACATATAGGATTGATTAATGATTCCATCAAAACTTAAGAAAGAAATTCCAGCAGTTTATCGACATCATCTTCGCTGGTACTCCAGCTGGTACAAAAACGTACGCATATATGTTCGTCGTCTACAACATGATCAAATTCATAAGTGAATTCCTTTGATAATTTTTCTGCCAGTTTATTTGTAAGAATGACAAACTGCTGATTTGTAGGGCTGTCCATATAGAAAGGAATGGAAGCATTGTGAAATCCCTGTTTTAATTTCATAGCCAATTCGTCTGCATGTTTTGTAAGCTCAAAATATAGGCCGTTCTTAAACAGAGTATAAAACTGCAAACCAAGCAGCCATCCTTTGGCAAGAATTCCACTGCTTTGTTTCATATAAGTACGGAAATGATCTCGTAATTTTTTATTTACGATCACAAGAGCTTCTCCAAACAAAGCACCACATTTTGTACCGCCAATATAAAATACGTCAGCAATATTTGTAAGATCCTCTAAAGTGACATCACATTCATCACAGGAAAGCCAATATCCAAGTCTTGCACCATCAACATTACCAAGATATTTTCTGATCTCATCAGCACCTCTCTGACACCATTCATCTTCACCATATCCAGCATAAGAAGTTTCATTAATTTCCTCAAGAGCCTCAAGAATAGAAGCATGGGTGCCATGATTATAATCATTATTAAAACGTATCATTTAAAATCCTCCAATCATTTTGTTCTTTTCAAATTGTATTATATCGTTTAAAATATAGATAAAATAGAAAAATATTGTTGATTTTATTATATATATTGAGGTATTTTCACATGAAATCAAAAGAATTAAAGATAGAGGAAGGAAATCATGCTGTTGTAGAACCACAGATCATGCAATATCCATTGACATATTTTAAACAAAAATTATCAAAAGAAACATATGAGATGATCGACTGGCATTGGCATAGTGGTGTTCAGTTTTGCTATGTAACTTTAGGAGAAGTGAAGATACAGATAGCAGGGAATGAAGTAATCTTAGAAGAAGGAGAAGGACTTTTTATCAATGCACAACAAGTACATAAGGCAATAAATCAAAAAGAAAATGCAGAATACATTTCATTAAATTTGCCAATACATTTTATGGGATTAGAAGGAAGCGAGATGTATCATCAATTTATGGAGCCGGTTTTGCATGCCAAAGGAGCAGAGATTATTGTAATTAGGAAAAATGATGAAAAAATGCAAGGATTGTTAGCAAAACTTCAATCCTGTATAGAGAAAATAAACAGTGAAGGAGAAATTTATTCTTTAAATCTGTTGGCCGAGTTATTGTTACTATGGGATGAATTACTTCATGAGATAACGGTTGGAAATAAAACGAATCAGAAAGAAAGTGGAATAAACAAACGGTTGCAGGAAATTTTAAGATATTTACAGGAAAATTATCAGAAAAAAATCAGTTTGCAGCAAATTGCAGATCAAATAAATCTGAGTAGAAGTGAATGTGCCAGATTTTTTAAAAAGATTACAGGAGAAACAATCTTTGAATATTTATTAAAGCTAAGAATTGAAAAAAGTATAGAATTATTAGAAAATACGGATAAGACGATTACGGAAATAGCATATGAAACTGGGTTTGCAAGCCAAAGTTATTATGATCAAAGATTCCGAAAAATGAAAGGAATAGCACCATTAAAATATAGAAAAAAATCTCGAAGTAATATGGATGATATATCACTTCGAGGACCTGAACAGTATATTTAGGAATGCTTAACAATCCCCGGCATAATAAGAAACAATTTTAAAGTAATCACTCGGATCAGGGATATTTAAACACAGATCCAAACATTTTTTATTTTGGTAATACGCTTTATATAATTTGCGCTGTTCAAAAATCTGATGAGCAATGTTGGTAGAATTGCCATTGGCATCAATGACATTTACAGAGCCATTGCATTCATTTACGGTTTCAAAAAAAGAATCTATATTGGAAATATGTAATTTTATCATAAAAAATCCCTCCTTGTGTAAATACTATATTTATATTATAGTGCCACTTAAAGAGGGGTTCTATTGAAAAAACGACAAAAAATAATAGAATTCTGCCAATGCCTTATTTTGAAATACGTTTTCGATAACCAGAAGGAGTACAGCCAAGATGTTCCTTAAAAACACGTCCAAAATAACTGCTGCTTCCAAAACCACACAAATGACTGATATCCGTCACAGAAGCTTCCGTCTTTTGCAGCAGATCACATGCCTGCTGAAGACGATAATTCATAAGATACTCATTTGGTGTCATATGAAGACAAGTCTGAAAAATCCGGTAACATTCCCGCTCACTGCAAAATCCCGCACGAGCGATTTCATGAATGGAAACAGATTCCGAAAAATGTTCAAATACAAAAGAAAGCATCTGTTTTATGCGTTCATTATGTTTTTGGGAGAACGCAGATAAGTTTTCGGAATGATTCATTTTTTTCAGTAAACCGAGCCATATTTCAGAGAGCTGGTTTCGGATTTTTAACTCAAAACCAAATTCGTCCGCAGATAATGAAAATGATGCTTTGATTTTTTCCAAAAGAGAACGATCAGAAGGATTTTCTGGCGTTAATTTTATAATATCGCATGCAGACTGCATCGTAAGGAGCGAAATATACCTTTGGTCGATCAGATTCCCGGCTCGTCCAGAAAGAAATACAGGATCAAAAATGTGAAGATACTGAATGGTATGTTCCGGGTCAGAAATCGTTTTTGTCATATGAAGAATGTTAGAATTGACCAACCCGCCAGAACCTTCTGCAAAAACATATTTACCAGAAGGCGTATGATATGTGAGAGATCCTTTTTCCATATAAAATAATTCCAACGCATTATGCCAGTGCCACCGGGTTAGATTCTTTTCGATATAGGAAAAGAGCGGAGTTGTCATAATATAAGGAAAGTCCTCGTGAAATTCAGGCAATAATTCTTCTTTTGTATCCGGATGGACGTTCATTGATCTGATCTTAAGCATTTTCATAAACCTCATTTCTTTGATAGTATTTATTTTACCATAGAAACTTCTAAAGAGAAAATGTTTCAATTACAGGAATATACAATCATAATCTTTTCGTGATATGATAAATTTATCAATGGAAAATGACGGGAGGAGAGATTGAAAATGTTGTTGTTACAAATCATATTGTTCTGTCTTTTGTATATTTCAATGGTGAAATACGCAGCAGGAAACAGCGGATTGAATTGTTTGTATTTTTACCCAGAAGAGTATATAGAAGAAGCACAGAAACGAGGAATTGCTGATAAAGAAGCCACAATGAAGAAGGGAAAACACTTTATGATACCTTTTTGTGTGATTATTTTGATTGCATTGATATTGATCATATCTGTTTGGAATCATGTGACGGATTTTAAAACAGCGTATATTCAGGCAGTGATTTTTCTTGTAATTGTAAATTGGTTTGACGGAATTGTGATCGATCAGCTCTGGGTTGGTCATAGTAAACTCTGGATGATTGAGGGGATGGAGGGTGTTCCTTATACGAAACCTTGGGGGTATATGATCAAGAGGCGCATTTTGGCAAGTATTATGTATTTGGGGGTTGCGGTTATAGTTGCTGCCATTGTGGTATTGATTGGGAAATTTTAATTTGAATGGTAGTCGTGGGGATTGTATATGAGAAAAACGAAATAATAACATAGAGGATCCAGACCAGAAATTTTGCTCGCCGTTTTGAACGGTCGCTGATACGCGAACTTTCTTTCGATAACTCACTCACTGCGAGCCAAAATGCCCGCAGCTACGTTCAGACAATCGACCAAGTTCGCTGCGAACCGTTCAAAACAACGGCAAAATTTCAATGGTTCTGGATCCTCTATGTTATTATTTCGTTTTTCTCATATACACGGACGGCTATTCAAATCACTACGGGTGTGTATGTTGTACGGTATTGGATGATAATTTGTGCTTTCTCAGACAGAAGGTTTAGGAAGAAGCAAACTTTAGTTTGTCAAGTTACAAATAAACTAAATGAAAGGGTTGAAAAAACCGGGGGGGGTATGGCACAATCTTTTTAGGGGATATAGGCAAACTTGTTGAAAGGCAAGGACGCAAAGCCATAAGGGGCTAAGGTAAGGGAGTTATCTTGCTATGCCAGCCGGCTGCAGTAAGTTATGAATCAAGTCAATCATTAATGATAAATCATATGAAGTAAAGCGCCTGTAGAAACCTGCGGGCGTTTTTTGTTTTATTAGGAATATGCAGCGAAAGATTACAGAAACATCAATCAGAGAATTTCAAAAAGATTTAGAAGAACAGGGGTTAAAGCCACGATATGTAACAACACATATCAATAACTTAAAATCACTGACACAGTGGGAAGGTGCCAAAGATCAGCCATTGACTTGTAAACTTTTAGAACAATGGAGAATGGAACTTGAAGAGAGACAATTGTCAAAGACTACGATCGGCAATTACACGAAAACAGTCAATCGGTATCTCAAATTTATGGGATGGGATGAACTTTGTTTTAAACGAGGGAGATCCTATGATCTGACAGGGAAAACATTTGGATATCTCACAGTTCTTCATAAAACAGGAGAAAAGAAAAACCGCAATAATATCTGGCGATGCCAATGCAAATGTGGAAAGCAGATTGATGTCCCCGCGGTATTGCTGACTCAAGGGAATACTACAAGCTGCGGATGTCTAAAAACAGAAGTATTAAAAAGAGCTAATAAGAATATAGAAGGAACGAATATCCGGCAGAGTATGGATGATACCGTGATCAGCAAACATGCAGTGAGCGGTTACGTTGGAGTTCAGCCCAAACGAGGAAAATGGCAGGCAATCCTGCAATATAAAGGCAAAGTATACCGCTTAGGTATTTATGAGGAGATTGAGGATGCCATAGAGGCAAGAAGGAAAGCAAAAGAAAAAGTAATGGAAGATGCAGCATATCTTGAACACATCTATGACGAACTACACAAAGACGAACCACTTCCAGGACGACCCAAGATGAATAAACATAAAAATAAAACACACAATGGAGGAGCAACATGAAAGAAAAAGAGAGTACATCCACAGGACAAAAGATACTAACGACGTTAGGAATTGTACTATGTATCATTCTGATCCCAATTTTGATCATCAACTGTACACTGATCATCAAAAGCTACACAAATAAAGATGAAGTACCAAGTGTTGGCGTGATTTCTGGGACATTTGCGAAGTATACAACAAGTGCTACTGGATCAGATTCAGCTAGAGTTGCAACATGGGGGTTTGATAAAAATAATGCATCTATAACATTAGATAATCTATTTTCTGATACATATGACAATGTAAAAGGAGTAGATTCAGATGTAATAGCACCTGGCACAACTGGTAGTGCAAATTTTGAATTTAAATATTCAGGAAAAGCTGATGCACCAGAAGTTGCTTATACATTTAAAGTTGATACAGAAGGAAGTACAATTTCTGATGATATTAAAAATAATACCAATATTGTATGGTCTCTTGATAATGAAGAATGTACAGCAGCAGATGGAAAAACTTCTTGGGAAGTGCTTTTAGAAAAGATTGCATCTTTAGATGGTAATAAAGCCAATGATAAATATGCAGCAGGAGAATTACCAACTGGATTTGATAGAACTAAAACACATACAGTATCTTGGGAATGGAAATTTGACAAAAATGTTACAGGAGCATCAGACTTGGATACAAAAGATAATGGGTAATAAGTCAACATTGGATAATGTAAAATTACAGATTAATATTAAGGCTGAACAGATAGATTAATCAATAATTTATTAAAATTCAATGTTACTAAAACAGAAAAGCAAAGTTCCCTGCCAACACCACCGTGGCAAGGCAGGGGCAAATTTCTGTTTTTTCAGACTACCAGAATCAAAACTAATTCAAGTCAATTCTGATACCCTGAAAAGCCAGAAATCAAAGAACCTAAAAGAAAGGAATCAATCCATGCAGTCAGCATCAACAAATTCAAAACAATTGAAAAACTACAGCCACACGATCTGGCTGTTAACATGTCTGCTGACTGTACTCGTCATAGCCACAGCAGCAGTCCTTGGAATGTGCCTATATATCTACGCAAATCCAAGTGACAGCAAGATCAGTCTTTACGAAGGCGAACTTTCTGAAGAAAATAATAAGATCATCAAAACAGGCACAACAAATAACAAAACCAGTGCAAAAACATATACAGGGAATAAAGCAAAACAACAAGCAGAAAAATACGGTTTTGATGTTACGGATGCGGAACAGGTCTGGACCACCGATACAGTCATTGAACTTTTCAAAGTGAGCTACAAAAATGCAAATGGAGAGATTACAGTAAAAAGCGCAGGAAATGACAAAGTATTGGCACCGGGAACAGATGGAAGCTATACGTTTGATCTGAAAAATACAGCAAAGAAAGCAGCGGATTATAAAGTCTGGGTGGAAGCAACGATCAGTTCCAATATTACAGGAATGCCATTACAGACAAAGATGTCAGGGCAGAATGGATGGTTGTTAGGAAGCAAAGATACATGGAAAGATGCCAAAGCGCTGGATGGAATTTCAACGATAGAACACATTGAGGCAGGGAAAACAGCAGAATATAAGATCTACTGGCAGTGATCCTTGGATTATCCGCAGGAATCATTTTTATCCTGTTACTCTGGAAAAAGAAACAAGAAAATGAAGAAAATCAGGCATAAATACGATGAAAAATAAAGCAAACACAAAATCAAAGAAAAAACAGCGTTCAATCCTAAGAAGAATCCTTTTGATCATTATTGGACTGATCTTAGGTGTTAATGTCTATCTTGCCAATGCCAAAGGAATCGTAGGAAATAAACTTCCAATGCCATTTGGCTATGGAATGGCAAATGTATTGTCAGGAAGTATGGAACCGACATTTTCAAAAGGAACGCTTCTTTTGGTAAAGGAAACGAAAGATGTAGCGACAGGGGATATCGTTGTGTATCAGTCTGGACAGGAACTGATCGTACACAGAGTGATCAATGTTAACAATGATCAGGTGACAACCCAGGGAGATGCAAATAATGTTGCTGATCCAACATTTGAGAAAGCACAGGTCAAAGGTGTTGTGATCACATGGGTTCCATATTTGGGAAGTATTGTAAGCACACTAAAAACACCAGCAGGGATTCTATTGGTTCTGCTTGCAGCATTTCTTCTGGTAGAAGGTTCTTTCCGTAAACAACGAGAAGCAGATGATGAAGAACTCGAAGCGATCAAAGAAGAAATCCGAAGACTAAAAGAAGAAACCAAAGAAAAATAAGGAGGCCTTATGCCATGAGAAGATCCGAAGAAAGAGAAAAATACATTATCTATACAGCAGTAATCCTGCTGTGTCTTGTCATGGCAACATTTTGGCTGATGAGCAATATTTATGCGAGATATGTGACGAGCAGCAGTGGGGAAGATAGTGCAAGGGTGGCGCAATTTCATATAACAGAAAGCGGAGCGGCAACTAAGACGATCAATGTAACCTTGCAGCTGGGAGAGAAGGAAGAATATCCAGTAGAGATTACAAATGATAGTGAAGTAACGATCGCATATGAAATTGATGTTCAAAACAAATATAAAAATCTTCCTCTGGAAACCTGTGACTGTGAAGGACATACAGCATCAATAAGCATTAATGCAACAAGTACATATCATGATGGAAATGAACATCCAGCAGTTGTAACGACGACAGGAGACATTCTGGGAAGTGTATCAAATGTTGTATACACATACAAAGAACAAAAGTCTGATACAGAGTATGGAAGTATGCCAGAAGGAACGAAGATTCCAAAAAACAAAGGATTTTATAAGGCCGTTATTTCCTTAGAAGGAAAAGAAGTTTCAGTAGAATATGAAATTAAATCTCCAGCGGATGGCATTGACATTGAATCCTCTAAAGCAAAAGGTCAGAGATTTGGAGATATCGATAATGAAAGCAGCCTTTCTGTTGCAAAAGGTGATGCATTTACCGTACAATTTGATGTCCAGAATTTAAATCAGGAAGCACAAGTATATATAACTGCACCAGTTTTGAAATTAAGTGAGGCATTACCATCTGGTACAACGATGATCATGCAGGCAAACGACGAATATTGGTATTGCAAATCGCCATCTGGAACAGAAATCCAGTTAAGCAGTTTTCATAAGATGGGAGATTCAGCAGTCTCTTTTAAGTACAACACAGAAAATATTACAGCTTCACAGAAATATCGTTTTATTATTGATTGTTCCAAAGTTTCCGAAAATGATCTATTAAATGATGATATTTCACTAACACTGGAATATAAAAATACAGAAAGTGAAAATGTATCAGGAACAACAACGGTATCATTTGGGGCGAAAGCAGCGTTTGAGGTGACAAGCAGTAATGATACATTAAAAGCAACAGCTCCAGCAAATGATCCATATACCCATTGGGAAAATAAAACAATGGTATGGAAGATATCAAACAATGACAGCAGCACAAAACTTCCATCAGATGCAAAACTGACAGTATCCACAATGAACGCCGGAGAAACACAAACAAGTATTTACCAGCAAAACCAGAGTGGAGAGTTTGTTATTCCATTTATATGGAGCAACAGCAAAGAATTTAAAATATCTTTAGATTCTGAACAGGCCGGATGGAAAGGAAAAACGTATACCCTGAAAGCAGAACTATTTGTCGGAAATTACACAAACAATTCTTTATCACTGCCACAGGCAGCCGAGGGTAATACGGCAGCAGGAAGTACAACAATAAATGTCAAGATTGCACAAGATACGTCGCCAGCAGTTAGAATTACAGGAACACAAAGAATTATGACAGTTTCAAAAGGAAGCGACACAACCTTAGACTTGAATGTAGAAACTAAGAATACAGAAGCATACCAGTTAAGTGCAACCATTGAGCAAAAAAACAATGGAGAATACACGGGAAAATTCTTGGAAACAGATGTAACAGATGGAGAAAATAAATTCAGCATAGGTGGTATCACAACGGCAGGAAGTTATCGTTTACTGGTCAGAGTCATAAAAGACAATCAGATCATTATGACAGTGCCATATTACTTCATTGTAAAATATTAAACAATACCAAAGAAACAGAAAAAAGCTTATGTGATTTTAATGAATATATTAAAGTTACATAGGCTTTTTGTATATATGCTTCAGCAAAAAAACAAGCAATGAATTCAAAAACAAAGATTGAAAATACGAAATAAGTATCGTATCATGAAGTAATAAAAATATACAGAAAAACAGAAATTGGAGCAGCCATATATGAATCAAAGAAAAAACAAGAAAGCCTATTATCATCTTCCAGGATTATTCGAATTTTATGAATTATACTGTGTTTTTCTGCCACTATATCAGGAACACAGAGAATATTTTTACGACTGGTGCGAGATCAGCTCAATCTACGGCTCTCCCGCAGACTGCCTCTGGGGAGGCGGCCGCGCAGGATTTGGCTCTGATAATCCAGAAGAAGTTCTAAAACTTACAGAGGAATACGGAATTTCAGCCAGACTGACTTTTAGCAATAGTTTACTTCAGAAAGAGCATTTATCCGATAAAAAATGCAATATCCTGTGCAAAATGTTTGAAGAAACCGGAGAAAAAAGAAATGGAGTAATCGTACATTCAGATCTACTGCTTGAGTATTTGAAAATAAATTATCCAAAACTATATTTTGTATCCTCTACAACGAAAGTTTTAACAGACTATCATGAATTTTTAAAGGAAGTAAAGAAAAAAGATTTTCAATATGTAGTACCAGATTTTCGTCTGAATAAAATGTTTGATAAACTAAACACACTATCAGATCAGGAAAAAGATAAAATAGAATTTCTATGCAACGAATGCTGCTGGTTCGGATGCAAAGACAGAAAACAATGCTACGAAACAGTCAGCCGGAAAAACTTAGGAGAAAAAATACCAGACCACAACTGCAAAGCCCCAGACGCCAAGGAAGGATACCGCTTTTCAAAAGCAATGAAGAATCCAGGATTTATCAGCGTTGAAGATATTAAGAATACTTATCTGCCAATGGGATTCACCAACTTCAAAATCGAAGGACGAGGATTGGGAAGCGCTTTGGTTTTGGAATTTTTACTGTATTATATGGTGAAACCAGAGTATCAGATTCATGTTAGGGAAGGGATATATTTGGATAATATGTTAGATTTATTTTAAAAATTGTAATTTGTAAGGTAGTATTCTGTTGTATGAAATAGTAATAAGATAAGAACCAATATTT
>OLOG01001798.1_pt1 | contig 11704 bp, 9 predicted proteins | sample 1672351 | NCBI WGS metagenome assembly OLOG01 (sample SAMEA3136674, study PRJEB25190) | human gut metagenome | biome: human gut; feature: human-associated habitat; material: faeces | place: Austria | collected 2013 | reverse complement strand
ATCATCATCTTCACCCACATCGGTGACAACTGGATGATCGAGTCCGATGCTAACGGTTGGGAGACTTATTCCGAGCTGCCCACCCAGCGCTTCCAGCACCAGTATTTTGACGACACCAACCTCATCAAGAACATGGTGTTCGACCTTGACGTGCCCACCATCGGCGCCATCCCCGGTCCCGGCTTCCACTGGGACTCTGCCATGCTGTGCGATGTGACCATCTGCACCGAAGATACCAAGATGGAGGTGCCTCACGCACAGGGCGGTCTGGTGCCCGGCGACGGCATGGGCTTGATGTGCCAGCACTACATGGGCACCAAGGTCGGCAATTACTACATGATGACCTCCCGCCAGTTCACCGCGCAGGATATGCTGAAGTACGGCATGGTCAGCGAGGTCGTGCCCAAGGGCAAGGCCGTGGAGCGCGCCTGGGAGATCGCCCGTATGTGGAAGACCATGCCCTATGAGAACCGCACCATCATGTCCAACCTGGCCAAGCGTCCGCTGAAGAAGCTGCTGGTGAATGACCTGAAGCTGCACACCGTCTCCGAGCAGTACGGTTCTCTGCTCCGCGTGGCTGCCGGCGATCTGGGCGACGAGAACTCCTCCCAGCAGGATGAGAAGTACATCTCCCGCACCAGTGACTGGCGCTATGCCACCCGCGACATGGAGCAGCCCATGACCCGCGAACTGTGCCTGCCAGGGCCGCCGAGTGGTGGAAGAAGGTGGAGTCCGGCGAGATCGAGAACCCCTATGTGTTCGAGCACTCCAACGAGCCCGAGGGCTACGGTTTCTGAGCAGCGCCGGAGCGCCTGTTTTAAACGAATATGCACGGTCAGCGTCTGTCCTACGACAGGCGCTGATTTTTTTAGTGATAAATACAGCGTTGGAACACAGACTCTTTCCGATGAAATTGCGGAGTTGGCCAAGTTCGAAGCTGCGAAAGAAGACCAAGTCAATCGGACTGATATTCCCGGCCTCTGTCTTCCCGACGGATAACATGGTGGGTGCCCTATCCCTGTGCCTATACTGCGATGCAGAGGCTATATCCGAGTTGATTTCAGAGATGGATTTGAGTAAAAATATGGAACACCATAAAAACGCATATTTCTCCTTTCTGCGTCAAAACTACGCTCGGTACTTCCCAAGAGGGAAAGCGCCGGAAACACAACAGACACGATGAGAAGGAGTTGTATTGTAATGTCCAACAACAAGAACAGCAATCAGCCTGTCGTTCCCAATGCCCGTGAGGCTCTGAACAAGTTTAAGATGGAGGCGGCCAGCGAGGTGGGCGTCAACCTGAAACAGGGCTATAACGGCGACCTGACCTCCCGCGAGGCCGGCAGCGTCGGCGGCCAGATGGTCAAGAAGATGATCAAGGCCTACGAGGACAGTATGCAGTAATCGTCTGCCCTGTATTCCAGGAAAAGCGAGGCGCGCTCCATTAGGAGTGCGCCTCGCGCTTTTTATGGTATGCGTTGTTAGAGGTCTTATGCTGGAATTCCGGCATCTTATCCACTGTATCAAATCCTGCATTGAAATTACTGCTTTTATGGTTTATACTATTATAGCTTTGCATTTGAAATCTGTTGAGAGAAAAGAGAGACTGCATGACGATCATTATCAAAATCATAGAGTCGGTCTATTACTTCCTCTGGGGCGACTGGATCCGCCTGCCGCTGCCTGGAGGGAGCACGCTTGCGCTGCCCCTGCTGGCAGTGCTGCTGGTTCCGGCTGGGATCTTCTTCACGCTGCGTACCCGCTTTGTTCAGCTGCGGCTGCTGCCGGACATGGTGCGCTCGCTGACGGAAAAAGACGGAGGCGCGAAGAAGGAAAAGGGCGAGTTGTCCGGGCTTCAGGCGCTCATTGCCTCCACCGCTGCCCGGGTCGGTATGGGCAATCTGGTGGGGGTTGTGGCGGCCATCTCCGCCGGCGGCGCGGGTGCGCTGTTTTGGATGTGGCTGACGGCGCTGCTGGGTGCGGCTACTGCCTTTGTGGAGGCCACGCTGGCCCAGCTGCACAAGCAGCGCGACCCGCTCTACGGCGGTTGGCGGGGTGGACCCGCCTACTACATTCACGACTGGGTCAATGCCAGGCGGCGTGGCAGGCCGCGCAAGAGTGTACTTGCGGTGTTATTTGCCGTGTCCGGCCTGATCTGCTGGTGCGGCATCAGCCAGGTCATCAGCAATTCGGTCACCGCCTCATTCCAGAATGCATTTCATATCCCGCCGATCTGGACGACGGTGGTTTTGGTGGCATTGGCGGCGGTGATCGTGCTGCGGAAAAATGCGACGGTCAAAGTGCTGGATGTGCTGGTGCCTGTTATGGCGGGGATCTAGCTGGTGCTGATCGCCTTCAATTTCAGCCAGCTGGGAAGCGTGTTCGGCCGCATCTTTGCGGAGGCCTTCGGTCTGCGGCAGGTCGTGGCCGGCGGGTTTGGCGCAGTGCTGATGAACGGCATCAAGCGCGGCCTGTTTTCTAACGAGGCGGGCAGCGGATCTGCCCCGTGTGCCGCTGCGACCGCAGAGACGGATCACCCGGCCAAGGTGGGGCTGACTCAGGCGATGGGCGTGTTTATTGACACTATTCTGTGTACCTGCACTGCCCTCATTATGCTGTTGGCTCCGGCGGAGCTGGTCGACGGACTGGAGGGAATGGCGCTCCTGCAAATGGCCATGCAGTGGCATCTGGGCAGCTTCGGGTCGGTTTTTATCGCCGTCATTCTCTGGTTGTTCAGCTTTACCACGTTTATTGGTATTCTGTTTTACGCCCGCTCCAATGTGGCCTATCTGTTCGGGGATCGCTGGGCGGCTCAGACGGGCTATAAGATTCTGGCGCTTATCATGCTTTTTGTGGGCGGACTGGCGGCCTATCACATTGTCTGGGATCTGGGTGATGTGGGTGTGGGCCTCATGACCGTGTTCAATCTGATCGCGCTGGTGCCGCTGTCCAGGCAGGCGGTGGACAGCTTGAGGGACTATGAATCCCGCCGGAAACAGTGACTTGAAAAACAATTCGACAGAAGCCGCAGGAAACTGCGGCTTTTGTGCGTTTCACTGCTTGACATTCGGGTGAAAAAAGTTCATACTGGTTAAAATAAACTAACTGCATGGTATTGCGCGACAAAGTTAGTTATAACTAATACTGAAAAGTGCGCATTTTCGCGAACAGATATCCGAAGGAGTGCATAGCTATGGTTAAGACAACGCTGAAGATCGACGGCATGATGTGCGGAATGTGTGAAAGCCACGTCAACGACACCGTGCGCAAGGTGGGCGCAGTCAAAAAGGTGACCTCGTCCCATACGAAGGGGGAGACGGTGATCGTATCGGAGCAGCCTCTGCCTGAGCAGGCGCTGCGGGATGCCATTGCCGCCACCGGCTATCAGGTTCTGAGCGTGCAGAGTGAGCCCTATGAGAAAAAAGGCTTTTTCAGCCGCTTCAGGTGAGTGCGCTCTCAAGCTGCGTTGTTCCCGTGCAGACCGCTGCGGTGGCCTGCGCGGATTTTTTAGAATTGGAGGTATGCCATGTATCTGATCGGGGGTTTGACCATTCCGTTCTTGGGTACGACACTGGGGGCTGCCATGGTATTTCTGATGCGCGGCACGATCGATCCCCGGGTGGAAAAGCTGCTTCTGGGCTTTGCGTCCGGTGTTATGATCGCCGCATCTGTCTGGTCACTGCTCATCCCGTCCATCAATATGACTGCGCATGCGGGGAAGATCGCCTGGGTGCCCGCTGTTGTCGGCTTCCTGCTGGGCATCGCCTTCCTGCTTGTGCTGGACTGCCTGATCCCACATCTGCACAACCACAGCGATAAGCCGGAGGGGCTGCCCACAAAGGCTTCCCGGACCGCCATGCTGGTCTTTGCGGTGACACTGCATAATCTGCCCGAGGGCATGGCGGTAGGAGTCACCTTTGCCGGAGCCATGATGGGTCAGACCGGTATTACCATGGCCGGCGCGCTGGCACTGGCAGTGGGTATCGCTATTCAGAACTTTCCCGAGGGGGCAATCATTTCCATGCCTCTGCGCGGGGAGAATGTTCCGACCGGAAAGGCGTTTCTGTATGGCGTGCTTTCCGGCGCGGTGGAGCCGGTAGGGGCGGTGCTGACCATCCTGCTGGCGCGCCAGCTGGGGCCGGTTCTGCCCTATCTGCTGTCCTTTGCGGCGGGCGCCATGCTCTATGTGGTTATTGAGGAGCTGATTCCGGAGGCCCAGGACGGCGAGCACTCCAACCTGGGCACGATCGGTGCGGCGCTGGGATTTGCTCTGATGATGGTGCTGGATGTGGCGCTGGGATGAGCGTGCATGGATATCATAAATTGGAGGAACGACCAATGAGTCGGGACCTGGAGACAAAGACCTTTTGCTCCAACTGCCGGGTGCACTGCTATCGTTCGGAGATGCGGGAAGAGATCCGAAAGGTCATGCGCTTTTCCGGTCCGCGGATGATTTTTTATCATCCGGCGGCGATACGCCATGTGATCGAGGCGCAGAAAGAGCGGCGGCGGTTGGCCGCCGAGGGCTGAAAATATCCGAGGGGAGTATTTCCCTCGGATATTTTTCTGGCTGTACATATCAGGGACATATTTTAGGATTATAATATTTAATAATTGGTTCATTGGCTCAGAACGGGAAAAGGAATGACGCTATGCTTCAATTAAAACAGATCCATAAACAGTACAAAACGGGTGAACTGGTGCAGACCGCGCTGGACTCCGTCAGCCTGAATCTGCGGGATAATGAGTTTGTGGCCATTCTTGGACCCAGCGGCTCGGGCAAGACAACGCTGCTGAACATCATCGGCGGACTTGACCGCTACGACAGCGGCGACCTCATCATCAACGGTATCTCCACCAGGGAGTACACCGACCGGGACTGGGATTCCTACCGCAACCACACCATCGGCTTTGTGTTCCAGAGCTATAACCTGATCCCGCATCAGACGGTGCTGGCCAATGTGGAGTTGGCGCTCACCATCTCCGGCGTGTCCAAGGCGGAGCGCCGCCGCAGGGCCCAGGCTGCGCTGGAGCAGGTGGGATTGGGGAATCAGAGCCACAAAAAGCCCAGTGAGATGTCCGGCGGCCAGATGCAGCGGGTGGCCATCGCCCGGGCGCTGGTGAATAACCCGGATATTCTGTTGGCCGACGAGCCCACCGGTGCGCTGGACAGCGAGACCAGTATTCAGGTCATGGAGCTGCTCAAGGAGGTGGCCAAAGACCGTCTGGTGGTCATGGTGACCCATAACCCGGAGCTGGCGGAGCAGTATGCCACCCGTATCGTCAACCTGAAGGATGGTGTGATCTGCTCGGACACTATGCCCTTTGCGGTGGATGAGTCGGTTCAGACGCCTCCGGAGCACAGGAATATGGGCCACGCCTCCATGTCCATCTTCACCTCTCTGGCGCTGAGCTTCAACAATCTGCGTACCAAGAAGGCCCGCACCCTGTTGACCAGCTTTGCCGGTTCCATCGGTATTATTGGCATTGCGCTGATCCTGTCGCTCTCCACCGGCGTCAACAACTATATCGCCTCGGTGGAGAGGGAGACCCTTTCGGAGTACCCGGTGCAGATCCTGTCCTCCGGTATGGATCTCACCTCCATGATGACCGGCGGCCAGGAGGATCGGAACCGGAACGAGGAGACAAAAGAGAATGATCCGGACACGGTGACCGTGCGCCGCCTGCTCTCCAGTATATTCTCTGGGGTCAACACGAACGATCTGAAGAGCTTGAAGGGCTGGCTGGACAGCGGCGAGAGCGGAGTGGAGGACTATTCTTCTGCCATTGAGTACGGCTATGACGTTCAGCCGCAGATCTACCGCCAGGACGGGGACGGCGTGCGCCAGGTGCACCCGGATCAGTCCCTTGCATCGGTCGGGCTGGGTTCCGGCAGTTACGGAAACAGCATGATGAGCAGCATGATGAGCACCAATGTGTTCAGCGCCCTTCCCGAATCTTCCGATCTCTACGAGAATCAGTATCAGGTCAAGGCGGGGCATTGGCCGGAGAAGTATAACGAGTGTGTGCTGGTGCTGGGAGGTGACGGCAGTGTCAGCGATTTCCTGCTCTACACCCTCGGCCTGCGCGACAGCGTGGAGCTGGACGATATGATCAAACGCTTCAGCGAAAATGAAGATGTGACCACACCGGACAGCTACGGCACATATTCCTATGACGATTTCCTCGGCATCACCTTCAAGCTGGTGAACAGCGCCGACTGCTATACTTATGATGCGGCCTATGGTGTCTGGAAGGATAAGCGCGAGGATGCTGAGTTCATGAAGTCACTGGTGGCCGACGGCGAGGATATTACCATCGTCGGCGTCGTTCAGCCGGAAGATGGGGCTATGGCCGCCATGCTGAGCTCCGGTATCAGCTATCCCGCCTCCCTGGTGCACCATGTGGTGGAGCAGGCGGAGGACAGCCCCGTTGTGCAGGCCCAGCTGGCCCAGCCCGAGGTCAATGTTCTGACCGGCAAGGCGTTTGGCACGCAGGACGACGGCCAGAGCGCCTTTTCACTGGAGGATCTGTTCAGCGTGGATACGGATGCGCTGACGAAGGCTTTCCGGTTTGACCAGAGCGCGTTGCAACCGGATCTCAGCGGGCTGGGCAGCCTCGATATGGACACCGTGGATCTCAGCGGAATGCTGGACGCCTCCCAGCTGGGGGAGGGGATGCCCGACCTTGATATGAACGCTATCCTGAGCGGCGTCAAACTGAATGTGTCCAGTGAAGCGCTGCAATCGCTGCTTACGGAGATCCTGCAAGGCTATAAAGATTCCATTGCCAATGATCCGACGATGGATTTCAGTCATCTTGGTCAGGATATCGCTTCCTATCTGAAGAGCGAGGAGGCCAAGGCGATCCTGACTAAGCACTTGAAAAATATCATTGCGGACAACGACAGCATCTCCGTCTCCCCGGAGGCGCTCCAAGAAGTCATTCAGGACGTGATGGCCGGGTTTGAGGATTATACCCAGCGCAACGGATTGGACGATTCGTCTGAATTCGGCGAGTATCTGACCGAGTATCTCCAAGCGGACGAAGCACAGCAGATCATCCGGGAGGGCGCGAAGAACGTCCTCTCCGTCGACAGTGAGCTCGGAATTTCCGATGATGAACTGAATGCGTTGGCTTCCGACCTGCTGGCGGGGTATCAGAGCTATGCCGCCGCCAATGGTCTGGCCGACCCCTCCAAGCTGGCGGACAGCTTTACGGATTATATCAACACGCCGGAGGGCCAGCAGAAGCTGCTGAACGGCGTGATGGACATGATGGACACCAGTGCGGTAGAACAGCAGTTAGCCGAAGCGATGACCGGCTATGCCGGTGCCCTCCAAAGCCAGATTGGCAGCGTGATGCAGAATGTCATGGCTCAGTTGAGCACCCAGATCGAAAACGCCATGACCAACAGCTTCTCCGGTCTGGAGGAGCAGATGCAGTCTGCCCTCCATGTCGATGCGGACGCCTTTGCCAATGCCATTCAGGTCAACATGGATGAGAGCGAACTGGAGGAGCTTATGAGCTCCCTGATGTCCGCCCGCAGCGCTACCTATGCCAGCAATCTGAGCAGTTTTGGTTATGCGGATTTCTCGGATCCCAGCCAGATCAGCATTTACCCCAAGGACTTTGAGAGCAAGGCTCAGATCATCTCCCTGCTGGATGACTACAACCAGAGCCGAAAGGATGCGGGTCAGGAGGACAAGATGATCCAGTACACTGATCTGGTGGGCACCATGATGTCCTCTGTCACCGATATTGTGAACATGATCTCCTATGTGCTGGTGGCCTTTGTGGCCATCTCGCTGATCGTCTCCTCCATCATGATCGGCGTCACCTATATCAGTGTCATGGAACGTCGCAAGGAGATCGGTATTCTGCGCGCCATCGGTGCATCCAAGCGCAATATCAGCGAGGTGTTCAATGCGGAGACCTTCATCATTGGTCTGTGCGCCGGTCTGTTGGGTATCATCCTGACAGAGCTGATTCTGATTCCTGGCAATGCGGTGATCCGCATGGTGACGGATGCGGGCATTCACGCCGCCCTGCCGTCGCTGGCGGCGCTGGTGCTGATCCTGCTGAGTACGCTCCTCACCATGATCGGCGGCTTCATCCCATCCAAGAGCGCCGCCCGGAGCAATCCGGTCACAGCACTTCGGTCAGAATAAGACAAACAAATTGCATCTCCGCGGGAGCGGGGATGTAATTTGCTGCTTTAAACCCGGCAGGCGGAAAGGGATCCTGTTATTATGGCCGCAAGAGAGAAGAAACTTTGCGGTGCAGGGTACCACGTTGGCGCAGACGTTTGGTGTCAGCATTGCGTTACTTGCAATTGATCTGCAATAAAAATATAATCTGAATGACACACCGACCGATTTTTTGTGGTTTGCGCGTAACAACACAACGGGAAAGAAAGGCGACTGTTATGTGGGTACTCTTTGCGTTTGGGTCAGCGCTGTTTGCCGGACTGACGTCCGTTCTGGCCAAGTGCGGTATCAAGAAAACGGATTCTGATGCGGCGACGGCGATCCGCACCATTGTGGTGATGATCTTCTCCTGGCTGATGGTGGGGATCGTCGGTTCCGCGCCCGGCATCACAGCGCTCAGTGCGAAAACATGGATCTTTCTGATCCTCTCCGGTCTGGCCACCGGTGCGTCATGGCTGTGCTATTTCCGGGCGCTTCAGCTGGGTGACGTCAACAAGGTCGTGCCCATCGACAAATCCTCCACGGTGCTGACCATCCTGCTGGCGCTTGTTTTTCTCGGTGAGCCGGTCAGCTGGATCAAGGGGATCGCCATTATTCTGATCGGCATCGGCACCTTCCTGATGATCGAGAAAAAGACAAGCTCCGGCGAGAAGCCAGAGAAGAAGAGCTGGCTTCTCTACGCAGTGCTCTCCGCCGTGTTCGCCAGCCTGCCCTCCATTCTCGGGAAGATCGGGATTGACGGGGTGGAGTCCAGTCTGGGTACCGCCATCCGCACCGGCGTGGTGCTGATCATGGCGTGGCTGATCGTGCTGGTCAAGGGGAAACAGCATACGCTGAAGGCAATTCCGAAGCATGAATTAGGCTTTATCTGTCTGTCTGGCCTTGCCACCGGCGGCTCCTGGCTGTGCTACTATAAAGCGCTTCAGGACGGCCTTGCCAGCGTCGTCGTCCCCATCGACAAGCTGAGCATTCTGGTGTCCATTGGCTTCTCCGCGCTGGTGTTCAAGGAGCGGCTGAGGAAGAAGTCCGCCGTCGGCCTTGCGCTGATCGTCGCCGGAACGCTGATGATGCTGGTGAAGGCGTAAGGCCGCATCGGCGTGTGTTCCAGATACAGTTTGAATCAAAAAGAAAACGAGCAGATAACTTGAAAATCAGGTTATCTGCTCGTTTTTATGTTTATTTATACAGAAAATAATATGCGGAGCTGCTCAGCTTGCGCTGAGTCCAAATGCTGACTGGCTATCACGGCGTCCAGTTCATGTGTTCCGCGGATTTTAATCATGTCTGAGGGAAAGGACTCTTTCCATTGTGTCATTGCCTGAAGTGCTCGGCTGCTACGTTCTAAACCGAAACCTCTGAAATCGTTGTTGGTAAAAATAAAGTGTGTGCCATCCTCTGTTGTTATATCCACAGCGAAAGAGATGGCTCTTGAGCTCGTCTGTCGATAGGTTCGGATCGTCAGCGACGAGAAGTCTGTGTAAATTTCACTGGGGCGATTGAGTGCGTTGTAGGAGACAATGCGGTTATCCGAAAGCATACAGTCCCGGCCAGAAATGCTGAGGCAGGCGGGGATGAGTGTCAGAAGCAGGCCAATGCACCCTGCGGCCAGCAGAATGCGGTGTGTATTTTGCTTCGACGAGGGCGGCTCTTTCATTTTTGCGGCGCTGCCATATCGCAGAAGGGGATGCCTGTTCTCCCAGCCGATGAGCAATGGTATCATCGTGCTGGACAGCAGGAAAAAACACAGCGGTAATGCCCAAAGCTGGCTGAGATGCGCTGTATAGGCCAGTACAGAGGGGGGACGAAAGGCGATTTGTGTCCTAATAACAGAAAGCACTAAATATGTGAGAAAGGGCAGTGCAACGCTGAAACAGATCAAAACGAGATAAAGAACTTTGTCGTTTTGGGACAGCGGGAGTGTACGGGTATGCTTTTTATATGCTTTCTTACTTCTGTGCATAAGACCACCTGAAAAAACAAAGCGCACCTGCAATGCAGGTGCGCCCTTTGTGGTGCCGGTGACCGGAGTCGAACCGGTACGCCATCGCTGGCGGTGGATTTTGAGTCCACTACGTCTACCAATTCCATCACACCGGCATATTGAACTAACCACTATTATACAGGAACTTTGTCCGCTTGGCAAGAAAAAGTTGTGCGCGGAGAAATTCCTACCCTTTTTCCGGCATTTTGGTCTATCCATTTCAACCATCATATGGTATACTAAATCAGAATAGCCGTAAAATGGCCAATGAAGTCATTTGCATGCGAAAGGGGGCGGAGCGCGATGCGAAAGAGGATCCTGCTGGGACTGCTGACGGCGGCACTGACAGTGGCACTAACCGGCTGCGGACTGCGCGCACCGGAGGAGCTTTACGCCCTGCCCGACCCTTCGCCGGAGTATAAAAGCCTTCAGTCCAGCCTGGAATCCCTGCTGAATATGGGCTATGAGTATGCTGCGCCGGCTCCCATACCCAGTCCGTCCAGCTGGAGGATCTGGACGGCGACGGCGTAGATGAGGCGCTGGCCTTTCTGCGGGACACCTCCGGCAAGGAGCACCCGCTGAAGATCTGCATTTTCAAGGCGGACGGCGAGGGCGGCTACACACAGTACTGCACCATTGCGGGTGACGGTGATATGATCAACTCAGTGGTCTACTGCCAGCTGAATGGCACCCCCACCAAGGAGCTGGTCGTGGGCTGGCGCATTTCCAGCACGGTCTATGTCCTCTCCGCCTACTCGATTGAAAACGGCAATGTGACCGAGTTGATGACGGCCTCCAATTACACCCGTTACGCCGTCAAAGATATGGATCAGGACAATCAGGAGGAGATCGTTTCCATTTTGATGAATTCTTCTGATGATGCGGGCGGCAGCACGGCGACCTATTACGATTGGTCTGAGGACACGATGAAGGGCATCAATTCGGTGAGCCTCTCCGCTAACGCCGACTCGCTGGACTCCGTCCGCTATCACTACCTGACCAACAGCTACCCGGCCCTCTATGTGACCAGTTTCCTGCGGAATAACGGCTCTGCGGCGCAGAGCACTTCCAGTGTGGTGACCGATGTACTTGGCGTTGTCAATAAGCGGCTGTCCAATCTGACCCTGGATCCCCAGAGCGGAGACAGCACAACGGTGCATCTGGCGCTGGCAGAGCCCCGGGACATCAACAGCGACAATGTGCTGGAGCTGCCCATGTCGCTTCCCCTGCGCAGCAACGGCAATGTGGAGCATTCCGAGGGAGCCTATGTGCTGAATTGGGTGCAGTACGCGCTGGACGGCGCAGAACGCTCGGTGAATTACACATATCATAACACCAGCGACGGCTGGTACCTGATCCTGCCGGACGACTGGTTCACCGGCTGGGACGGCACTTGTATGAATGGTTTGCTCGTCAGCCGCAGCGATACGAATGTAGGCGCCACGGTGGAGCGCAGCATCACGTTTTATCATCAGGGCAGTCCGGGTGAGCAGCCCGAACCCTTCCTGACGAT
>OLOG01001797.1_pt1 | contig 11710 bp, 9 predicted proteins | sample 1672351 | NCBI WGS metagenome assembly OLOG01 (sample SAMEA3136674, study PRJEB25190) | human gut metagenome | biome: human gut; feature: human-associated habitat; material: faeces | place: Austria | collected 2013 | reverse complement strand
CCTCGCTCAGGCGGTAAAGCGTCTGTACCCGGAGGTCAAGCTGGCCATCGGCCCGGCTATCGAAAACGGCTTCTATTACGACTTCGATGCACCGTTCTCCTTCACGCAGGAGCATCTGGACGCACTCGAGGCCGAGATGCGCAAGATCTGCAAGGAGAAGGAAAAGCTCGAGCGCTTCGAGCTTCCGCGTGAGGAAGCTGTCAAGCTCATGCAGGAGCGCGAGGAGCCGTACAAGGTAGAGCTGATCAACGACCTGCCCGAAGACGCTACGATCTCCTTCTACAAGCAGGGCGAATTCACCGACCTGTGCGCAGGTCCGCATCTGGACTCCACCGGCCGTGTCAAGGGCAACGGCATCAAGCTGATGAACGTTACGGGCGCTTACTGGCGCGGCGACTCCTCCAAGAAGATGCTCCAGCGTATCTACGGCACCGCGTTCCCGAAGAAGGACGAGCTTGACCAGTACCTTAACATGCTCGAAGAAGCGAAGAAGCGCGACCACCGCAAGCTCGGCAAGGAGCTCGGTCTGTTCATGCTGACCGAGGAGGGCCCCGGCTTCCCGTTCTTCCTGCCCAACGGCATGATCCTCAAGAACACGCTCATCGACTACTGGCGCGAGGTTCACAAGCGCTATGGCTACGTTGAGGTCTCCACTCCGATGATCCTCAACCGCAAGCTGTGGGAGCGCTCCGGTCACTGGGATCACTACAAGCAGAACATGTACACCACCGTCATCGATGACGAGGATTACGCAATCAAGCCGATGAACTGCCCGGGCGGTATGCTGGTCTACAAGGCTCAGCCGCACTCCTACAAGGAGCTGCCGCTGCGTGTCGGCGAGCTGGGTCTGGTACACCGTCATGAGCTGTCAGGCGCACTGCACGGTCTGTTCCGCGTGCGCTGCTTCACGCAGGATGATGCCCACATCTTCATGACCTGGGATCAGATGAAGGACGAGATCAAGAACGTCGTTCGTCTGTTCGATGAGGTTTACTCCACCTTTGGCCTGACCTATCAGATCGAGCTGTCCACTATGCCGGAGGATCACATGGGCGAACTGAAGGACTGGCAGTTTGCTGAAAAGACCCTTGCAGAGGCCATCACCGAGATTGGCAAGGACTACGTTGTCAACGAGGGTGACGGCGCGTTCTACGGTCCGAAGCTGGACTTCCATCTGGCAGACTCCATCGGCCGTACCTGGCAGTGCGGTACCATCCAGCTGGATATGCAGCTGCCGGAGCGTTTCGAGCTTGAGTACACCGGCGCAGACGGCGAGAAGCACCGTCCGGTTATGATCCACCGCGTTGTTCTCGGCTCCATTGAGCGCTTCATCGGCGTTATCACCGAGCATTTTGCAGGCGCATTCCCGACATGGCTCGCACCGGAGCAGGTTCGCATCATGCCGATGACCGACCGCAACATCCCGTGCGCCAAGGAAGTCATGCAGCAGCTGACTGATAAGGGCTTCCGCGTAACCATGGACGAGCGCAACGAAAAGATTGGCTATAAGATCCGCGAAGCACAGGTTCACAAGGTTCCGTATATGATCGTCATTGGCGACAAGGACGAGGAAAAGGGGGTTATCTCGGTTCGTACCCGCAAGACCGGCGAGACCACCGCTATGGAGACCGGCGAGTTTATCGAGAAGCTCGCGTATGAGGTTGAGAATAAGCTGAAGTAAGCAGCAAAACGGAGAGCGGAAGCGATATTCCGTTCTCCGTCACAATAGAATAAAGGTTCATAGAGTTTTGTCATGTATGCAGGGAGGGTTCGGCATGAAAAAATTTGTTTCCGCGTGTTTGATGGCAGGTCTGCTGACTTGTGCCGCCGGTGCCGCACGGGTCGGTACGATCAACAACAACTATCCCGGCGATACCGAAGCGCAAGCGCAGATGCTTTACGATCTCGGGCTGTTTAAAGGCACCGACAAGGGCTTTGCGCTGGAGAAATCCATGACCCGCGCAGAGGCCTCGGTGATGCTGACCCGTCTGCTTGGCGCAGAAAAGACCGCGCTGGCAGGAAACTGGAAGCATCCGTTTACCGATGTGCCGCAGTGGGCGGACAAATACGTCGGCTGGCTATATCAGAATGGTTTGACCAAAGGCGTTTCCGCGACACTGTACGGCTCGCAGCGCAATGTCACCTGCGACCAGTATTGCATTTTTCTGACCCGGGCACATTTGGATGCGGACAGCTATCAGGGTACGGCTTTTGTCGATAACGATGAGGTACGGCAGACGGACGAAGAGGGCTTTATCCGCGGAGATGCGGTTTCGCTCTCGGCGCGGCTGCTCAGTACGAACTACGCGAAAAACGGCGACGAAGGCGACCGTAGTGTGGCGGAAAAGCTGATCGACAACGGCGTTTTCACGGCGGAACAGTTCAAAAATGCGGCATGGGACGTTCTGCCGCGTGATTACAGCAATGATTACCAGTACGATGGCAAATGGAACCTGATTGCTTCGCCGTTCGTCTGCCAGATCGCAGATGTGACAGTGGCGCAGTGTCCGATTGACGGAGTGCAGCCTGTCAGCGGTACAGACCGTTATGCGCAGAGCGATATGGAGCAGTCGGATTTTATCCTGTACCGCATGGACAGCAAGACGATGAAACTGACGCAAGTGCTCTCGCTGCCGCAGGAAAGCTCTGTGAAATATCTCGGCCGTGCCGGAGAAACCGATTATCTGCTGGTGTACGACCGGAAAACGGAAACGTATTCGCTGTGCTCAGTGCACGGCGATACGGTCAAAACCGAACTGACCCTGACCGAAGCACAGCAGCAGGCAGCACGCACTGTTTATCAGAGCGCACGCGGCTGCATCATCTGCACGGACGAGACGACCGGTTATAAGTTCACGGAAACAGGCGTGGAGCCGTTTAACATGGCAGCGGGTATCTGCCGGCTGACGGATAACGGCATGACTGTTACGCAGAACTGTACGGCGGACGAAACCGTGCTGACGGCGTATAACTGGAACGGTCAAAAGACAGACAGCTATACCATCTCCAATGCGTATCAGTCGGATGATGCTGAGGTGCGTAAGCATTGTGCGCCGCGGATAATTGGCAGCGACGGTGCGTTGCTCTGGGGCACAGCCGGGCTGTACCGCGAAGAAAACGGCCGTCTGGTGCAGGTGACAGACTTTCCGGTCATCAGCGTAAAGCAGGATGCGGATGGGGCCTATTATGCTGTTTCCTGCGATAAGTCTGAGCGGCTGGAGTATTACGCATGGGCGGCGGCATATCAGGCGGGTGACCGTATTATCCGCATCGACAGTGATGGCACAGTGACAACGCTTGTTGTGCTGGCAGATACGAAGATAGATGAACTCGTCTCCGCTCCAAATGGTAAGGTGCGGTTTAAGGCGGCGCTTCCGGCGGACGGTCATGGGGCTGGACACTTTGTCTATGTTCTGGAAAGCGGGCGTGTTACAGTGCGCAGCGCTACGGACAATATATTTTATGAATATGGAACGGATGCAATGCAGAACGAGCAGACAAGAATCGATAAACTGCTGCATCAGGAATGAAAGGAAAGATACAAGTGGCAGAAAAGAAAAAGCTGGTCAGCGAGATCACGTCTATGGACGTGGACTTCGCGCAGTGGTACACAGATATTGTTAAAAAGGCTGAAATGGCCGATTATTCGTCCGTAAAGGGCTGTATCATCATGCGTCCGTACGCACAGGCGCTGTGGGAGAACATTCAGCACACGCTGGACGGCATGTTCAAGGAGACCGGTCACGAGAATGTAGCAATGCCGATCTTCATTCCGGAAAGCCTGCTGCAGAAGGAAGCCGACCACGTTGAGGGCTTCGCGCCGGAGTGTGCATGGGTAACGCACGGCGGCAACGACAAGTTGGAGGAGCGTCTGTGCGTTCGTCCGACTTCGGAGACGCTGTTCTGCGAGCATTACGCAAAGATCGTTCGCTCCTGGCGCGACCTGCCGAAGCTGTACAACCAGTGGTGCTCGGTTGTCCGTTGGGAAAAGACCACCCGTCCGTTCCTGCGCAGCCGTGAGTTCTGGTGGCAGGAGGGTCATACCGTTCATGCTACCGCCGAGGAGGCTATGGAAGAGACTCTGCGCATGCTGAACATCTACGCGAAGTTCTTCGAGGAATGGCTGGCCATTCCGGTCGTTAAGGGCGAAAAGACCGAGAAGGAGCGCTTTGCCGGTGCAGAGAACACCTACACCATCGAGGCCATGATGCACGACTGCAAGGCTCTGCAGTCCGGTACCTCGCACTACTTCGGTGACGGCTTTGCACGCGCATTCGGCATGCAGTACACCGATAAGAACAACACCCTGCAGTATATGTATCAGACCTCCTGGGGCGTTTCCACCCGTATCATCGGCGCAATCATCATGACGCACGGTGATAACGAGGGCCTGGTTCTGCCGCCGCGCATCGCTCCGACCCAGCTGGTTGTCATTCCGGTTGCGGCTCACAAGGAAGGCGTTAAGGAGAAGGCAACCGAGCTGTACGAGCAGGTCAAGGCAGCGGGCATCCGTGCCAAGATCGACCTGAGCGACAATACCCCGGGCTGGAAGTTTGCCGAGTACGAGATGAAGGGCATTCCGCTTCGTCTGGAGGTTGGTCCGCGCGATATCGCTGAGGGTCAGTGCGTACTGGTTCGCCGCGACACCCGCGAAAAGACCGTTGTTAAGTTCGAGGATCTCGAAAAGACCATTCCGGCACTGCTGGAGGATATCCAGAAGTCGTTGTATGAGAAGGCGCTCGCAAACCGCGAGGCGCATACCTATACCGCAAAGTCTCTTGACGAGATGAAGTCCATCCTTGCTGAGCACACCGGCTTTATCAAGTCTATGTGGTGCGGCGACCTCGCCTGCGAGGAGAAGGTCAAGGAAGAGACCGGTATGCCGAGCCGCTGCATGCCGTTCGAGCAGGAGCACATCGCAGATACCTGTCCGGTCTGCGGCAAGCCTGCAAACAAGATGGTTGTCTGGGGCATCGCGTACTAAGCGAAGTCTCAGAACCAAAAAACTGCACAAGCAAAAAGTCCCTCATCAGTCGATGAGGGACTTTTTTTGCGCCAATAGAGAAACTTTTTCAGCAGATCGAACGGTTTGCGCGGCAATGATCGGATACCGGTTGCAAAGCTGCCGATCAGGAAGCCGCCGTCTGTATTCTTAACGAGAATGAAGAATGGAGCAGTGGCATCCTTCAGGTCATAGATCGAATTTGCCGACGGCTTCATTTTAAACGGACAGTCGAAAACCATCGGCTTGCCGTCATACAGAACGGCGAATTTACAGCCGGCTGGGAGAAAATACTCCCAGCCGGCTGCGTGTAAACGGGTAGATAGATTATCTGCAGGAATTATTGCCGCTGCAGGAATTGTTATTGCCGCAGCCGCAGCCGCTGCGATTGTCATTTACGCCGGCACTGCCGGTGAACAAACAGCCTGCCTTGTCGCTCTGCGGCGGGAAAAAGGCGTCGATGGGGAAGTCGAAGCTCGAGAAGATCTCGCACGGGTCCTGCTCACCGCCGACACCGCTGTTCGAGCAGTCGCGCCGCGGCAGACATACGTCGTAAGCGGGCATGAGCAGCTGAATGTCGCGCTCAAGTCGGATGATCGAGAACTGACCGAGGGTTACGAACAGCTGATAGCCATCGTTGCTGAGCACGAGATCGTCACCGCCGAAGCACGAGCAGATTGAACGGGGTACTTCATGCAGCGCGCAGCAGCAGCAGTTGCAGCTGGTTTCCGGTGCAACCACACGCGCGTCCAGCATGATCGGATCAACGACCTCTACGACCGCAGTCGGCTTGTTGCTGTCAGGCCGCAGCTGCACATCGCGGCCGTCCTCGATATACTGCGAGGAAAAGATGCGCGCGCCGCCTTCGCCGCCGAACAGTACAACACGTTTGTCAAATACCGCCAGTCCGTCCACGATACGCGGACGACCGATTACGCAGCTGATTTCACATTCAATGCGATAGAAAAAGCGGATATCAACGCTGTAGAAACCTCGATTAAACTGAATCCGCTCAACATCAATAGAAACACAGAGCAGTTCCGCTTCACGCGGCTTGCGATGTTGGGTGTTATTTGCGGGCGGAAATTTTGGGGTGGATGGTGACGGAGAGGTCGTTCTCGGCGGACCAGCGCTGCTTGGTGGTTTTATGGTAGTCGATGCGGTCGATTACCTGTTTGAGAAGGGCGCTGCGCTCTGCGGGGGCGGATTTACGGTCGTACACGTCGAGAACGTGCTGGATCTGCGGAGCGGCATTTTCCCGGGCGGACAGCTCGGCGGCGTGTGCGTCGAGCTTGCGCTGAAGCTCCTCACGGGCGGTCTGCAGGCGGGATATTTCGGCGTTTATTTCGGACTGGCGCTGCAGGAAGGCTTCGCGCGTATAGATGCCGTCCTCAACCAGCTCAAAGGTCTTGGTCAGGCGTTTGCGCTGCTCGACAAGACGGCTGTCGATATTCTTCAAGGCGTTCTGCTCGGTGGTGAAGTCGGGCTGCTCCGGCTGCTGCATTTCCAAATTATACAGAAATTCTTTTAGGCCCTGCAATACCAAAGCCTCGACCTGCGACAGCGGCGCGGATACGGTAGGACAGCCGACGGTCGGACAGTAGTATTTTTCAAAATTGCGGTCGGTTTGCGGGTGGCGCTGCATTTTCTGTCCGCATTTATCACAGTAGAGCAGACCGGCAAGCGGATTATGCTGCTGTAAGGCACTCGGCACGCGCGGCTTATGGTTTTTTGTGAGCAAACGCTGCGTTTCTTCCCACGTTTCGCGCGGGATGATCGCCTCATGCACGCCCTCGTACAATTCACACTGCTTATTGAGCGGGCGCTTTACGGTGAGCTGACCGTCCTTGATGACTTTTTTATACGGGTGCACGGCATCCGGTATCAGACCGGCGTAATGCGGATTTTGCAAGATGAGACCGACAGTCTGCCGAACCCATGTTCTTTGTGTGGGAGAGGGAATGTTTATCTGGTTCAGATAGGTTGCAATCTCTCCGGCGCCTTTGCCGGAGAGGAACAGCTCGTAAATCATCTTTACCACGACGGACTCCGGCTCGATCGGGCGGATAGACCAGCCGCGGCCGTGCAGCTTACAGCGCTCGTAGCCGTAGGGCGCGCGGCTGCCGACGTAGCGGCCCTCTTTTTTTGCGGATTTCGTCCCGGCGTTCATGCGGCGGCGGATCATTCTATATTCCTGCCGCGACATGAACAGGCCGAACTCCATCCATTCCTCGTCCGCCTCCTGCGTGGGGTCGTAGGTTTTGGCGGGTGTTACGATGAGTGTGCCTGAAAACTTAAACGCTTGGGCAACGATACCCTGATCTATTGTATCACCACGCGCGAGACGCGAGGTCTCGGTGACGAGGACGCCCTTCCAGCGGCCGTCCTCCACCTCGGAGAGAAGCTGCTGCATGACGGGACGGTTCGCAATACGCTCGCCGGAGACGATCTCACGGTAGATCGCGCCGATGGGCAGGGCACGGGACTTGGCAAGCTCCATCAGAATGTGCTCGTGCCGGGCGAGGGTATCGCCTTCGCCGTGCGCCTCGGCTTCGAGGTCGGCACGAGATTTGCGGAGGTACAGGGCGTAGTCGGTGGGCATAGCGGTCACTCCTTTGGGTTACGGCTGATTGATGGCGTCGGCAAGGGACATTACCCAGCGCGGCGCGTCCTCGTAGCAGACGATCACGCCGTTGCGGTACTCGGCAACAGCGACAAAGCCGTTATCATTATCGAAAAAGGTCGCTTCGTCACAGTAGGGCAGGACAGCAGCCAGCGACTTGACACGGCCTGCAAAGCGGCGGCGCACATCGTCCGCGGGAATGTCATGCCCGCCCTTGCGGACACGGTTTGCAATACGCGCAAGCGACTCCTCAGCAGAGTCCAGACCGACATAGTACATCCGCACGGCATAGCCGCTTTCACGCGCCTGCCGCGCGGTATGCGCGGTGAGCGAACCGGACAGCGTGGTTTCCTGCGTGAAGCACACGCCTTTTTTCAGGCAGGAGCGAATGCGTTCGATGGCAAGACGGCCGGCAAGTATGTTATTGCCGCCGTTCGCTGCGGCCAGCTTATCGACATCGACGATCACGCCGAGGTCGTTCATCTCCTGACGGAGTACGCCGGTGAGGCTGGACTTGCCTGCGCCGTTGACACCGGCGATGATGGTGTAGGTTTTCATGGAATTACCTCCTTTTTTGAATCAGTTTGTCCAATAGCCACAGAAACAGGGCGATAACACCAACCAAAGGAAAGACTAATAAGTCAACATTATCGGAGTTAATCCAGGACTTCTTTTCTGTTTTTTGAGGATAGCTTGATGTGCCCGCAACTTCACTTCTGTCGATTATATCATTATCAGGAGCGGATGGGTCGGCGGACAAACCTGCGCGATAGCCTTCTTCGTAGCCTTCCTGGTAGGCGCTGTCGTAGGTTTCGTCGTGACCGTCCTCTGTGCCGTAGTTATAGCCTTCTTTATAACCTTCTTCATAACCTTGGTTATAGGCATTGTCGCGGTTGCTCGGATCGCTGGAATATTCGACACCCCATTCAAAACCGCTTGAATAGGCATCCTGTTTTGTTTCAAAGTCGGTTTCAGCCTCCGGACCGTAATCGCCGGGGTCAGTGGCGAATGCTGCGGATGTTAGAAGCAATAGGCAACTGGCGGCGGAAACTATCCGTTTGGTAAGATATTTCATATAGTTGCCCTTTTATTCATGCCTGCTTTTCCAGATGGAAAAGGTCAGGCATTTTTTTATGCGTTTGTTTTGCCATATACATGGTCTGACGGATATATTCCTGTCCCTGCTCGTTTAGGGAGCGGTAGTCGTCGATGAGCTGTTGTTCGTCGGCGGAATATTGCTCGACTGGTTGCTGCGGTTGGCTGAACTCTGTTTCCATGATTTCCTGCAAGCCGCGCTGCATGAGAGATATGACAGCTTGTGTTTGGTTTTTGATACGATGGTTGTACCGATAATCTTCGATTTCCTGCATTAGAGCAGGGTCTACGGTGATTGTAAACCGTGGTTTATCTGTTGGCATTGTATGTCACCTCCGTTGGTCTTATCATACAGCAGTGGTGAACCGGTGTCAAGTTTTTTCAAAATTCCTATTGACAAACAGGAGTTTCGGTTGTATATTTAATTCATACAAAACACATATGATTAAAGTGAATTAAGGAGAGTGATCTCAATGATGATCCGGCGAATGTGTCGATGTTGCATCGACTGAGTTTTCCCATCATTCCTTATTAACATCACATTCTAATTTTTCTTAATTTTGAAAGGCGGTTTATCCCATGTCTGATATTAAAAAGAGCTTCTCCGACCTGATCGGCAACACCCCGCTGTATGCGGCTGAAAAGTTTGCAGCTAAGGCTGGCGCTAACGCACAGGTTCTCGCAAAGCTGGAGTACTTTAATCCGGCCGGTTCCGTTAAGGATCGTATCGCAAACGCCATGATCAACGAGGCCGAGAAGTCCGGCGCACTCAAGCCCGGCGCAACCATTATCGAACCGACCTCCGGCAACACCGGCATCGGTCTGGCAGCAGTTGCAGCTTCCCGCGGCTACCGCATCATCCTCACCATGCCGGAAACCATGAGCGTTGAACGCCGCAACATGCTGAAGGCATACGGCGCTGAGCTGGTTCTGACCGAAGGCACGAAGGGCATGTCCGGTGCGATTGCAAAGGCAAACGAGCTGGCTAAGGAGACCCCGAACAGCTTCATCCCCGGTCAGTTCGTAAACCCGGCAAACCCGGCTGCACACTACGCAACCACCGGCCCCGAGATCTGGGAGCAGTCCGGTCACAAGGTTGACATCTTCGTTGCAGGCGTAGGCACCGGCGGCACCGTAACCGGCACCGGCAAGTACCTGAAGGATCAGGACCCGAATGTCAAGGTAGTAGCTGTTGAGCCGGATACCTCCCCGGTACTGTCCACCGGCAAGGGCGGCCCGCATAAGATTCAGGGTATCGGCGCCGGCTTCGTTCCGGATGTACTCGATACCAAGGTTTACGACGAAGTTATTCGTGTAGCAAACGAGGATGCATTTGAAACCTCTCGCCAGTTTGCTCACAGTGAGGGTCTGTTCGTAGGTATTTCCTCCGGTGCTGCTCTGTGGGCTGCTGTTGAGCTGTCCAAGCGTCCAGAGAACGCCGGCAAGGTTATCGTAGCTCTGCTGCCTGATACCGGCGACCGTTACCTGTCCACCCCGCTGGTTTCTGAGTAATTTTAATTCTCAAATCCTGCAATTCTCTCCAAAAATTCATTCATCTCCAAATGTATAAAAAAGACACCTCTGCATAGCGGAGGTGTCTTTTTAATGGAAAATGAACGTAACGTTTCTCCAGTTTCCGCCCACGGGTTTAACAACGAAAAGCCACCCTGCGAAAGCAGGGTGGCTTCGTTATATCCTGGAATAATAAATTGCAGTAACCGTGCCGTCCTCGATGGAAGGATAGCAATGCCGGTAGGTACTGCCGGTGCTTGTCGGCGCATTCAGCTGATGGTACGGCTGACTGACATCGATAGCTACGCAATCGGCGGCCGCCGGAATGCTCACTGTACCCTCACCGTCTGCGAAGGTGAACACGCCGTTCGTGTACGTTACCGTGCGGTCGATCGCGCGTTTGCCGCTCAGCGAAACGTAGGTAACGCCGCCGACTCGTCGGAAATCCGTATACCCCATCAGACCGGTATACGTCACCGAAGGATCATAGTTCTCGATCACAACATCGCAGTAATTCTGCGTGCCGATACACAGGTTGACCAGATCACCGCGGCTCTGATACACAGCGCCGCTGCCCTGCACGGTCAAATGCGTTGCCCGATAGAGCATCACCGCCATCTCCGCACGCGTTACCTTGGAAAGCGGATTGATCTTTCCTTTCGAGCCGCCGATCACCTTAGCACCGACCAGTGCACTGACCGAAGGCTTCGCGTAATTGGAAATTCTGCTCGCATCCGAGAAGCTGCTCACCGAACCGGTGCCCAGTTTGAGCGCCGTGCGGTCAATCGTGCGTTTGAGGAATACCATTGCATCCTGACGTGTCATGCTCTGCTGCGGCTGAAACTCACCGGTCGCGGTGCCCGCCGCTATGCCGAAGGCTTTCGCCGCGATAACCGCCTTGCTGTAATAGGCGCTGCTCGGCACATCGACAAACGAGCCGTTCGAATTGACCTGACCGTTGTCGAGCGCTTCACTCATGCCATAGGCGCGGTCGAGCATAACGATGAAGTCCGCTCGGGTAATGGCGTTGCCCGGATAAAACAGATGGGTTCCGCCGCCCTTGATCACGCCTGCAACGGCAAGCGTATCAACCTCGTTGGAAGCCCACGCGTACTCTCCTGCTGTATCATAAAAGTAAACCGAGTGTTCAGGAAGATACGCATACGTCTCCGTGGTGTTCGCGCTCAGTGCATAGGCTGCCGTGATCGCGCTTACGACCACCGCAACCGCCAGCACCGCAACGGTCACCAGCTTTCGCGTTCTTTTCATAATATTCTCCTTGCTCAGTGGTTATGATAGATAGGGCGTATTCCCCACCTATGTAAACTTGCTTCAAAATTATAGCACACCGTTCCCCACTTGACAAGTTAAAATATGACTAAATTTGTTGTAACCATTCTGTAATTTTAACCTTTTTATACAAGAAAAGCGCGGTTTTCCAGCAAACCGCGCTTTCAAAGTCCATTTTTCGTCTATCA
>OLOG01001795.1_pt1 | contig 11716 bp, 8 predicted proteins | sample 1672351 | NCBI WGS metagenome assembly OLOG01 (sample SAMEA3136674, study PRJEB25190) | human gut metagenome | biome: human gut; feature: human-associated habitat; material: faeces | place: Austria | collected 2013 | reverse complement strand
GCTTCGAGCCGATGCTGGATTACTGTGTTGTTAAGATCCCGCGTCTGCCATTTGATAAATTCATCACAGCAAAACGTACACTGACAACACAGATGAAAGCTACAGGAGAGGTTATGAGTATCTGCCATAACTTCGAGGGCGCTTTAATGAAAGCTATCCGTTCCCTGGAGCAGCATGTTGACAGCCTGATGTCCTATGATTTCTCAGATCTTTCTGATGAGGAACTGATGGATGAGCTGAATATTGTGGATGACCGTCGTATCTGGAAGATCGCGGAAGCCCTGAGACGAAATGTTTCCCAGGAGAGGCTTCATGATATCACAAAGATCGACATCTGGTTCATCGACAAGCTGGCTATCCTTGTTGAGATGGAGCAGGCTCTGAAAACTCAGAAGCTGGACAAAGATCTTCTTCTGGAGGCAAAACGTCTGGAGTTCCCGGATTACATTATCGCAGATCTGACAGGAAAGACAGAAGCTGAGATCAAAGACCTGCGTAAAGAGTACGGTATCCGTGCAGCATACAAGATGGTTGATACCTGTGCAGCAGAGTTTGCGGCAGAGACACCATATTACTATTCTGTATACGGCGATGAGCAGACAGAGAATGAAGCTGCAGAAACAAAAGATAAGAAAAAGATCCTGGTACTTGGTTCCGGCCCGATCCGTATTGGGCAGGGTATCGAGTTCGACTTCTGCTCTGTACACTGTACATGGGCATTTGCAAAAGAAGGATATGAGACTATCATCATCAACAACAACCCGGAGACAGTAAGTACAGACTTTGATATTGCAGATAAGCTGTATTTCGAGCCGCTGACACCGGAAGATGTTGAGAATGTTGTAAATATCGAGAAGCCGGACGGAGCGGTTGTTCAGTTCGGCGGACAGACAGCCATCAAGCTTACAGAGGCACTGATCAAGATGGGCGTTAAGATCCTTGGAACATCTGCTGAGAACGTAGATGCTGCAGAGGACAGAGAACTCTTTGATGCCATTCTTGAGAAATGCCAGATCCCGAGACCGAAGGGACACACCGTATTCACAGCAGAAGAGGCTAAAAAAGCTGCCAATGAGCTGGGATATCCGGTACTTGTCCGCCCGTCCTATGTACTTGGAGGTCAGGGAATGCGTATTGCTGTCAGCGATGAGGATGTGGAGGAGTATATCGGAATCATCAACCAGATCGCACAGGAGCATCCGATCCTTGTTGATAAGTACCTGATGGGTAAAGAGATCGAGGTCGATGCAGTATGCGATGGTGAGGACATCCTGATCCCTGGAATCATGGAGCACATTGAGCGCGCAGGTATCCACTCCGGAGACAGTATTTCCGTATATCCGGCACAGACTATCAGCCAGAAGGCAAAAGAAACAATCACCGAGTACACACGCCGTCTTGCACAGGCACTTCATGTTATCGGTATGATCAATATCCAGTTCATCGTTGTAGGTGAGGATGTATATGTTATCGAGGTTAACCCACGTTCCAGCCGTACAGTACCGTACATCAGCAAGGTAACCGGAATCCCGATTGTTCCTCTTGCAACAAGAGTCATCCTTGGCCGCAAGATCAAAGAGCTGGGCTATACACCGGGACTTCAGAAAGAAGCAGAGTATTTTGCGATCAAGATGCCGGTATTCTCCTTCGAGAAGATCAGGGGTGCAGATATCAGCCTCGGACCAGAGATGAAATCCACAGGTGAGTGCCTTGGTATTGCAAAGACCTTCAATGAAGCTCTTTACAAAGCCTTCATCGGAGCCGGAATCCGTCTTCCGAAGCACAAACAGATGATCATCACTGTAAAAGATGAGGATAAGAAAGACATCATTCCGATCGCAAAACGTTTTGAAGCTCAGGGATACCGTATCTTTGCAACAAGAGGTACTGCAAACGTACTGACTGAGAACGGAATCAAGGTAACACGTACCAACAAGCTGGAGCAGCCGTCTCCGAACCTGATGGATCTGATCCTGGGACACAAGATCGATGTTGTTATCGATACACCGCCACAGGGCGTTGAGCATCAGAAGGATGGTTTCGTGATCCGTCGTAATGCTATCGAGACAGGTGTTAATGTGCTTACAAGCCTTGATACTGCAGAGGCTCTGGTCACAAGTCTTGAGAACACAGATCTGAACCACCTGACTCTGGTAGATATTGCGACCATCGACAATCGATAATTAATGCAAAATATAAAAACTGTGTAAATTTTGCGAAATAAAAGATTCAAAAGTTTACGAATCACCAAATATGTAATATACTGATAAGGACGGGGCCGCCGTTTATACATCGGCTCGGTCCTTATCTTATTATGAACGTAAATTATGAAAAGAATACGTTCATTGCACGTAGCAGAGAGAAAGGGGAAGAGCCATTTTACTACGTTAAGAAGAAACGTGCTACAGAGAAAGGAGTTTGTATGAGTTTTATAGAATTGCTGAAGGTTATCCTTCTTGGTATTGTGGAGGGAATCACAGAGTGGCTTCCCATCAGCAGTACCGGACATATGATCCTGGTAGATGAATTTATCAAGCTGAATGTGTCAGAGGCATTTATGGAATTTTTCCTGGTTGTCATTCAGTTGGGTGCTATCCTGGCTGTTGTTGTTCTGTACTGGAGCAAGCTGTGGCCTTTTTACATAAGACCAATCCCGAAGCGTACCAGAATAGCACTTCGCAAACAGCCGGCAGTATCCAGAGCGATACTTACCTTTGTTGAGAAATACTGCGACAAGGAGAAATGGATCCTGTGGTTTAAGATTTTAGTGGCATGTCTGCCGACTATTATCATTGCATTGCCGTTTAATGATATTATTGAGAAGAAATTTTATAACTACGTTGTAGTTGCCATTGCATTGATCGTTTATGGTGTGCTCTTTATTGTTATTGAGAATTACAATAAACGCCGCAGACCAACCTGCACAAGACTTGATGATCTTTCCTTTAAGACAGCACTGATCATCGGATGTTTCCAGGTACTTTCCGTAATCCCGGGAACTTCCCGTTCCGGATCTACCATTATCGGAGGTATTCTTGCAGGAACATCCCGTACTTTGGCAGCTGAGTTCACATTTTTCCTGGCAATTCCGGTTATGTTCGGAGCCAGCCTTCTGAAACTTGTGAAATTCGGTTTCGCGTTCACATCCACAGAGCTGATTATTCTTATTGTAGGCGTTGTAGTATCCTTTGTAGTATCAATTCTTGCAATTAAATTCCTGATGGGTTATATTAAAAAACACGATTTCAAAGTATTCGGATGGTACAGGATCATTCTCGGTATCTTGGTACTTGGCTATTTTATTGGAAAAAGATTGATTGCATAAAGTATTATTCAGGAGGTAATTATTATGAAATATAAGAAGATCATGATCGCACTGGCTGCTGCTGCAGCACTGACAGCAGCAGGATGCGGCAAGTCATCATCAACTAAAGACGTGGAAGTAACACCGACACCGGTTCCGACAGCAGTTCCGACAGCAACACCGGCCACAGCAAGTCCGCTGCCGACATCAACACCTGCACCGAAACTGATAGGCGTAAAGACAAGCACAGCGAAATTTGTATATATTACCAACAGTACAAAAGGTGAGCTCCGTGAGATATACCTCCGTGCAGCCGGCGGGGAAGAATGGGGCAAGAATCTTGTACCGGCAGAGTCAACGATCAAGGATGCTGAGCAGGTACAGATGTACTATACACCGGAATCAGCAACAGATGCGATCTATGATATGAAGATCGTAGATGGAGATGGTAACGCTTACGAGATTTATAGTGCAGAGCTTGGTGATATGGAGAAAGCGAAAATCCTGATCGACAGCGGAGAAGCATATCTTACATACACAAGTCTCAGCGATAAATCAGAGAAGAGCACACTGGGAAATATCCAGACAGATAACAGTGAGACAGACAGCACAGATACTTCAAGCGTAACAGACACATCCACAGATACAAGCTATGACTCTGACAGCACATCTGACAATACAGACTATGATAACAGTGATGGTGGAAGTTATGACGACAACAGTGATGACGGAAGCTATGATAATAGTGAAGACAATAGCGACGACAGCAGTGACAGCAGCGATGACGGAAATTATGATAACAGCGGAAGCGACAGCAGTGATGACGGCAATTATGTAGATGACAGCAACAGCGGAAGCGGCGATGATGTGATTGATGACAGCGGTGATGGCGGTGACGGAGACATTATCTGGGACGATAACGGAGACTGGTCAGAAGAATAAGAATAACAGGATCATCTGATACGGAGATCTGCACACAGGAGGAAAGCCTGCCGGGATTCCGGCAGGCAGTAATAAAATGGGGAAAGAAAAAAGGAAGATCAGAATTGCTGCTATTGCATATATGTTTATGTTTGCGGCAATTTTTTGTATTGTTTCAGCGGGAAATATGGTGGAGACTAAAGCAGCGTCCACACAGAAAAAAATCGAATTCCGGGATAAAAGCGGAAGTTATCTCTGCAAGTCCGGTGAGAACTGGTATCTGAGAGATTCAAAGAAGAAAAAACTTACAGGATTACAGTATCTTGCAGTCAACCCCACAGATTTTCTGCATGCCGGTATTTACATATTCGATCAGAACGGCAGGCTGATACGGAAACGTGCAGTTTATCATTTCAGGAAAACTACGGTACAGGGAGTGACATTTGACGGATATTATGTTTCTGACTCAAACGGACGTTTTTCGCCGGGAGAGAAGGGCTTTGTAAAGATCGCAGAGCAGAAGCTGGATGGAAAAATTTTCGGAGGCGTTTACTATGCAGGAGAACGGGGAAAACTCAACTGCCGGGCAGCAGGAATCCGCTATGTAAAAGCCAGAAAGCTTGACGGCCGCACGTTAAAAAGCGGCTACTATTATTTCAGCGGTTATGGAAGAATATGTTTTTACGCACATTTCCATAAGATGAACATCACTGTAAACGGAAAGAAATACAACGGTAATTATTATTTTGGCGGTGGAAATGGCCGGCTGACGCAAAAAGCCGGGTGGATTACTTACGGAAGTCGGAAATATTATGTGGATAAAACCGGAAAAATGGCAGTCAGCTGCTGGAAAGACGGATACTATCTGAAATCCAACGGAACCATAGCCAAAAACATGAAAACACCCGATGGAAAATATGTAGACTATCAGGGAAAGAAAAGCACAAAATCAGAATATGCGCTCAGTGAATTTAAAGCTCAGCTTAAGAATTACACATCTGGTTACGACGGAAACTGGTCAGTCTATGTAAAAGATTTAAAGACAGGAAATGTGATCAATCTTAATGACCAGGCTATGTATCCGGCCAGTACCATTAAGGCTTTTGTAATGGCCTCAACCTACGATCAGATCAAGAGCGGAAAGCTAAAGAAGACATCTAATATAAACAGTTTGCTGTGGAATATGATCACAGTCAGTGATAATGAATGTTATAACGAGTTGGTAAGAAGACAAGGTGGCGGCAGTTTTGTAAAAGGTGCTGCGACAGTCAATAAGTATCTGAAAAAGAACGGCTACACAAATACAGGATGTCATTGTACTCTTCATCCGTCAAGTTCCTATATCACAAGTGACGGAAAGAGAAACCAGGCGTCAGCCAAAGACTGCGGAAAACTTCTTGAAAATATCTATCGCGGAACCTGTGTATCTAAGAAATATTCCAAAGAAATGCTGAATCTGCTCAAGAACCAGAAGGTCAGATATAAGATCCCGGCAGGTCTTCCATCAGGCGTTACATGTGCCAATAAGACCGGAGAGACAAGCTCTGTACAGCATGATATGGCTATTATTTATGGAAAAAAGACAAACTATGTATTGTGTGTATTCTCCAGCGGAGCATCCGAAGGACACCTTCAGTATGGAATCCGGAAGATATCTTCCATGGTATACAACTATCTGAACTGATATTTAAATAAAGACTTACATAAAGGGAGAAGCTGCACGTTCAGAAATGTGCAGCTTCTCCTGTATGTAAGGTATCATATCCTGTCTGGAGAGACAGAGCCTGTCGGAAAGATTCAGAGGATAAGGCACTGACTACCGCCTGGAAACCAGGACTGCTGAAGCTGGAAGATGCCATCACAAGATACATGGTTTCTGTTCCAAGAGGAAGAAATTCCAGGTCTGTGAAAGTTCTGGCAGTATAAGCTTCGCCCAGAGCGATATCTGCCTGTCCGCCTGCAACAGCGGCAGCAGTGGAGCTGTCAGAAACCAGCTCATTGCGGTATCCGGATATGTTTTCCGGAGAAATCCCGAGCCTATTTAACTGGCGGTCCAGATAAACTCTGCGGCTGCTTCCCTTTTCACGGTTGGCAAAAATAATATCTGCCCGCTGCAGATCAGGAAATCCCTGAATATTCCGGGGGTTTCCTTTTTTTATATAAAAACCGATCTCATAGCTGTAGAAATGAAGAACAGTGAGCGGAATTCCGGGAACAAGGCTCTGGATATCTTCAAAAGAAGCCGCTGCACAGGCAATGTGGACTTTTTCAAAATAGAGAGAGTAAAGTCCGTTGTAGGTGTTCAGATGAGACTGAAGTACCGGAAGGCTTCCGGGCTGTGCAGGCAGTTGGTTTAAAAGCAGATCCAGCGCAGGAGAAGACTGCCCACTGATGATCAGTCCGCTGGAATGGAGCAGGTAATCTCTTTTCAGAAGAGAACTTTCCGGCTGATAGTCATGGATCTGTGAAGTACTGGACTGCACTGTACTGTCCAGATACGCTTTCAGTTGTTCTTCACTGACACGCAGCTGTTTGCCGATTTTTGAAGAGGAAAGTTCTCCACGTTTGATCAGCTCGTAGACAGTAGTTTTTTTGATCTTTAATTTATCTGCGACTTCCTGTGCTGTATAAAGTTTATTATTCATCGATTCCCACCATAACGCTTGTGGCCTTGATCACAGCATAGGCATCAGAGCCAACTTTCAGTCCCAGTTCCTCCACAGCTGCGCAGGAGATGGTCGCAGTGATGATATTTCCACCTCCGATATCAATAGAGACGATGGAGTTTACAGCTCCTTTGTTGATGTTGATAACTTTTCCTTTTAACTGATTACGTGCACTGAGTTTCATAAATATCTTCTCCTTGTTCTTTATTTTGATCGTTGCGGGTAAAGCTTTTTTAATAATAGCATGGGCGGTGGAAAACAGCAATGCCTTATGGCTTGACAAGAAATTTTTATTTCGGTAAAATTAGATGAAACAATTCAAAACAGAATGAAACCGAACGAAACAAAACAAGAGAGGAAGAAAAAGATGAAGAAAAAAATCTTGGCAGCCATTACAGCAGGAGTTTTAACCACCGGTCTTATGGCTGGAAACGTGTTCGCGGCAGACACAGAAGTGCAGGGTGACAAGGAACTGAAAGGTGAGGTTTACGCATTTATCGCAGCCAGTCTCAGCAACTCCATGGAAGAGATCCAGAAGGATTTCAATGAACTTTACCCGAACGTAACCATTTACTACAGCGCAGACAGCTCAGGTACACTGCAGACTCAGATCGAGGAAGGAGCACGTTGTGATCTTTTCTTCTCAGCAGCAGACAAGCAGATGGATGCCCTTACAGAGGATAAACTGACAAAAGAGGATACAGTAGTTGACCTTCTCAAAAACAAAGTCGTACTTATCAAACCGAAGGACGGAAAGACCAAGGTAACCGGTTTTGAGAATGTGACAGATGCAGAGAACATGGCACTTGCAGGCGAGGATGTTCCGGTTGGACAGTACTCCCGTGAGATTTTTACAAACCTTGGGATCATGGACAAGGTCAATGAGATGGAGATCAATGAGTGCAAGAATGTAACAGATGTTCTGGCAGCAGTCAGTGAGGGAAGTAATGAAATCGGTGTTGTATATGCCACAGATGCGGCATCAGTTGCTGATAAGGTAGAGATTCTTGCAGAGGCACCGGCAGACAGCCTTCAGACACCGGTACTTTATCCGGTAGGACTGATCGAGGATAAAGAGGCTTCTGAGGATGACACCAGGGCAGCAGAGTCATTCCTTGACTATGTAGAGTCTGATGCAGCGATCAAGGTATTTGAAGACTATGGATTTACTGCGTATGAGGCTGATGACACAGATAAAGATGCTGACGAGTCTGCTTCTCAGGATACAGACAGCACAGAAGCAGATAAGGACAGTGCAGATTCTGCAGACAGCACATCTAAATAATGATCCGCGCAGGACTGGGATAAAATATGGCAGAGTTTTTAAAAGAAATAAACTGGAGTCCACTCTGGATCTCCTTAAAAACAGGGCTGGTTGCCACAGTGATCGCTTTTTTTCTGGGAGTATTCTGCGCCAGAAAGATCATGAAGCTCCGTCCGGGTGCGAAAGCAGTACTGGATGGGATCCTGACACTTCCTCTTGTACTGCCGCCGACTGTAGCAGGCTTCTTCCTGCTTCTGATCTTCAGTCTCAAGAGACCTCTTGGAAGCTTTCTCCTTGAGAATTTTGATATCAAGATCGTGCAGACCTGGAAAGGTTGTGTGGTAGCGGCAGCTGTGATCGCATTTCCGTTAATGTACAGAAATGCAAGAGCTGCTTTTGAACAGGTGGATGTGAACATGATCTATGCAGGGCAGACCCTTGGAATGAGCGACAATAAGATCTTCTGGAGGGTAGTGATGCCGGCGGCAGGACCTGGAATTGCATCAGGAACAGTGCTGGCTTTTGCACGTGCTATTGGTGAGTACGGAGCAACCTCCATGCTCGCGGGAAACATTCTGGGAAAAACGAGAACAGTTTCCGTTGCAATTGCGACGGAGACGGCGGCCGGTAACTATGGAACAGCAGGCTTTTGGGTAGTTGTGATCGTGCTGATATCTTTTGTGATCGTGGCATTGATCAATATCGTATCCGGAAGAGGAATGAAGACAAGAAGGTGGATCTGATGGCAGTCAGCATAAATATCGAAAAAAAATTCCGGGATTTTTCCCTGAAAGTAAAATTTGAGGGCAGCTCGGCAGCCATCGGGCTTCTTGGCGCATCCGGCAGTGGTAAGAGCATGACTCTTCGCTGTATTGCGGGAATTGAGACACCGGATAAGGGAAAGATCATCATTAACGGAAAAACGGTTTTTGATTCTGAGGCAGGCATCAATCTGAAGCCGCAGAAGAGAAGAATCGGCTATCTTTTCCAGAATTATGCACTTTTTCCCACAATGACTGTGGAACAGAATATCAGCTGCGGTCATCGCGGTGGAAAAGCTTCCATCCGGGAGAAAGTGGCAGACCTGATCCGGCGGTATCACCTGGAAGGCCTTGAAAAGCGGTATCCTTCCCAGCTTTCCGGTGGACAGCAGCAGAGAGTGGCACTGGCCAGAATGATGATCGGTGAACCGGAAGCTATTCTCCTGGATGAGCCTTTTTCTGCGCTGGACGGATATCTGAAAGATGTGCTCCAGAGAGAAATGCAGGATTTTCTCCAGGATTACAAGGGCGATATGATCCTTGTAACCCACAGCAGAGATGAGGCGTACAAATTCTGCAAAGAACTTTCCATTGTAGACAAGGGCCGTATTCTTGTGACAGGCGAGACAAAGAGCATTTTTGAACAGCCGGGACTGATGGAGACGGCCAGACTGACAGGCTGCAAGAATTATTCCTCCATAAAGAAGCTTGGAGAGTATGAGATTTTTGCAGAGGACTGGAAACTGAAGCTTCATACAGCAGAGAAGGTGGGAGAGGACATTACCCATGTGGGAATCCGTGGTCACTGGCTCCGTCCGGCATCAGAACCTGGTGAGAACTGCATGCCGGTACAGGTGAGCGAGTACATGGAGACAACATTTGAGCATCAGTACATGATAGCCAACAAAGAAGAGAAAGCTTCCGAAGGTTTGTGGTGGATGCGTCCTAAGAATAGCTTTACCGAGGATCCGGATCAGGATCTTCCGGAATATCTGTATCTTCCGCCGGAGCATCTGATGCTGCTGAAGTAAGGAACCGTCATTATTTGCCGTGATTTCTGGAATATGTAATATAATCTGACACCATCATAGCCAGCTTAAAGGCCAGGGCATCCTCAAAAGTACGGACATCCAGTCCAAAACGTTTCTGAAGCTTTTCAAAACGATACACCAGTGTATTCCTGTGTACATATAGCTGTCTGGAAGTCTCAGAGAGGTTCAGATTATTCTCAAAGAAAGTTCGGATAATATTCAAAGTTTCGTCATCAATGGACTCCAGGGATTCATCCCCGAAAATCTCGTTTACAAACATATCGCAGACCTGTGTGGGAAGCTGATAGATCAGGCGGCCGATACCAAGCTGATTGTATCCGAAGACATTTTTTTCTGCATAAAAGATCTTTCCTACTTCCAGGGCTGTACGAGCTTCCTTGTAAGCATCAGAAAGTTCCATGATATCATCTGCAACATTGCTGTAGGAAACCCAGGCGGAGGTCATAGCCTCTGTGTTCAGCATATCCACCAGCATGCAGGCAATGCCGTCCAGTTCCTCGTAGCTCTCAGTGTTCTGCAGCTCGCGGACAACGATAATGCCGGAGTCATCCAGGGCTGTGATAAAATCCCGGGTGCGGGCGGAAAAAATGTTTCGGATAGTGGCCAGTGCACTTTCATCCTTATGCTGCTTGGTCTCAACCAGGAATACTGCACGCCGGACAGACGGGGAAATATGCAGCTTGGCAGCTTTATTGAAAGCCTCTACCTGGGAATACCGGTCAAGAAGAAGATTCTGCATAAAAGAATTCTTGTCTGTTTTTTCAGCGTAGGCAGAGAGAAGGCTCTCAATCTGGCAGACTGCAAGCTCTCCAATAGTAGAAGCAGAATCGCCGGAACCCCATACGATCAGCAGCATATTGCCGGAGCCATTATCAAGTTTATAGAGACTGCAGGAGCGGTTGGAGACGCAGAGGGCTGCGTCTTCCCGGAACTGAGTCAGTTTTTCTACAGAAGGAAGTTTCTTATCACAGGTGGTAATGTAAATCTGGTTGTTCTCATCCAGGATACAGAAATCCAGGCCGCTGATCCGGTTCCAGTCTTCCAGAGATTTTTGAAGTGTTTGCTGTATTTTCATAAAATCAGGATCCTTTCTCAAGTAAAACTTTTTAGCAAAAAAGAAACCCCGGGAAATCATATCCCCCGGGGTTAAATTCAGTTTTTCTAATTCTGTGAGAATTAGTTTGTGATTGTGAGCTCTGTCTCTTTGTCGAAGAAGTGAGCTTTCTCCATATCGAATGCGAATCTGATCGGATCGCCGGTCTTAGCTGTTGTACGAGGATCAACTCGTGCTGTGATCTGAGTTCCGTCAACATCAAAGTACAGGAATACTTCGGCACCAAGAAGCTCGTAAACTTTAACTACGGAGTTCATTGGTTTGCTTGGAGATGTCTCAAGGAACATCTGAGAATCATGGATATCCTCAGGACGGATACCAAGAACAACTTTCTTTCCGATGTAGCCTTTGTCTTTAAGAACTTTAGCCTTGGCAGCAGGAACGATAACTTCATGCTCGTTACCGATTGTAGCAACTGTGTTGCCGCCTTTTTCGGAGATAACGCAGTCAAGGAAGTTCATCTGCGGAGATCCCATGAATCCTGCAACGAAGAGGTTGCCCGGTTTCTGATACAGGTTCTGTGGTGTATCAACCTGCTGAACGACACCGTCTTTCATAACAACGATTCTGGTACCAAGTGTCATAGCCTCTGTCTGGTCATGTGTTACATAGATGATTGTAGCACCCAGTCTCT
>OLOG01001790.1_pt1 | contig 11741 bp, 6 predicted proteins | sample 1672351 | NCBI WGS metagenome assembly OLOG01 (sample SAMEA3136674, study PRJEB25190) | human gut metagenome | biome: human gut; feature: human-associated habitat; material: faeces | place: Austria | collected 2013 | reverse complement strand
CAGCCGCCGGAGCGGTGCTTAAGCCGTAAGGCGGGAATTGTGCGGTGTTGCCTTAGGTTTGCGGCAAGGAACCACCCCTCAGGCCGCTTCGCGTCCAGCTCCCCTCCAGGGGAGCCACCACAATCGTGGGGTCACCCGCCCTACTGGCCTGGCAAATATTTCACCGAACCTATGCCCACAAATACAAAAATGCCGCAGCAGACTATTACATCTGCTGCGGCATTTTTATTTAGAGGTTAATGGGCTGATTACAGCTCATTGTTCGGCTGTGGGATTACTGCAGAACGCCGGTGTTCTTATCAAAGTGATAAGTGCGGCCATCGATGACTGCATCGCCCTTAGCCATGGTGCCATAGATCGGGTCGAAATAGTAACGCTTGTCAGCGCTCCAGCCCTTGATCATGTGGCCCTGTGCATCGTAACGGACCCACTTGCCGGTGCCATCGGGCCTATCAGCCCACTGGCCAGCTTCGGATTCCTGATAGACATCCTTGCTGGTGGCTTTCTTGCCCTGGTCAACGGCATCCAGCCAGTACCAAGCGTCGGAAGCCGGGTCATAGATTTCCTTGCCGCGGCCATCCAGGCCCTGGCGAACGCCCTTTTCGTACCAGAAGTCAGCGCCTTTGATGGTCAGCCACTGGCCGTCCAGAGCGATACCGGTGTACTCGTCAAATGCGCAAGGTACACCGTCAATATCGCCTGCGCCCTTAGCCATAGCGCCGGTGATCAGGTCAAAGTAGTAGGTGCCCTTATCGGTCGTCTGCCAGCCCTTGACCATGTGGCCGTTCTCATCGTAACGGACCCACTTGCCGGTGCCATCGGGCTTATCAGCCCACTGGCCGGCGGCGGATTCCTGGTAAACGTCCTTGCTGACGGTCATTGCGCCGCCCTGGACAGCATCCAGCCAGTACCAAGCGTCGGAATCGGGATCATAGATCTCTTTGCCGCGGCCGGTGGTACCCTGCTTCACGCCCTTTTCGTACCAGTACTTCTTGCCGTTTTCTTCAACCCAGCCGTTCTTCTCGCCGTACTTGGCGGTGTAGTCCTTGCCGTTGAAGTTGACAGCAGCGGTGGTAACGCCGCTGGTCTGCTTTACAGTTGCATCCACGAACTGTGCGCTTGCGCAGTTCTTATCGGTGCAGGTAAAGACAGCCATTGCGGTAATGGTGGTCTTTTCAGCGGCACCGTGAGCGGTGCGCGTTTCGGGTTCAGTAGACGGTGCCTCAGTCGGCTCCGGCACAGCAGTCGGCTCCGGCACAGCAGTCGGCTCCGGCACAGCAGTCGGCTCTGCCGGCTTTGCGGTCGGAGTTGCGGTCGGAGTTGCAGTCGGAGTTGCAGTCGGAGTTGCAGTCGGAGTTGCGGTCGGAGTTGCAGTCGGAGTTGCAGTCGGAGTTGCAGTCAGTGCTTCAAACACAGCGCTAACGGTAACATCAGCGGCAGGCATCTTGAAGGTAGCCTTGCCATCGGTCAGGGTCAGCTTTTCGGTCTTGGTATCTTCGCCGATCTGATAGCTGTAGGTCAGGCTGTCAGCCTTGAGCTGGTAGTTATCAGCTGCCTTAACGGTAACGGTAACGTCGGTGCCTTCAACAGCTGCGGTCGGGTCTACGGTAACAGTGCCGTTATCAGCAGGAGCTGCGGTAACCTTGTATTCCTTAACAAACTCTGCGCTGACGTTGACAGGGTAAGCAGGCATTGCAAAGGTGTAGGTGTTGGCTTTTTCGGTATCAGCCTTCACTTCAACGGGCTGCTCGGTGTTGTCAGCGTCTTTGTAGGTAACCTTCACGCTGCCAGCCTTCAGGGCATAGCCGGTCGCGGGCTTAGCAGTCAGGGTTACGGTTTCCTTCTCAGCTGCTTCTTTAGCGGAAGCAGTGATCTCACCATTGGTCAGGGGAGCAACATTGACCGCATAGGTCTTAGCGTCTTTGGTAATGCTGATGGTCACATCGCCGTCCGGCATGGTGAAGGTGTAAACCGTCTTAGCCTTTTCGGTGGTAGCCTGGGCTGCGGCTTCGTCCTGCGCTGCTTCCTGAACTTCAGTCAGGGCAACATCGGTATCGCCGTTCTTTGCGGTAACGGTAACGATATCGGTGCCTTTCTTTTCTACGGTCAGGGTAACGGTATCGTCCTTGATGTAGGTCTTGTTGGTAGTGCCCAGGGTCAGGGTAACGCCTTCAACTGCATCGGGCAGGGTAACGGTGTGGGGGGTGCTTTCGGTTGCGGTATGGCAATCAGAGCACAGGTACACATTGTTGCCAACGGACTTGGTTTCCAGCTCGTCCAGAGCCCAGGTATGGCCCTTGGGCAGTGCGCCGTCAGCGTACTTCTTTTCACCCTTGGTCAGGCCGTACTTGTTGGTGCGGGCCTGGGTGTAAGCGGGGGTATCGCACCATGCTTCAACGGAAACATCGGTGGTTGCGCCGCTGCTCAGGTCGCTGACCATGTCGGACATCGGCATGGTTTCAACCAGGTTAGCGCACCACATGAACTCTTCGTTCTTGTTCTTCTCGTCAGAGCTGCTCATGTTCTGGTTGTAACTCGGGTTGTAGTTCCAGGACTCGGTCTTGTAGCTCTTACGGTTTGCATAAGAAGTGCCGGAGGCATCGGTCTTGACTTCTGCCTTGCCGTCCACCAGTTCCTTATAGGTGTTGGACAGGTTGGTGCCGACAGAAACGACCAGCTGATCCTTGGTGGTGTTGATGCCGGTGATCACAGTCTGGCCCTGCTGGGTGGTGGTAGCAAAGCTGTAGCTGTCACGCAGGGTCAGGCCCGCCAGAGGATGGTTCATGAAGGTGTTCAGATACTTCACACTGCTGGTATCCTGGGCGCTATCCATGATAACCATGCTCATGCCGGGAAAGTGGGTATCGGGAACCATGTTGCCGTCCTTATCCTTGGTCAGCTTAATGCCGCCATAGACGGTGTTGTATTCCTTCACTTCTTCCACTGTGCCGGTGGTCGGGTCCATACGGTAGATGGCGTTGTTGACGTTGAAGTACAGCTTGCCATCATACAGTGCGGTAGAGTGTACCAGTGCGGGGTAGATCCGCTTTGCAGCAGCGTCTGCCAGGCACTCGGTGTTCAAGGTTTCAACCTTGGCATGCTTATCTTTTGCACTGGTATCGATCTTATAGATGGTGCCAGCTTCGGCCAGGACCTTGGCATTGCTGTCGTCATCATTGAAGTTGCTGCTGGTTTCCTTCAGATCGTTGTAGTACATCAGGATGATATCAAACGGGTCATCCGTCTTGGTAAAGCTGCTCATGCTGAAGCCGCCGGGTCTGCTGCTGGAATCCTCTTTGCGGATATAGTAGTTCGCATTACGCGGACGTGCTTCCAGAGTATCGGGGCCCTGGTTCTGCATCTTCTTCATGAACTGCTGCATCTGGGAGTTGTTACCAGAGCTGCCGGAACCAGAGTTGCCGCTGTTGCCGTTCTCGGACTGCTGGCGGCGCATGTTGTTATACAGGTTCTGGTTGGTCGTGGTATCAACGTAATAGAAGTAATTATTGTCGAAGTAGATGGGGCTGCAGATAGAGGTGAACCAGGTATCCTCGTAGCAGGTATCGGTGTAACGGGTCTCGTTCTTGTTCTCCGCCTTGGTGTAAGAGTAATGCGGCTTGCCGTTGTTCAACACAACATTGCCGTCATCATCCACATCGGGATTCTTGTTCTTGGTGTAGGTGTAGCCATCGTACAGCGAGTCAATGTAATCATAGTACTTGCTGTAACGGCCTTCCAGACCGGAGGGAGAAACCAGGAAGTTGACATGGCGCATGTCGCCTGCGTTCTCAACGCGGGTCTGGGCCATGCACTCGGTGTTCACGTCGTCATAGCAGACGTCAACATAGTACCAGTTCTTGTTGGCTTCGCCGGTGGTCATCGTAGCAGAGTTGCTGTCGCCCTGCAGCTTGTTGACCTTGACTGCGTTGAAGTAGTGGACGTTGTTGAACATGCCGCCGCCGAACGCATTACCGGCAACACTGGTATCAGAAGTATCGCAGTAATACAGGATCTGGGCAAAGTCAACAACAGCGTTATCGCCTACTTCATCGGGGGTCTTCCAGCTGCCGTCATCATTCTTATAGATGCTCTTGTTGTCAGGCAAATTCTGGACCATGTAGTTAAATGCAGCTGCATAGCCCAGGCAGATGCAGCCATACTCAACGCCCTTAGCGCCGATCTCGCCGCCCAGCAGGGCACCGAAAGCAGTCGTCTGGATGGGGTCGTTGTTGCCGCCGCCGGTGATATCGCCCATGGAGCCCATATCAAATTCTGCAACCTGGGAGATCCAGTCGTGCAGGATCAGCAGCTTGGTGACATAGTCAGCGCTGTCACCCAGCTTGGCAACCTGTGCCAAGCCTGCATCACGGATGGCTTTCAGAGCTTCGCCATAGTTCATGACGTAAGACATGAACGCCTGCGGCAGCATGTTCAGCATGAATGCCATGGTGGTCGGCGGGACATTATCGTTCGGATCAATGCTGCACAATATCTTGATTGCGCCCATGGTGCCGGTGATGCTGCCATCCTCGCCCTGCTTCTGAACGCCCTTGGAGGTCCAGAACGGGGCAACCACGCCGAAGTACTCTGCTTCGTCCTGGTTGAACTGCGACAGCTGGAAGTAGTAGTAGTTCATCTGCGCAGTCGAGACATCGTAAGTATTGGTGACCTGGTTGCCCTGGTCGTCCACATACACGGCAGTCTTCTGGCTGTCGTACAGCAGCAGGCTGTTCTTGCCCTTGTTGTCGCCGCTCTGATAGGTGAAGTTCACCTTGCTTGCGTCAACCGGGTTGTTCTGCATATCGTACCAGTTGCCGTCCTTCATTGCGGACACCAGGGTAACGCCGGTGCCGCCGGAGGTGGTATCCAGGGTCGGGGTGCCGCCCACGTTGATGTAGACGGAATTGTCATTCTGGTCTACCACAACGCTGACCGGCATGGTCATTACCGGCTGGGTTTTGATTTCTTCGCCGCAGACAGCGCACTTGAAGGTGACGCTGGTGCATTCCCAGTCAATGGTAACGGGAGCGCCGGCAGAAATTTTGCCGGTTTCGCTGTCATAGAACAGCTGGGCGTTGCTGTAGTCAGCGGCCAGCTCGCCCTCGACCTTCTTCATTTCCCAGTTGAAGGTAGCAACAAAGTTGCCATCTGCATCCTTGGACACAACATGGCTCTGGCAGGGCAGGGCGGCAATGTCGTCGGTGCGGGTGGTGGGTTCCTTGTATTCCTTCTTAACCGGGCTCTTGTCAGCGGGCACGCTGGCAGAGTAAACGGTCTTGCCGGCAACGCCGGGCTTTGCCTCGGTGGTATCCTTGGTTACGGTGCCTTCTACCTTCTGGTAGGCATCGTCCTTTTCACAGGTATACACAGCGGTGTAAGCCCAGCCGTCATCGGTCTTGGTCCAGTAACCATCGGGGGTTTCCTTCCAGGTATGGGTATGGCCATCCTCCGGGTTGGTGTCATTCCAGTACCATTTCGGCTCGCCATAGGTATGGCCGTCTGCAGCGGCGCTGGCCGCAAAGGTATCGGAGTTTTCAGCAACGTAAGCCTGTGCGTAGCTGTCAGCCTGCTGCGCAATCACTTCATCATCGCTGTTGGTCATGGACTCCATCGCAGAGGTCATGCCGGAGCTGCCGGTAAAGGTAACGGCGGTCACAACGCCTGCGGCGTTCGTCTCATAGCCCAGGTCGGTAACGGCGCTGGACAGATGATACGTTTTGATGGTGGCAGCCATCACCGATGCCATCTCGTCCTTGTTCAGGCCATAGGCTTCGGTGTTGATCTTGCCGGCTGCGGCGTTGGCGTACATGGCATCGGCCAGTGCATTTTCCAACGCTGCAAGGCTCATGCCCGCCTTGCTCTGTGCAGTCGCTTCCAGCTTGGCATCGCCTGCTCCAGTTCATGCACTTCGCCCTGGGCAGCCAGCGTTTGGGCTGTCTGCTTGATCAGGTCTGCGGTGCTGGTGAACTTGGGCAGGGACTGCACAGCGCTGGCCGCGCTTGCTGCGCTAGCTGCAACAGACTGCGCTACCGAAGAATCAATCTTGGTAGTTTCGGCTGCTGCGGGAAGCGCCACGCTCTGGGCAACCATGGCTGCTGCCAGCACGGATGCACCAAAACGCTGAAGGTTTTTCTTCATAGTTTTATCCTCCCTTAAGTGTTACTACTTTCCCCTTTTGTGTGAAAAGTGGTACGGCAGATGTGCGGCACTTTGCAGGTGTTGATTGCAAAACGCCTGGTTGTGCTCCCTCGGTCTGGCGATCCCTTGCCGGGCTGCGGCCTGCTTTTGGGGCTTTTGGCCCCGGCACAGCGGCTGACAAAACGTTGTACCGGCTGCATGCCTTGATCCTGCAAATGATAACCATTCCGACACATCTAGGTATATACATTATATCACAGTTGCCAGAATTTGCATAGTTAATTAGAGCGGTTTCTATGTAAATTTTTGTCCTTGAATCAACTGAAACCTGTTTTTCGCACATTATTTGCGTTGCGGTGCGGTGACCCTTTGGCGGTATTTATTAACATTTTTGAATGGTTTATTCCTGTTTTTATCAAATGATTAAACATTTACCCTGATAATGTTCTTTGCAATCTCTTAATACAATCACCCGGTATTGTAATCGCGCATTTTTTGTCATTTCGGTTTGGCTTGTTGTTGAGAGATTTGGCAGAGATTGGAGGAAACTTGAAGGGAAAATTGGAGGTTGAGAATTGCCCATTATAAATTGTACTGTAGAGAGCGTTCCTGACCGTTCCGAAAACTTAGGGATAGATCAACCCTTGCCCCTTAACCGCGACCTGAAATACACCTTCCCAAGGTAGGGCGGTGTGAGTGCCCCCTTCTGCTCCACTTTTTCAAAGTTCCGAATGGTGTCCTCTCCCCTATCTACAATTCCTGATGTTTTCATGATGCCTTCCTTGGTCTTCCACACCCGGCCTTTGCCCCCTCCCCGTCCCATAAGTCGTACACAACAAAAAGGCCCCTGCCTTAACAGCAGGAGCCTTGAAAGCTATATCACAAGCCGAAAATTACTTCTCGATCTTGGAAACAACGCCGGAACCAACAGTGTGGCCGCCTTCGCGGATAGCGAAACGCATGCCTTCTTCCATGGCAACCGGAGTGATCAGCTCAACGTGCATATCAACGTTGTCGCCGGGCATGCACATCTCAGTGCCTTCGGGCAGGGTGATGATGCCGGTAACGTCGGTGGTACGGAAGTAGAACTGAGGACGATAGTTGTTGAAGAACGGGGTATGACGGCCGCCTTCTTCCTTCTTCAGGACGTAAACATGGCCATCGAAAGTGGTGTGGGGATGAACAGAGCCGGGAACAGCCAGAACCTGGCCACGCTCGATCTGGTCACGGTCAATACCACGCAGCAGAGCGCCGATGTTGTCGCCAGCCTGAGCGAACTCGAGGCTCTTGCGGAACATTTCCAGACCAGTGATGGTGGTGGTCAGCTTCTCTTCCTTCAGACCAACGATTTCCATCTGATCGCCGACATGAGCAGTACCACGCTCAACACGACCGGTAGCAACGGTGCCACGGCCGGAGATGGTCATAACGTCCTCAACGGGCATCAGGAACGGCTTATCAGCAGCACGGTCCGGGGTCGGGATGTAGCTGTCAACAGCGTCCATCAGCTCCCAAATGCACTTGTATTCCGGAGCATCGGGATCCTTGGAAGTGCTCTCCAGAGCCTTCAGAGCGGAACCACGGATGATCGGGGTGTTGTCGCCGTCGAAATCCTGGCTGTCCAGCAGTTCGCGAACTTCCATTTCGACCAGGTCGAGCAGCTCTTCGTCGTCAACCATATCGCACTTGTTCAGGAACACAACGATCTTGGGCACGCCAACCTGACGAGCCAGCAGGATGTGCTCACGGGTCTGCGGCATCGGGCCATCGGTTGCAGCAACAACCAGGATAGCGCCGTCCATCTGAGCAGCACCGGTGATCATGTTCTTGATGTAGTCAGCATGGCCCGGGCAGTCAACGTGGGCATAGTGACGCTTCGCGGTGTGGTACTCAACGTGAGCGGTGTTGATCGTGATACCACGAGCCTTCTCTTCAGGAGCCTTATCGATGCTGGAGTAATCCATGAAATCGGCGTCGCCCTTCAGAGCCAGAACCTTGGTGATAGCGGCAGTCAGAGTGGTCTTGCCGTGGTCAACGTGACCGATGGTACCGATGTTGACATGCTCCAAAGAGCGGTCAAATTTTTCCTTTTCAGCCATTGGAAGTATCCTCCTTTAATTCAAACAGATAAAATAGCCTGTTGTAAGGCTATCATACTAGATTTTTCAAGAAAAATCAAGTATTTTGCGCGAATTTGTGCAGAATCAGCCCTTATTGCGCTCGGTCATGATCTTATCTGCAACACTCTTGGGAACCTGCTGGTAATCAGCCGGCTCCATGGAGTACTGGCCACGGCCCTGGGTCTTGGAACGCAGGTCAGTAGCGTAACCGAACATCTCGGACAGAGGAACCATAGCGGTGACACGGGCAGTGCCATCGGTGGATTCCTGGTTCTGGATCGCGCCGCGGCGGCTGTTCAAGTCGCCAATGACGTTGCCCATATACTCGTCAGGAACAACAACGTCAACCTTCATGATGGGCTCCATAATGACGGGATCAGCCTTCTTCATAGCATCCTTGAATGCCATGGAACCGGCGATGGAGAACGCCATTTCAGAGGAGTCAACTTCATGATAGGAGCCGTCCCACAGAGTGACCTTGACATCCACGACGGGATAGCCAGCCAGAATGCCGGACTTCATCGCGCCCTGGATACCGTTGTCAACAGCGGGGATGTATTCCTTCGGGATAGCGCCGCCAACAATACCGTTGACAAACTCATAACCCTTACCCGGGTTGGGCTCAATCTTGATCTTAACGTGACCATACTGGCCCTTACCACCGGACTGACGTGCGTACTTGGTTTCCTGGTTAGCATCCTTGCGGATGGTTTCACGGTAGGCAACCTGAGGTGCGCCAACGTTAGCTTCGACCTTAAACTCGCGGAGCAGACGGTCCACGATGATTTCCAGGTGGAGCTCGCCCATGCCGGCGATGATGGTCTGACCGGTTTCTTCATCGGTCCAGGTACGGAAAGTCGGGTCCTCTTCAGCCAGCTTAGACAGGGCAATACCCATCTTCTCGCTGCCAGCCTTGGTCTTGGGCTCAATGGCAACGCGGATAACCGGCTCGGGGAAGTTCATGGACTCGAGGATGATGGGATGCTTCTCATCGCACAGGGTATCACCAGTGGTGGTGTTCTTCAGACCAACAGCAGCGGCGATATCGCCAGCGTAGCAGATGTCGATATCCTTACGGTTGTTTGCATGCATCTGCAGGATACGGCCGATACGCTCGTCCTGATCCTTAACAGAGTTGTAAACAGTGGTGCCAGCCTCAACGGTACCAGAGTACACGCGGAAGAAGCACAGCTTACCGACATACGGGTCAGTCATAATCTTGAATGCCAGTGCAGAGAACGGCTGATCATCGGAAGAAGTGCGATCTTCTTCCTCGCCAGTCTCCGGGTTGGTGCCCTTGATGGCCGCAACGTCGGTCGGAGCGGGCATATAATCAACGATTGCATCCAACAGTTTCTGAACGCCACGGTTCTTGTAAGAAGAGCCGCAGACAACAGGAACGATCTCGTTGGAAATAGTAGCCTTACGCAGAGCAGCCTTGATTTCTCCCTTGGTCAGCTCTTCGCCGTCCAGGTACTTCATCATCAGCTCTTCGTCGGTCTCAGCAACAGCTTCGATCAGCTTGTCATGATATTCCTGAGCCTGTTCTTTCAGGTCTTCAGGAATTTCCTCAACGCGCACATCATTGCCCATATCATCATAGTAGATATCGGCTTTCATGTCGATCAGATCGATGATGCCGCGGAAAGTGTCTTCCTGGCCGACAGGCAGCTGGATAGGCACACCGTTGGCATGCAGACGATCATGCATCATCTGTACGCAGCGGAAGAAGTCAGCACCCATGGTATCCATCTTGTTGACGTAAACCATGCGGGGAACCTTGTACTCGTCAGCCTGGCGCCAAACGGTTTCAGACTGAGGCTCAACGCCACCCTTTGCGGCCAGAACGGTAACAGAACCGTCCAGAACACGCAGAGAACGCTGAACTTCAACAGTAAAGTCAACGTGGCCCGGGGTGTCGATGATGTTGATACGATGACGGTTCTTTTTGAACAGAGCCGGATCGTGCTGGGTCTCGGTGTGGCTCCAGTAGCAGGTGGTTGCAGCGGAAGTGATGGTAATACCACGTTCCTGTTCCTGCTCCATCCAGTCCATCGTAGCAGCGCCGTCATGAACTTCACCGATCTTATGGTTAATACCGGTGTAGTACAGAATGCGCTCGGTGGTGGTGGTCTTGCCTGCGTCGATGTGGGCCATGATACCGATATTTCGGGTCATTTGCAGGGATACGTCTCTCGGCGTTGCCATGGCTTAAACCTCCTCAGTAAGCAGATCAATAACGGTAATGCGCGAAAGCCTTGTTGGCTTCTGCCATCTTGTGGGTATCTTCGCGCTTCTTGACGGCGCCGCCAACGTTGTTGGTAGCGTCGATGATCTCGGCGGCCAGGCGAGCGGACATGGTCTTTTCACCACGGCTGCGGCTGTACAGAGTCAGCCAGCGCAGGCCGAGGGTCTCGCGGCGGGCGGGGCTGACCTCCAGGGGGACCTGGTAGGTGGAGCCGCCGACACGGCGGGCCTTAACTTCGAGGCTGGGCATGATGTTTTCCATGGCCTTCTCGAACATTTCGAGAGGATCGTTGCCGGTCTTCTCTTTGACAGTCTCAAAAGCTTCGTAAACGATCTTCTGAGCGACGCCCTTCTTGCCATCCAGCATGATGCTGTTGACCAGACGGGTGACGAGCTTGGAATTGTAAATAGGATCAGCCAGAACTTCGCGCTTTGCGATTTTACCTCTTCTGGGCATCTTTCTTCCCTCCTTCACATTAATGATATCATCGGTACTCGAAAGTTAAAGAAAACTCCCGTTATGCCACAAAAGGGTCAGCTGACCATTTTATGGCGAAAAGATGTTTCCTTACTTCTTGGCACCGGCCTTGGGACGCTTTGCGCCGTATTTGCTGCGAGCCTGGTTACGGTTTGCAACACCCTGAGTATCCAGAGTACCACGGATGATGTGGTAACGGACACCGGGCAGGTCCTTAACACGACCGCCACGGATCAGGACAACGCTGTGCTCCTGCAGGTTATGGCCGATACCAGGAATGTAGGAGGTGACCTCGATACCATTCGTCAGGCGGACACGGGCAACTTTACGCAGAGCAGAGTTGGGCTTTTTGGGGGTCATGGTACGAACAGCGGTGCAAACACCACGCTTCTGGGGGCTGTTCATGGTGGTGTACTGCTTCTTCTGGGAGTTGTAGCTCTTCTGAAGGGCAGGAGCAGTGCTCTTGGTTACCAGGACCTCACGGCCTTTGCGTACGAGCTGGTTAAAAGTAGGCATTTCTTTTCTCCTTTCTTGATTATTCCGCGCAGTTTTTTGCGGGGGTTGTGCTTCCATTTTGGCCGCACTTGACCCCTTAACTCACGCATTTATTATAATAGCGGATAAACCACGCTCTGTCAAGAGTATTCACAAAAAATATTTCAAATAATCGTGCAAGATGCTGATTTTCTGCACTGGGGGTTCTAAGGCAATACCGCACAATTCCCGCCTAACGGCTCAAGCACCGCTCCGGCGGCTGC
>OLOG01001789.1_pt1 | contig 11747 bp, 10 predicted proteins | sample 1672351 | NCBI WGS metagenome assembly OLOG01 (sample SAMEA3136674, study PRJEB25190) | human gut metagenome | biome: human gut; feature: human-associated habitat; material: faeces | place: Austria | collected 2013 | reverse complement strand
ACCCCTTGAAGACGACGAGGTAGATAGGACAGAGGTGGAAGTGTGGTAACACATGTAGCTGACTGTTACTAATCGGTCGAGGGCATAACCAAGGAAGGTAATGGATAGGAAAGTGAACGAAGGATGAGATTTCTTGTATGTGGTTTTGAAGGTATAGAGAGAAGACACCGTATATCATTGATATATGGTGTTTTTTTGTATATATAAGGAGGAAAAAGAAAATGAACAGTCTCAGAGAATTTTGCTCCAAACTGGAAATGCCAAAGGAAGTAACAGAGAAAATACTGGCGCTGTATAAAGAATTGAAGGAAACACAAAATTGGGAAAAAATAGAAGAGGTGATGACACAGCTTTTTCATGAGAAAACATGGGAAACAGGGGTAAAAGAATTGCGGGAAACTTTGGGAGAAGACTCACAAGGATTGAAAATGTTGACTTGTATGCTGGATTGTGGATTGAAAACATATTTGCTTTACCAGAAATGGGGAATATCAGATGAAATTTTTATTGATTCTCTGAAATGTTTTTCAAGATTTGTGCGGGAACATCACGAAAGCTTTGGCATATACGGATTTGATCGGGAATGGTGGACAGTCAGACAATTGGCAGGAAAATTATTTCGTATTGGAGAATTGGAATATGAGTTTAAAGAAAACCGGAAGAACGGCAAGGAGCAGCGCTACATTAGTCTGCATATTCCATCAGACGCTAATCTGGAGCTAGAGGCAGTACACAGATCATATCGGTTGGCAGGAATATTTGTGCGTCAATATTTTCCGGCGTATATACATGCAAAAATAAGATGCTCCTCCTGGCTGCTTGCACCCGCATTAAGAGATGTGCTTCCATCTAATTCAAAGATTATCCGCTTTCAGAAAGAATTTGTGATACAGCATGTAGAGGAAGAAAGTGACAGTTTTATGCAATGGGTATATAAACGTACGGATATTCCGTGGGAATCACTTCCGGAAGAAACGACACTTCAGAGAAATTTGAAACAATATATATTGTCAGGAAGAAAAGTAGGGGAAGGAGCAGGATATCTTTCTGAAAAAATTTTCCAAAGACTCTTTACAGCAGAGTAATAGATATGGTATAAATATACATAAAATATAAATAAATATAACAATATAATTTGCAAAATGCTATGGAGGGGTAATGATGTTTCATAATGTAATTGTAAGAAAACCGTCAAAAACTTTAATGGAAGGGATCACGTCAGCGCCGGAATTGGGAAAACCGGATTATGAGCTTGCAGTAAAGCAACATGATGCATATATAGCAGCGCTGAAAAAATGTAGCGTAGAAGTGACAGAATTAGAACCACTGGAAGAATTTCCGGATTCCTGTTTTGTGGAAGATGCGGCAGTTGTGACTTGTAAGTGCGCCATTATTACAAATCCGGGCGCAGCTTCAAGAAATAAGGAACCAGAGTATATTGTTGATACGATCCGTAAGTTTTACGCGGATGATCAGATTGAATATATTAAAGCGCCTGGAACTTTAGAAGGCGGCGATGTTATGATGGTTGGAGATCATTTTTATGTGGGACGTTCCGCAAGAACAAATGAAGAAGGCATCCGCCAGTTTATTGAAATTCTTGAGAAATATGGCCTGACAGGATCTGAAGTAACGTTGAAAGAAGTGCTTCACTTGAAGACGGGTGTGAATTATCTTGAAAATAATACATTTCTCGTATCTGGTGAATTCGTAGACAAGGACGAGTTTAAAGATGCGAAGAAAATTGTAATCCCGGAAGACGAGGCATATGCTGCCAACTGTATTTGGGTAAATGGAACGGTAATTGTACCGGAGGGATATCCGAAAGTGGCTGCGGCAGTTAAGAGTGCCGGTTACAAAGTGATTACGACAGATACGTCTGAATATCGAAAAATTGATGGCGGACTGAGCTGCCTCTCATTGAGATTTTAGAAAGATATGCATATTTATTGATAATATCAATAAATATATTCAGAATTTCAATTAGACCTTTAACCTGTTTCTTCCTATAATAAAGGGTAGAAATGAAAGCAGGAAAGAGGAATACAAATGAATCTGGAGCAGATAAAATCGCTTGTCAGCGTTGTGAATCATAAAAGCTTCTCGCTGGCAGCAAAGGAAATGTTTGTTTCACAGCCAACGATCAGCATGCATATTAAAACACTAGAAAAAGAGCTTGGAGAACAGCTTTTGATTCGTTCAACAAAAGATATTGTATTATCAGAAGCTGGACTTTTGTTTTATCCTTATGCTGTTCAGATGTTAAAGGCAGAAGAAGATGCAATTCAAAAAATCAAGAATAAAGGAGAAAAGATCGCAGGAGATGTGATGTTTGCTTCCTCAAGCGTTCCGGCAAATTACATTTTCCCGGGATTTTTAGCTTATTCTAAGAAAAAGAATCCTGATATCGGATATAAAATATCGGAGGGAGACAGCACAGAGGTGCTGCAGAAAATACTGCATTTTGAGCAGGAGATTGGTGTAGGAAGTATACGTTCATCAAGTGCAAAGTTATTTTTTGAGCCATTAATTAAGGATGAAATTGTTCTGATTACTCCTAATATAAAAAAATATCGTGATTATAAAGGAAACTTCGATAGAAATGAACTAAAAAGGGAGAATTTTGTTATTAGAGAAATGGGCAGTGGAACAAAGACTGCCGCAGATAATGTAGAGAGAAAACTCGGTCTGGAGAGTGATAAAATTCAGGTTGCAGCTGAGGTTCAGACGACAGAAACTCTAAAAAGGGTTGTTGCGGAAGGCGTAGGAATTGGCTTTGTCAGCAGTCTGGCAGTAAAAGATTATCTGGAACAGAAGCGGGTTCTGGTATTTGAGTTTCCTGAAATTGAAACAAAACGTCAGTTATATTTGTTTTGGCATTGTGAGCGCAATTTGTCCAAAGTAGGCGAGCGGGCAATCAGTATGCTGAAAGAATATTGTAGTGAAATGTAAGGTGGAAAGGAGATAATTATGATCATTCATCGAAAATGTGGAATGTGTCAGGGCGGCTGTCATGTGAAAGTTACCGTAGAAGATGGAAAGATTAGGAGAGTGGAGGCAGATCAGGATTCTCCGCAGGGGCGAGTATGTGCAAGAGGGGCATTGACGCCGGAACTGCTTTATAGCGCTGATCGTATTTCACATCCACTGATCCGGATTGGAGAAAAAGGTGAAGGGAAATTCAGAAAAGCTACATGGGATGAGGCACTGGATTATGCAGCGGAGCTTTTGGATAAGACAAGAAAAACTTATGGAGCGCGGGCGCTGGCTTCTTATCAGGGAAGAGGAATTCTTGGGATGCCGATTGCCCGCATCTTTTCCGGAAAATCCGAGCCATGTTTTATGAAGCGACTTGGTTCTCCGAATGATTTTAATGCAGGATCTATTTGTAATATGGCATCCAGCACGGTTACACCGGTAACCACGTCCGGGCTCAATACAAGACAGATGATTCAAGATGTGGCACATAGTGATTATATTTTCATCTGGGGAAAAAATCCAATGACAGACTGCGGACCACGGGGAGAATATCGGGGAATTCAGAAAGCAAAGGAACGAGGAGCAAAGATTGTAGTAATTGATCCGCGGAAAACAGGAATGGGAGAGTTGGCTGACTTGTGGATTCCTGTAATTCCGGGGGCAGATGGGGCATTGGCGTTGGCAATGCTCAAGCTGATTATTGAACAGGAATGTTACGATAAAGAATTTGTATCAGAGTATACAAGAGGATTTGAAGAATTTAGAAAATATGTAGAATCACTGGAACTGCATGATTTGTCGAGATTTTGTGGGGTTTCTATAGAGAAAATAAAAGAATTGACAGAGTTATTCTGTTCTACAGAAAAGATTTCTCTAATTGCGTATACTGGCTTAGAGTATCAGCTAAGTGCAATTCAGAATAATAGAGCAATCTTTACATTATGGGCAATCACAGGGAAATTAGATGTAGAAGGCGGAATTTATTTTAATTGTCAGAATCAGCCGACGTTTCAGCTGTATGATTTGCCAGAGGAAAATCAACCAATTGGAATGAAAGAATTTCCAATGTTCTATAAATTCATGGAAGGCGGTCAGTTCTGCAGATTTCCGGAAGCAGTTTTGAATGATGATCCGTATCCGGTGCGTGCGCTTCTTCTGGCAGGAGGCTCTCCGGTATTGACATTCCCGGACAGCAGTAAATGGCGGGAAGTATATAAGAAGTTGGATTGCCTGATTGTTTCAGACCGCTATATGACAGAAGATGCCCGTTTTGCAGATGTGGTATTTCCGGCAAGTACAATGTTTGAAACGTGGTCGCTGACTACAGGAGCAGATGGAAGGCAGACGCTTCAGCCGCCGGCAGCAGAGCCATTTGGAGAATGCAGAGATGATGTATTGATTTTCTCGGCATTAGCGAAACGGCTTGGAATTGGAGAAGATTATCCGGGAAACGAAGAGGAGTTAAAAGAGTGGCTGCTCAATGGATCAGCGCCATATGCAAATGATTGGAAGGGCCCTGCTTCACAGAAGGAACGCGTATATCGTAAATACGAAAAGGGATTGCTAAGAAGTGATGGAAAATCGGGATTTCCAACACCATCAGGAAAATTTGAAATTTGTTCTGTATATTTAGAAGAGAATGGATTTACTCCATATCCGGAGTATCAGGATATGCGGTCGCTTCCGGATATGGATTGCCCGGAATATCCGTTTACCATGACGACAGGTGCAAGAAGTATGCACAGGATGGGAGTGTTTGGAGCAAATCTTCCGGGAATTGCGAAGTTAGAGCCATATCCATATATGGATCTTTCCCCGGAGGATGCGGATGAACTTGAGCTGACAGATGGAACTTGGGCGAGAGTTACGACGCCATTTGGCACAGGGCGGTTTAAAGTTCGCGTCTGTGAGATTGCAAGACATTGCATCCATATTCCTCACGGAGGCGGAAGTGAGTATATGCCGGAGGCGTGGAAGATTGGAAATGTAAATGAGCTTACAAGTCTTGCGTATAACGATCCAATTACAGGATTTGTTACAATGAAATCTGTTCCTTGCAGGGTTGAGAAGGAATAAGGTAAAGCGGGAGAGAACTGAGAAATAAAAACCAGTTATAAAAGGATCAGCTGTGTGTGAAGGCTGATCCTTTTTGAGGAATAGTGGAGAAAGATAAGAGGATAATCTATGAAAACATCATTACCAGAACAGTTTGAGAATTTTGCAGATGCCAGAAGACAAGGATTTTTGAAAATCAAGGAATTGAAAGACAGTGGAAAAAATATTTGCGGTTCATTCTGTCAGTATACACCTGCTGAAATTATTTTGGCAGCGGGATTGTATCAGGTAGGATTGTGCGGAAAAAGCGCATTATCGATTCCGACAGCAGAAACAAGACTTCCAAAGAATTTGTGTCCGTTGATTAAGTCAAGCTATGGACATGCATTGGAAGAGAGCTGTCCGTATGCATATTTTTCAGATGTTGTCGTAGGGGAAACGACATGCGACGGAAAGAAAAAGATGTATGAGCTTTTAGGCGAACTTAAACCAATGCAGGTAATTCATTTGCCGAATCTTCCGGATTATGACCGTTCCCTGGAAATGTGGACAATGGAACTGCGGACGTTTGCGAAAGGTCTTGCAGAGAAATTCGATGTAGAGATTACAGAAGAAAAATTAAATGCTGCAATTAAATGGTGTAATAAGGAGCGAAAACAGGCTGCTAGAATTTACGAACTGGGACGTTATGATCCGCCGGCAATTACAGGGATGCGGATGCGGGATATTATGGAAGGCGAGCAGTATATGTTCGATAAAGAAGAGAAATATAAGAGAATGGATGAAATCTTAAATGAGTGCGAGGAAAACTGGAAGAAAGGGAAATATCCATTTGAACCAGATCCGAATCGTCCAAGGTTAATCGTATCCGGAGCCGGAATGGGCGGTATAGAAGAGAAAACAATCAAAGTGATTGAGGAACTGGGAGGCGCTGTCGTCTGTTACGAAGGATGCTGCGGAATTTCTTCCAGAAGAAGACTTGTAGATGAAGACGAGTCAAGAGATCCATACATACGGATTGCGGAAAAATATATTGAGGTACCTTGTGCAGTAGTTTCACCAAATACGAGACGTATGAAGCAAGTGGAAGAAACGATTTCTGAATGGAAAGCAGATGGAATCATCAGTATTACGCTACATTCATGTAATCCATTTGCAATCGAAACCGAGAATATTAAGAGAGTTTGTGAGAAGTGCGGTATCCCACTGCTGCATATAGAAACAGATTTTACAGAAGGGGATGCAGGGCAGATCCGTACACGAATTGAAGCATATTTGGAAATGATTCGAGCAAGGAAAGAGGAACAATAATGAGAAAAGAAGAAGTAAAAAAATGGATCGATGATTGTCATAAGAAACATAAAAAAGCAGCAATTTATTTTTGTTCCTTTGTTCCGGTAGAGATATTGGAGGCTGCAGGATTTCAAACATTACAGATTACACATTTAGAGGAAAATGGAGATTTGTATCCGGAAGAATTGCCAAAGAATGTATGTCCGATTGTAAGAGAATGCTGTGAAATATGTGAAAGCGGTATTTTAGAACAGGCAGACTTAATTATTGCAGAAAGTTCTTGTGATGGAAAGAAAAAAATGTTTGAACTTTTAAAGGATCAGTCGAAAGTATATTATTATCAAGTACCTCAAGGGGAAGAACAAGAATATGTACTTCCGCTGATTGCTTCTGAAAGTCGTTATTTGATTAAGATGCTTGAGCAGAGATTCGGTATTACAGTGACAGATGAAGCAATTCGTAAAGCAACAAATGATACGAACAGACAGAGAGCGAGTGCAATGGATTTGTTGGCTGTGCAGCAGCAAGTACCTCCTTGTGCATGGGGAATGGAAGTATACGAAAAACTGCAAGAAAATATGAAACTGCCAACGAGTGAAGAGCGCATTGCAGCGAATGAGAAGGTAAGAGAAGAATTTCTGGGAAGAGAGGAGAAAGTTCCAGAAACTGCACCGCGTATTTTGCTTACAGGATGTCCGATTGGCGGAGTATATCAAAAAATTATCGAAATAGTTGAAAAAAATGGCGGTGTAGTAGTTTGTTTTGAAAACTGTGAATGTATAAAATCTAATATTCGCTTTACGGATGTAAAGAAAGACGATATAATAGCTTCGTTAGCAGAATGCTATCAAAATACTGCCTGTGCGATTATGACTCCGAATCAAAAGAGAAAGAAATTGCTGGAGCAATTAGTAACATCTTATCAAATTGCAGGAATTCTTGATATTCATTTACAGCCATGCCATGCTTATACGGTGGAGAAGTACTCTGTGGAAAAGCATTTCAGTCAGCAGGGAATTCCGTATGCAGCAATCGAGACAGGATATTCGGATGCCGATAAAGCACAGTTATCTACAAGAATAGCAGCCTTTTTGGAGATATTGCAGTAATTATAAGAAATACTATGAGGAGCAATACTATATGAAAAAAACTGTAAGTTTTTTTAAAAGTTTGAAAGGAAAAATCGTGCTTATCGTCTGTATTCTTCTGGCTGGAATTATCATCAGACAAAGTCTGGAAAATCTATATGAAGAAAAGCAGGTCCAAAATGGAACGGTTACAACATATGAAGACGGAAGCAGAGTTGGAAGAAGTCTGAGCTACGCAGAGACTGTTCCGGAAGATAATAAGATTCTGCAGGCATTTTATGAACAATTTCCAACAGCGACAATGCTTGTTGCCTGTGAAGAAGATTTGACGAATGACGGGAAAAAAGATCTGGTTGTTATTTACAACACTCCTGAAGAAGATGAGGCAAGTAAGAATACTGCACTTGTCAATGGAGGACATATTCGGCTGACCGTAATGATCGACTTGGGCGACGGAGAAGCGTATGAACACACAGAACCTATTCCGGCTCCGGTTGAGAATCAAAAAATTCAATTTCAAAATATTGATAAAGCAGATGAAATGGAATTTGTGCTGCAGGGACAAAAAGGAGCGAAAGTTGGATATGGTATTTTCCGTGTCATAGAAGGAAAAGCAGTAAATTTATTTGGCGAAGGCATGGAAGAATGCTGATAGGGAGTGAGGATTAGAGGTTCTAATCAAAAAAAGAAAGGATATCGGTTTTATGGAAAAAACCGGTATCCTTTTCCCCATACTGTAGTAAGATGTACAGGTTTAGAGGGCGTATCTTCTATTTTATCGCGCAAACGTTTGATATAGACAAGAATGGTATTATCATCCGTCACATCACTTTGCCAGACTCTTGAGAAGATTTCTTTCTTAGATAAAATCTTTTCGGAATTTTCGAGAAAAAAATAGAGCAGTGCAAATTCTTTAGAAGAAAGAGAAATCTCAGTATCATTTTTTAGGACAAGCTGTGAATCCAGATGCAGAGTAAAACATCCGCGCTGAAGTATTGGACTGACAGGTGTTACAGCAGGAGTTGTATATTGTTGGGTACGTCTGACGATCGCCCGTATTTTGGAAACTAAAATGACTTTGCTGAATGGCTTGGTCATATAATCATCAGCGCCAAGACCCAATCCTTGTACCTGTACAGCATCTTCTTCGCGACCGCTTAAAAGAATTACAGGAGTCATAACATCCATTTCGCGCAATTCTTTCAAAAAAGAAAATCCATCTTGCTCAGGCATCATAATATCCAGCAAAATAACATCAAAAGTCTGTGCCTGTAAATAGTCAAAAGCTTGTTTGCAGTTTGATGCACAGCAGCAATTTATATTTTCATGTTTCAAAACATAAGAGATTGCTTTTAGAACGGATTGTTCGTCATCCACTACTAAAACAGAAATATCATTCATAGGAGAAGTCCTTTCTATGTGTTTTATAGGTAACGAGATTTTAGCATTACCTATAAAGATTATAGCGGCCATCTTTTTTTAAGTCAAACATTATAGGAGACATTTATGAGAAATAAGAAATTATTAATGAGACAAATAATAATAGCATGTGCGAGTATCGTTTGCTTAGTTGGAGTTGTGTTTTTTAGCTATTCAAGTGTAGAAAAAATGATTATTTCACGGGAAGAAGAAAATATGAAAAGCTTAGCAAAAGTAAATGCAAGAAGTTTATTTTCGACTTTAGAATCAAAAAGAGATTTAGTATATGCAGCTTTTTCAGGAGATATGGAAAATTTAGATGAGATAGAGACCGGAAGTATCAAGATGGGAGAACGCTGCGAATATGTGCCGCTGGAAGAGGTTAGAAAACAACAGGAGTGGGAGCAGAAACAATGCGCAGAAATGCTAAAAAAGCCTGGAGAAGTTGCTATAGGACCGATTGAACAAACAGAGGAAGAGGCGTATGTTTTATATATGCTGAAAACAATTTCTGTTAGGGGGAAAATTACCGGATATGTGCGTGTACAGTTGGATCTGGACGAAATTTATGAAGAAGAACAGGCCCTATCCGCATTAGAAACAGAAAATGGAAGATACTGCATTGTTCAGAATGAAGCGGGAGAAACGATTATGCCCGGAGCTTACAGGAAAGAAGATATTTCGATATCACATACTGCTGGAAAAGGAAGTACCGTAAAGTGGATTTATGAAACAAACGGGGGGCGCTAAAAAATACAAAAAAACTAATTGCCTGCGAGACGATTACAATCGGAGAAGAAAAGCTATTTTTGTATATTATTGAGAATTATAATGAATTAGTAACTCCATTGGAACGGATTTCATTGGATTTTAGTTTGATCGGCATATTATTAGTTGTGACAGCAATCGGATTCATTTATAAATTACAGGAACATCATAAGAAGGAAACAGAATTGGTCAAAGAACTTCAGCACGAAAAGACGCTGAATGAGACAATGAAAAAGCAGGAAGGTTTAATGAAGAAATACAATCATTCCAAAACTTTGGGGGTATTGACCGGAGCAATTGCGCATGAATTTAACAATTTGATGACACCGATTGTTTTATATGCAGAATTATTAGAAGAAAATGAAGTTGTACAGAAAGAAATGCCGGATGAGATTAATGAACTGAAAACCTCAGCTGTTCGCTGCGGGGAATTGGCAAGACAATTATTGGATTACAGCAGACAGGGAAAAGCGGAAAAAGTTTTGACAGATTATGATGCGGTTTATGCAATGCACGAGGTTATAAATATTGTAAAAAAAATACTTCCGGAAAATATTGTGTTACAGGAAAATATTTGCAAAACGCCATATAAAATACACGGACAGGTTGGATCGCTCAATCAGATTGTGCTGAATTTAGCTACGAATGCAGTTCATGCAATGAAAAAAGGAGGGGTATTAAAAATTGAATTTGGTCTAAGTACAGATGATGATAAGTTTGTAAGACTTATTATCGAAGATAGTGGTGAAGGGATTCCAACAGAGATTAAACAGAAAGTATTCCAACCATTTTTTACAACCAAAAAAGTGAGTGAGGGAACCGGCATTGGGCTTACTGTTGTAAAGCGTCTGACAGAAGAACATGGGGGAACTATCCGGGTAAAAACAGAAATCGGAAAAGGAACAATGCTTATTGTAGATTTTCCATATACAATCGAAGAAACAGAAAAAATTCCTGCGCCAAATTAATCTGACGCAGGAATTTTTAATGCTTATTTATCTTTCTCTTTTAGATTCTCGTTGAGATACGGAGTTGCTGTTTTAGAAATGTCAACAGCGTCTTCATCAGAGATACCATCAATCGTTTTTGCATTGTTGTACCAATCTTCAAATGTAATTCCAAGTGGTGAAATTGGATCAACGTCTTCTTTTATGAATTCTTCAAAATCACGAGTACCTGCTGATTCATGTAATGCAGTGGCTTTCTGGAGTGATTCTTCATAAATTGATTTGTAGTTAATATCAACTTCCGGAATCGATGGATTTTGCCACTGTGTGTCAAATTTCTCATCATTTTCCAGGTTAGATTCTGACCAGTGCCATGTGATTGTACGGCCTTCTGCAACAGTTTTCATATAGACTGTACGAAGCGCTACATATGGATCACAGTCAAATCCATCGGCAAACATCATCGCTGCATTATAAGGATGCGTGTATAAATACTGAACTGCAAGTGTGTGCGCATATACGAGACGACGAGCAAGTTCTGGGCATTTCTGCTCAAAGTCTTTATTCATACTGAGCGTACAGCATCTTGCCCAGGAGTCAGCATCCGGTACCTTACCGTTTTCATCAAGATTTGTTCCCCAACTGATACACATAATATGTCCGAAACCTTCGAACTCTGCCTGAGAGGCATAAGGGTCTCAGCAGACGAAGCCGTCAATCTGACCGGCTTTTAATGCGAACATAGCATCAGCTTGTCCCATGCTGACAATGTCATAATCTTCTTTATTATAGGAAAATCCATAATCTCTTGCCCAACCGCGCCATTCTGAATCTTCAGCAGGTTCAGCAGGCATTGCAAGTGTTTTGCCTTCGATATCTTTTGCTTCTTTAATGTCATTACTTACTACTAAGTAGCGGGAACCACCAGTGTGGTTTGCAGATGCAATAAAGTATGGTGGATTTTGTGAAAGACCGGCAGCGCCAACACCAATGTAACCAACGTCCATTGCGCCGCTAATAAGTGCTTTTGTTGTTTCGCCTGATTTTGTAAGATTAACATTTAATCCCATTGCCTCACGCATTTTCGGAGGAAGGTTCAGACCGAATTTGGTCTCAAGGATATATCCCACGCCACCTTTACCGGACTGGCTGTTGATGCGGATAACATCTGCGTCATAATTTCTTCCCACATCTGTCG
>OLOG01001783.1_pt1 | contig 11816 bp, 11 predicted proteins | sample 1672351 | NCBI WGS metagenome assembly OLOG01 (sample SAMEA3136674, study PRJEB25190) | human gut metagenome | biome: human gut; feature: human-associated habitat; material: faeces | place: Austria | collected 2013 | reverse complement strand
GCAAATGATACGTATTATATTACTCTGATTCATTTTACGGAACAGGATGCAAAGGAAAATCAGGGACGTCAGATGAATTCATTGATGCGGATGCTGATTCAGAATCTGACGGATGCCAGCATCTATGTATGGCAGGATGATCTGGTGCTGTTATCCACAAGAGATCTGTCCAAGGAGTATGATGCCTGTATGCTGTTGAGAAATCTGGTGGTGCACAACCCGGTCTGTGTGGGCTTCAGTCTTCAGGATCAGGAGGGAATCAGAGAGATATCCAGATTCTACCGTCAGGCGAAATATGCACTGGAACGGGGAATGAAGGCGGAGAAGCCGAAGGCATTCCAGTATTTTGAAACCTATGCCATGGAGTATCTGCTGACAGCAAGAGTACCGGCCAGGGACAAAGTTATGGCGGTAATGCCGGCAGTCTATCGTCTGTGGAAGGAGAAGCAGAATGGAGATGAGATGTTCTACACACTTCTGTGTTTTCTGGATCATGAACGATCTATTACACAGACATCGGCAGAATTATTTATGCACCGTAATACCACGGTCTATCGTATGAAAAAGATTCAGGAAAGTATGGGAGTAGATCTGGATGATGCGAAGGTACGAAATTACTGTCATATCTCCATGCATTTTCTGGATGCTTTGGAGAAGACGGAAGAGATAGTCTGATGAAAACAGAGATGCGCAGAAGAATGCCGAGGCATTCTTGAAGGACAGAAAAATCAGCCGGGTGCATGCACCCGGCTGAGCTGTTGTCTGAATACAATTTAAAACATGATATCGTGTGGCAGACGCATTGCAGCCTGTTCTTCCGGTGTGAATCCAAACTGTTCCTGGTTTACCTTATCAATTGCTTTTGCCAGTGACAGGTAAACACCTGGATATACAGAACCAGGACCACCCTGAGCGATACAAGGAATGAAACTGTGCATACCACAGTCAGCGATGGTTTCGCGAACAACTTTTTCACATTCTTCATCGGACCATCCTTCGTGGTCAACAAATGCGTTTTCAATTACACCCATGAAGCTAATCTTATCACCATATTTCTTGATCAGTTCTGGTACATTATTAGTCTTCATACATCCCTGGAATACGTCAATACCCATTTCAATCATATCAGGTACCAGCGTAGCAGCGTAGCTATCAGAATGATGCACGATATAATCTACGCCGTGGCTCTTGTAATAGCCGTAGATCTCTTTATAGGAATCCAGGAAGAAATCTTCGAACATAGCCGGACTGAGGAATGTGCTGTCATGGCTGCCCCAGTCATCATGATGGAAGATCATATCCGGGTGAAGGTGGTCGCAGATGCCTTCTGCCAGTTTTAATTCCCATTCTGTCAGATATTTGATAAGGTCATGCATTTCATCTTCGTAGTCTACATAATAGTACAGTGCATTTACCATTTCACACAGATGATGTGTCTGTTCAAAAAGTCCTGGAGCAACGAAAGAAGCCTTGAACGCTTTCTCACCGTCAACCGCATCGTACATAGCTTTGCACTGATCCCAGAGTTCCTGTGGAAAATTCAGTAAAGGTGCCTTTACGTAATCTTTCCAGTTCTCAATATCTTTTACGACGATCTTGTCCGGAGTATGAACCGGGAAAGCACCTGGTACGTTGTCAGGGAAGCTGTTGGTAACACCCCATGCATTTACGATATTTGTCTGACCCTTCTGAGGGGAAGGACTGGTAAACATAAATGGGTGGAATAAAAGCTTGATAGCTTCATACTGATTTACATAACGGTCAGGATGTCCTCCGGCCTTCATACATTCGATCATATTCTGTTTTGCTGTTAACATAGTAAAAACCTCCTTTAAATATCGTATAGTTCTGCGGTCTTCTATTACGATCTGATTATAGTTATCATACAGAAAAAACAGGAAAAAAAACAGGGTTGTAGTAACCAATTTTAAGGGAAAAAGAAAGGGAGAATTTGGTTATGGATGACGAACTTTTCCTGCTTTTTATATCAGTGATGGGAGTCAATCCCCCATCTGATATAGCCTCCGGCAGGATTGCAGAGATGCTCAGAAGAATGCCTCGGCATTCTTGAATTATTCTTGATAAACACATATAAAAAGTTATATAAATAATTATAAAAAGTTGCTTGAAATGAAGGGGGATAAGTGTTAATATAAGAATCACAAAAGCATATTTTTCGAATCTCAGTGCAATACACTGTCCGAATTCTCAACATCATTTCAGAGATCTTATGCTTTTTCATTCTAATTAATTATTTGAAAATGCAGGAGATACCCGAAAAATGTGGAGATAAAGACATTGCCAGGCAACTCCTGTACAAAACAGGAGGATACGCCTATGGCAAAGAGAAAAACAAAAAGAAATCAGAGACTGAGTACAAATCAGTTAAAAAAGAAACAGCTAAAAACAAATGGATTGAAAGCAAATAGAAAATACAAAGATACGATATTTCGAATGTTGTTTTCAGATAAAGTGAATTTGTTGTCACTATATAATGCGATGAATGGAACAGCATATTCAGATCCGGAACAATTACAGATTGTGACATTGAAGAATGCAGTCTATATGGGAATGAAAAATGATTTGGCATTTATAATTGATACGAATTTGTTTCTGTATGAACATCAGTCTACCTATAATCCAAACATGCCGATGAGAGATCTGTTTTATATTGCCAGTGAGTATCAGAAGCTGGTAGACGGCAAGTCATTATATTCATCTACATTGCAAAAGGTCCCAGCACCTAAATTTCTGGTATTTTACAACGGAACAAAGGAGATGGAAGACAGTCGTACAGAATATCTGTCAGAAGCATTTGAGAGCCTGATTGGTGAGCCGGATCTGGAATTAAAAGTAACAACATTGAATATTAATAAGGGGCATAACAGAGAGTTGATGGAACAGTGTAAAGTTTTGGGAGAATATGCACAATATGTAGACAGAGTGAGGGAGTATGTGGGGAAAATGGGCTTGGACGCAGGAGTATCTCGGGCAGTGAATGAATGCATTCGGGATGGAATCCTTGCAGAATTTCTACAGCAGAATAGAGTGGAGGCAGAAAAAGTGAGCATTTTTGAATATAACAAGGAAGAGGAAGAACGTAAGCTGCGAGAGGCAGAATATGAAGGTGGATGGGAAGCTGGAAAACAGGCCGGGATGAAATTCGGAATGGACGCTGGAATGAAGGCTGGAATGAAGGCTGGAATGGAGGCTGGAATGAAGGCTGGAATGATTCAAATGGCGAGGGAAATTCAGCTGGAAGAGGATGAAATAATAAAAATTCTGTGTGCCAGACTGGATGTGGATGAGAAGACTGCTAAAAAGATGCTGGAAGAACAAGAATAAACCTTGCAGGTTTTGAGGCAGAGGAGCATGATAATTGGCTGAGAACATAAAATACCTTGAAAAATTGGACAGAAGCCGTAAAGAACTGGAACAGGGTAAAACGATCTCATTTTCTATGGAAGAATTGAAAGAAATGGAAAAAGATGACTGGAAACCAACAAAGAAAATTATTGATTTTATGAAAAAGTTTGGATCCCAAAAAACTTCAATATTGGTTAGGGCATGAAGATATTTCAGTTACATTAAACATTTATTCACATTTCAATAAACAGCGATTAAATACTTGCTCAGCTGATTTGAATGAGATATCTAATGCCGTTGCAGAATTATTTTGATTTGGTACCGCACTTGGTACCGCAAGCCATTTCTTGAGAAGATTCAGGGATTAAAAAAAATAAAAAAAGACTGGAAATGTTGTAAATTCAACATTTCCAGTACCTTAACAATTAGTCGATGCGACAAGATTTGAACTTGCGACCTCTGCGTCCCGAACGCAGCGCTCTACCAAGCTGAGCCACGCATCGATGTTTTTGAACTAGCTTTAATATCATAACATTGATGCGTGGAAAATGCAAGTATTTTTCTGAGAATTTATTCTTTTTTCAAAAGTTTCTGATAGGTCATATCGATACCGAAGGCGCCAAGTGGAGCTGTGATTACGATTCCCGTGACTGCTACGGACAGGATGATTTTGCCACAGGACAGTCCGGCAGCCAGAGGGACGGAACCGATAGCGGCCTGTACAGTGGCTTTGGGCAGGTAGGCAATGATGCAAAAGAGACGTTCTTTCCTTGTGAGACTAGTACCGGCAGTGCAGAGCAGAACACCACAGGAACGGACTGCCAGTGCCAGAAAGAGCATGGCGACGGCGGCAATTCCGGCATTCAGTGTGTAACGGATGTCCACAGCGGCACCCACCAGAACGAACAGAATGACTTCGGCAGCCAACCAGAGTTTTCCGAATTTTTCGGAAAGACGTTTGGACACAAAAGTAGTACTTTTCATCTTAAGAACGACAGCCATACTGGTGACAGCCAGAAGTCCTGACACAGAGATCGTGCCTTCCAGCCAGCCTTCGATGGCAATCAGCAGGAAAGAGACACCAAGGACAATGATAACTTTCATGCTATTGCGTACGTAATGCTTCCGTGCATAGGATGTCTCAAAGAACAGATACAGCAGATAACCGGTTATGGAGCCAAGAAAGATACCAAGAATAATGGACACCGGAATGTTTACGAAGTCCATCACATTAGCATGCCCACCCTGTGTCATCCCAAGGAATGTGCTGAAGAGTACAATAACAAAAATATCATCGCAGGATGTCCCGGCGAGGATCATCTGTGGGATGGCTTTTTCTGTACCATATTTTTTTTCCATCAGATGGACCATGCGTGGAACGACTACTGCTGGTGAAACAGCAGAAAGAACCGCACCCATAAGGGCAGCTTCTGTTCTTGTAACGCCAAGAAGCATCGGAGCAAAGAGAGTATAGGCGAAAATCTCACAGGATGCCGGGATAAAGGACATCAGAATGGCCGGGCGGCCCACTTTTTTCAGATCACCCAAATCCAGGGACAATCCGGCTTTGATTAAAATAATAATGAGTGCCATTTTTCTCAGGTCAGCTGAGATGGAGAGGATTGATGGATCCAGAAAATCCAGAACATAAGGACCCAGAAAAATACCGGTAACCAGCATACCAATAATGCGTGGAAGCTTGAGTTTCTGGCAGATGGCGCCCATAGCGAGTCCTACCAGGAAAATAAGTGACAGTGAAGTTAACATAACAATCTCCTTTCTTGCGGTGCAAATGAAATATTTCGCAGAAGTTATTTTTGCTTTTGCGTACAAAAAAAGCTGATGATTCTGCGATTGCGTAATCGTAGAAGTCATCAGCTTAACTTATCGAAATGCAATTTTATCTTACATTCAAGTAGAAGCAGTTTAGGTTGCCCAGGGGAGAACCTCATTCCCCATAGATTCTTATTTTAAAAGAAGTACTTTCAAATGTCAATACAAATGAAAGGAGGAATTCTAAGAAAATTCTAAGAAATCTTATAAAAAAACTCATAGTTTTTCCATAATTGTGTGTTATAATAAACAGACAATTAAATGGAGGTAAATTATGAAGAGAGGAATTAAGCGTAGTTTTGGAATTGTAGTATTCAGTATGTTGCTGATTCTGATCATGGCAGTTCCGGTATCAGCCAGTTCAAAAGTAGATCCCCCAAAGTATTTCCGGGTAGTATCACTGGGAGACCGGTCTGTGAATCTGAGATGGTCGAAGAATACAAGCGTATCTGGATATGAACTGTATCAGTATGATACCGCATCACGTAAGTACAAGAAGATTAAGACCCTTGGTAAAACAAAATACACCTGCACAATCAGAAATCTGCAGGCTGGAAAGACCTACAAGTATCTGTTAAAAGCTTATAAAAAGCAGAATGGTAAAAAATATCTCAGCAAAGCGTCCAACAAGATCAGTGTAAAGGCAAAGAAACTGTCAGAATCAGTACTTAGTATCCGTCGCCCATATTATACGGTAAAGACCAAGAAAAAGGTAACCGTATGGAACATAACATTGTCTAAAAAAGTTACTTTGAAAAAAGGAACAAAACTGGCAGTGACAGCCAAGAGTGGTACAGCGGTAAATGGTTATCTGAAGAATGGTGATAAGATCAGTATTAAACGTAAGTACCTGAAGTATACTGGCCTGGATGTAAATGGAAAAAATGATTATACTAAGACAGTAAAACAGGAATTTGTGAACAGTAAAGGCTATACAAGTAATACAGACTGGCTGATCTGGGTATCTGAACGTACCTGTAAAGTATATGTATATAAGGGAAGCGCAGGAAAGTGGAAGCTGAAAAAGACGTTCCCTTGCTGTGTTGGAAGATGGCAGAACAGAACCGCAAGTGGTATTCGAAGCATCCTGAAAAAGGAATGGTCAGATACCTATAACGGATATGTGCTTCACTTTTCGTCGGGAACAGGAACTACAAGCAATCCAAACGGATGTGCATTCCATCCGAAGGTAGACAACCGTATGGGTCAGGCAGTTTCCCATGGATGTATCAGAATGGAGAGATCTGATCTGGTTTATCTGTATAATAACTGCCCTGTTGGAACAAGAGTCGTAGTATTCTAAACAACAGACTGCGCGTTCCGCGAACATTCTATTATTATGAATTAAAAAAATGGTATATTAGATCCGCTTGCGGATCTAATATACCATTTCTTATGTTCAATTCTTTTTTAATAATTCATGTACAATTTTTTTCTTATAAATAGCCCCGGCTGTGAAAGCGGATACGGATTCGGCAATCCAGAAGGCGTGCCAGACGCCTGTAGCACCAATCAGGTGGCTTAACAGGAAAGCCATAGGAACAATGATCAGAAGGTATCTCATAAAAGAAATAATCAGTGATAGAGTTCCCTGTCCCAGACCTTCCAGAAGGCCGCTTGCGGTAACAGAAACAGAGGAAACGATAAATCCAAGGCTGATGATTCGCAAGGCAGTACATCCGGCAGAGATGGTTTCCGGATTGGAAGTAAACAATCCCATAAGGCATGAAGCGCAAACCATACAGATCATAGTACCTGTAAGCATGACACCTGCAGTCAGCACAAGTGCCGTTTTGAATACACTTCTTACTCGTTTATATTCTCCGGCACCATAATTGTATCCGGTAATCGGGCGGATACCCTGAACGATACCGTTGGCGGTAAGGTAGATGAATGTCTGCAGTTTATAATAGATTCCCAGAACCAGAACATATACCGAAGAAAAAGAGGCAAGGATGCCATTCAGTGCAGTAATCATCAGAGATGGCAGAGCCATATTCAGTGCGGCCGGAATACCGACTCCATAGATCTGGCGGCAAAGCCGTGGATCAAACATACCTTTTCGTATATACAGGCGAAGGGGCAGTGGCTTTTTCAGATAAATGATGAAATAAAGTACCATAGGAACGATCTGCCCGATGCCCGTTGCCCAGGCAGCTCCGGCAATTCCCATTTTGGGTACCGGCCCGATACCGAAGATAAAGATTGGGTCCAGGATAATATTAGTAATACATCCACAGAGCATGGTGGTCATGGTAATCATCATCTGTCCTTCAGCCTGAAAGACCTTTTCAAAGGCAATGCCCACGGTGATCGGAGTGGTAAATCCAAATACAATATAAGAATAAGTCAGCGCATAGGAAATTACTGCTTCATCCTGCGTAAACAGTCGTAAAAAGTGTGGAACAATCAGGATGCATACCAGTGTCAGGATCAGTCCGTGGATGACACTCAGAATCATGCCAACAGAGGCAGAGTCATTGGCTTTCTCATGCTCCTGTGCGCCCAGATAAAAGGCTGCAGCGGTGTTCACCCCAATACCAAGACCGACGGCTACGGCATTGATCAGAATCTGTAACGGATAAACCAGGGAAAGAGCAGTCATGGCATTTTCACTGATTTTAGCAACAAAGAAACTGTCAATAATGTTATAAAGTGAATTTACCAGCATGGATAAGACCATCGGAAGAGACATGGATAAAACCAGCGGTAAAATCTTTTTTTCTTTCATAAAAGTCTGATTCATAAATTCTCCTTTTACAGTCTGCTTTGCATAAATCTGCATGGCTCTGAATAAGCAAAAAAAAACGCCACATCACCAGAGGTGATGTGACGAAAAATAAACGTTGCCGTTTAGAAAAATTCACATAAGTTTTGGAATTACAAAGTAGCATAGAAAATATTTGCTGTCAAGAGAAAAATAATTGCTTTTTGAAGTAATGTACAGAAAAAGATACGAAAAAATCTGAAATTTGGCATGGATATTTTGGGCGCATAGTGTTACTCTAAAGGATAGGTGTTTTGGTAAGACCAATTAAAAAGAGAATTTAGCCAATGGGGACAGGAAAAAAGCCGGAAAACACCGTCCCCATTGGCAGGAGGTAAGAATATGGAAAACGAGCAGCCACATAAGAGGCGTGTGCGGTATAAAGGTACACATCCTCGTAAATTTGAGGAAAAATATAAGGAGCTGAACCCGGAGAAGTATGCGGATACGGTGGCGAAGGTGATCAGCAAGGGAAGCACACCGGCGGGTATGCACATCTCCATTTGTGTGAAGGAGATTCTGGATTTCCTTCAGATTCAGCCGGGACAGAAAGGGCTGGATGCCACGCTTGGGTACGGTGGACACAGTCGTAAGATGATGGAAAGCCTGAAAGGACAGGGACATCTGTATGCCCTAGACGTGGATCCCATTGAGATCGTGAAGACAACAAAGAGGCTGGAAGAAGCGGGGTACGGACCGGATATTTTCACATCTATTCAGGAAAATTTTGCCAATATTGACCGAATCGGGGCAGAGTATGGACCGTTTGACTTCTGTATGGCAGATCTGGGGGTATCTTCCATGCAGATCGATAATCCGGAAAGAGGATTTTCCTATAAACTGGACGGACCTCTGGATCTGCGCCTGAATCCGGAAAAAGGTGTATCAGCAGCCCAGCGTCTGCGTGAAGTGACAAGAGATGAACTGGAGGGCATGCTGATGGAAAATTCTGACGAACCTTATGCAGACAAGATTGCCACTGAAGTGGCAAAGACCTTCCGAAAGGGACAGAAGATCGAGACAACAACAGATCTCCGGCTGGTGATTGAACGTGCGCTGGATTTTTTGCCGGAAAATAAAGAGAAGAAAGACATTCTCAAAAAAACCTGTCAGAGAACCTTCCAGGCATTACGCATTGACGTGAACAGTGAATTTGAAGTATTGGAAACATTCCTGGAGAAGCTGCCGGATATTATGGCGCCGGGCGGAAGAATTGCGATATTGACATTTCACTCCGGGGAAGATCGTCTGGTGAAGAAGGCATTCAATGCTTATTATAAAGAAGGTATTTTTCAGGATATTGCAAAAGAGGTGATCCGACCGTCTGCAGAAGAATGCAGAGCCAACGGACGTGCGAGATCTACAAAGATGCGATGGGCGATCAAAGCCTGATGGAAAGGAAGTAATAATATGAAGTATCTCAGACAATTTATGATGATTCTGCTGGTTTCCTTTTTGGGAGAATTGCTGAAATATGCGATTCCCCTTCCGGTTCCGGCAAGTATTTACGGACTGGTGATTTTATTTATCCTGCTGGAGACTGGTGCATTGAAACTGGACGCAGTCAAAGATACGGCAATTTTTTTGATAGAAATCATGCCGCTGATGTTTATTCCGGCAGGTGTGGGACTGATGGAGTCCTGGGGAGACTTAAACAGTATGCTGGTAGAAGTCATTGTGATTACGATAGTATCTACCGTGCTGGTTATGGGTGTATCAGGAAAAGTGACAGAGCTGGTATTAAAACGCTCTGCCCGGAAGAAAGGGGAAACAAAAGATGAATGATATAATGTTGGAGTCCCTGTTTTTTGGGGTATTAGTCAGTTGCGTTACATATGAACTGGGAGGATGGCTGCGGAAAAAAACGAAAATCTCACTGATCAATCCGCTGCTGTTTTCTATTGTAGCAGTCATTGCCATACTGCTGGCATGTAATATTGATTACGATACCTATTATAATGGAGCCAAATATTTAAGTTATCTGCTGACACCGGCAACCGTTTGCCTGGCAGTACCGCTTTATCAGCAGGTAGAACTGTTAAAGAAAAATGTAGTTGCTATTATTGCGGGAATTCTGTCCGGTGTGCTGACCAGTGTAACCTGTGTACTGGTGCTGGCAATGATTTTCCATTTTTCCCATGAACAGTACGTGACACTGCTTCCGAAGTCCATTACCACGGCAATCGGAATGGGTGTGTCGGAGGAGCTTGGCGGAATCGTGACGATTACAGTCGCGGTCATCATCGTGACCGGTATTCTCGGAAATGTGATCGGGGAGCATGTATTTCGGATCTGCAAGATCGAGGAGCCGATCGCAAAGGGTATTGCGCTCGGAAGCGCTTCGCATGCAATTGGTACTGCAAAGGCGATGGAGCTTGGTGAGATTGAAGGGGCGATGAGCAGCCTTTCGATCGCTGTGGCAGGTGTACTCACTGTCATAGGAGCATCCGTATTTGCACAGTTCCTATAAATAAACGCGAAGCGGATTGTGCATATCCGCTTTGACACGTATCAGCAAAGAACTGCAGAGGCAACTTCGTTTGCACAGGAAACGGTGTTGTCCCTGCAGTTTTTTTATGTTATGATAGCGAATAGCCGGGAGGCTAAAGGAGAACTTATTATGTGGGAAATTATAGAAGAAGCAGTGCTGGACTGCGCAAAAATTCTTCCGTTTTTGTTTTTGTCATACCTTGCGGTAGAATATACAGAGCATCGGATGAGCCGAAAGACAAAGGCAATGATTTACCGCGCAGGGAAAGCAGGGCCTTTGCTCGGAGGACTGATCGGGATCATTCCGCAGTGTGGATTTTCAGCTGCTGCAGCCGGACTGTTTGCAGGCGGGATATTGACGCCGGGTACACTGATTGCGGTATTTTTGTCGACATCAGATGAGATGTTGCCGATCATGATCTCGGAGGGCCTGCCGGTTTCCGTGATTTTGCGTATTTTGCTGGCAAAGGCAGCAGCCGGAATCGTGGCTGGTATGATCATTGATTTCGTAGCGGAGCGCATGGGATGGCGCAGGCCGATTCCTGATCATCCGGAAATGTGCGAGCATGAGCATTGCCATTGTAGTGAGCATGGGATTTTCCGTTCTGCATTGAGCCATACGATTCAGATCACGGTATTTCTGGTTGTGATTTCAATTGTGCTCGGATTTGTGATGGAGGAGCTGCAGGCAAACGGAATGAGCAGCATGTTCGGAAGCATCCCGGGGCTGGAGGCAGGTCTGGCAGCACTTGTCGGCATGATACCGAACTGTGCAGCCTCCGTGCTGATCACACAGCTCTATATCAGCGGACTGCTTGACAGTGGCGCGATGTTTGCGGGATTGCTCTGCGGAGCCGGTACCGGACTTCTTGTACTCTTTCGGGAAAATCCTGATAAGAAGGAGAGTCTGCGTCTGCTCGCAGTGCTGTATGTATCCGGCGTAGCGGCTGGATTATTGCTGGGTGCGATGCATATACTGTAGTTGCAAGTGGTGAAGCGGATTGCGAATATCCGCTTTGACAAAGAAAGGAATGATTAAATGGATTATATAGTAAGAGCAACAGCTGCGGATCATCAGATCCGCGCATTTGCAGCGACGACAAAGGACATAGTAGAGAGTGGTCGGGTATATCACAATACAAGCCCGGTGGCGACGGCAGCACTTGGAAGACTGCTGACAGCCGGATCAATGATGAGTGTGATGATGAAAGGGGAAAAGGATCTTCTGACACTTCAGATTCAGTGTTCCGGACCGATCGGAGGACTGACGGTGACGGCGGATTCGTCGGCTCATGTAAAAGGGTATGTGCAGCATCCGGAGGTGATGCTTCCGCCGAATGCGTTTGGCAAGCTCGATGTA
>OLOG01001768.1_pt1 | contig 11940 bp, 10 predicted proteins | sample 1672351 | NCBI WGS metagenome assembly OLOG01 (sample SAMEA3136674, study PRJEB25190) | human gut metagenome | biome: human gut; feature: human-associated habitat; material: faeces | place: Austria | collected 2013 | reverse complement strand
ACGTGGCAGGTAAGATTCGGGCTTTCCTTCATTTCTCTGTACCAGATGAAGGACCTTTGACTGACTATGAAAGTTGGATGCCGGACTTCGTTCAGGGACTTGCCAAAAGCCTTGAGAACAGCCGGGGAATGATACAGAAAGCAGTACAGGGCCTTAGTAGTGACCTGATTGTATCTGCAAATGTAACAGGTGTTCAGACTGCCGGAACCACAAACGTAAATTTCTACGGAAATTATAAGTTTGAAGATGCGCAGGAGATTGACTACTTAATGAACCAGGCAGCACTGAGAATATCGAGGAAACGTTAATGATAGTAGATGGAAAAGATCTGACAAAAAAATATAAAGGAAAAATAAAATTTGGCCAGCAGACCATCCAGCCACGACAGGTAAATACTTACACAGAGTGGCTGGATCATAATGCGGATCCGACCCGATCATGGTTCCCTGAGACGCGGTTTTTCGAAGTGCAGATAGAAATGATTGTATCCGGGAGCACTAAAACAGAGGCAGAGCTGAGAATCAGTGAGGTAGTTAATGACTTTGTGACCGGAAGTATGATCAGACTGGACAATGTTGATATAAATATCAGTGCAGAAGTTACCGGAGTCGAAAAAGAATTCATAAAAAGATGGGACTATAAAGTGACAATAACAATGCAGGGATGGGAAAAGAGTACAGAACAGATTACGGTTGCGGTGAATGGTACCGTACAGATTATTCTTGCAGAAGGAAATCTAGCGGCTCCTTGCGATATTGAAATCACTCCAAAAACAGATATAGCACAGATTCAGTTGTTTGGCGCATTTTACGACCAGGTCTCCGGATCCGATGAAGGAATAATTATCAAAAATCTGAAGCAAGGAAAAAAGATAGTGATTAGCGGAGATGATTGCACAGTTCTTCAGGAGGGAAAGAACAAATTTTCAGACACAGAGTTCTGGGCGTTTCCGCACCTGAGACCAGGAAGCAATACAATCAGCTGCACAAGTGATCAGTGCGATATTGTTATTAAATACAAACCACGATATATGTAAAGGAGAGTTGAAATGAGATTTACAAATCAGAAGATTGAGAACATGCAGAACGTGCTTACGGCAGTTGGAAATAAAGAAATTGATAATCCCGTTCTCGCACTTAAAATTGCAAGAAACAACTATAACCTTACTCAGGTATTAAATCCTGTTCTGAAAGTTAAAAACGATATCTTAAGAAAATATGGCGAAAAAGATGAAAAAGGCAAGATCGTCATGGACGAAGACGGAAGAATCCGTATCACAGATATCCCTGGATATAACACGGAAATCACCACGTTGATGAATACAGAAACCGATGTGAATGTTGAGCGCTTTTCAGAAGAAGAATTCAAGAAAATGAACGCAACTCCAAATCAGCTTATGACTTTACTTGAAATAGCAAAATAATCATGAAAAAGCGGGGAGGATAACATGCTTAGAATATTAGATAAAAATAAAGTCCCCGTGAAGGGTTTGCGAAAATACAGTGATTTGTGTATCGAGAACTCGATCGAGCTTGATGATAAGACACTTACGTTTTCAGTACCGTACAGAAATGTCAGATCAGCTATTGTGGTTGAAGGGTACATAGAAACAAAAGAAGACCGATTTGTTGTTAAAGAAATCGAAAAAAGCAGTGAGGGAACAGCAAATATAACGGCGCAACTGGACTTGGAAAGCCTGGAAGGAAAACCGTTCAGGACATTCAGATCAGAAGAACAAACGATAAAAGCAGCATTGCAGCTGGCATTTACAGGAACTGGCTGGACAGTTGGTGAGTGTAGTGTTTCAAAAAAACGAACACTGTCCATGGCAAATGTGTCTGCGCTGGATGTCCTGAAACAGGCTTTGAAAACATATCGGGCTGAGATTAAGATTGATTCTAAAAAACAGAGCATCGATATATATCCGGAAATCGGAAGTGACAAGGGAGTGTATTTTTCAGACCAGCTGAATCTTCGAAAGCTTACTGTACAGTATTCCACATATGATTTCTACACAGAGATAGAGCCATACGGAAAAGATGGATTAACCATTGAAACAGTTAATTCAGGAAAGATTTATCTGGAAAATCATCAGTACAGCAGCAAGAAAAAACGCTGCATCTGGAAAGATGAGAGATATACGATCGCAGATTCATTAAAAGAAGATGCTGCAGCAAAGCTGGCAGATATGAGCAAGCCGTATGTATCATACAGTGCAGACATCGTAGATTTATCACGAAATTCCCAAAAATATTCAATACTCCAATACGAAATCGGTGATACGGTAACTTTAATCGATCACGTTACTGGAGAGAAAGAGAAGCAGCGTATTGTAAGTGTGAAAATTTATCCGGAGGCGCCGGAAAAGAATAGCTGCACACTGGCGAATAAAGTTCTGACTTTTGATGAGCTGGCACAAAAGTATGAAGATACCGCAGATACGGTGGATAACATCACGAACGATAATGGCCAGATTGACGGAGATGCAATCGATGGAATACATAGCAGACAGATTATTGATTTGGAAAATGGAATAATTGAATCAGCGTACATCAAAGAGCTAGGTGTAAAATATCTGGATGTGTCTGGAAAAATCACAGCTGTAGAAGGCGAATTTGGAATACTGAAATCAAATACGGCACAGTTTGAGGAAACGTATACGAAAAGACTGGAAGCTGTAGAAGGAGATATCTACACCCTCAGAACAACTGATTTTACAGCTGTTAACGCCAAAATCGGTATCCTGGATAATGAATTCGGGAATATCAAGGTACTTTTATCAGGCGGTGCTGGTATTGGTGAAATACAGAACATCCACCTGACCTCACAGAATGCGGTCATTGACTCGGCTCTGATTCGGTCAGCGGTGATGCAAACAGTATCTGTTGCAGATCTTCTTGCCGGCACAATCTCAACAAACAAATTCCTGATAGCTTCCGACGATGGCGGCATCCGTATCCAGGGAGCAACGCAGCAGTGGTCCGATACAGATGGCACAGTCCGGATGCAGGCTGGACGGGACGCAAATGGAGATTTCACCTTCTCCCTGTTTGATAAGACCGGAAAAGGCATCCTGATCGATGCAACAGGTGTTAAGCCTGATGCGATAGCAGATGGGCTGATCGTCAATAAGATGGTGTCTGATTCGGCCAACATAGCAGCATCTAAACTTGATATAAACAGCCTGTTTACAGAAATCAATAACAGCTCCAAGGTAATCAAGAGTAACCGTATCTGGCTGGATGATTCTAACCAAAGTCTTAATCAGGCATACACTAAGATGAGCCAGAATATCACCCGGATTGGAGACACTGCAAGTTCTGCATCAGATAGTGCATCAGCGGCAACAGATGCGGCTAAGAAGGCCATGGAAACATTATCTGATATCTCAACACTGGATGCTATTGGTGCATCGCTCAATAATGACGCTCATGTGGTCCATACCTACGCAGATGGAACCGGAGGGGATTACAGTTCCTGTTACACTGTCTTTTCAGTGTTCCTGGGTGATACAGATGTATCTGATCATATTGATGAGATCAAGGCTACTACATCTCCCGGCATAGCCGGAACATGGGATCCGAATCTCAGAAAGTATCAGGTTACTGCAATGTCCACTGACAGCGGATATGTTGATATATCGGCACTGTACGGACTGGAAAGTAAAGTACTTCTGGTAGGCGGTAAAGGCTTGATTATTAGTGGCAAAACGATGGTAGTGAAGTCCGTGGGCTCATGGATCACAAAGCGTTTTTCTGTATCCAAAGCTAAGGACGGTAAGATTGGCCTGAGTTATGACCTGAGAGCTAGTACACAGATTATTAAGAAACTGAAAGATGATAAAACACTGGAACCAGCAAATGTGACGTTCTCAGCTTTTAAAAATGACAATGGTATGGTGAGCAGTTATTCCGGAAAGTTCCAGATCGAAGAGTCAACGGATTCCGGGAAGACCTACAATATCAAATATGGATCCACATCTCCGGAGCTGATGAAGGTATATACTCCATCTGGCCCGGATGTAAATATCATCAAATGCTCTCTGTATGATGAATCTGGTGTGCAGCTCCTGGATACGCAGACGGTATCGATCATATCAGATGCTGCAGGTCTTGCAAAAGATATAGCCGCAGCAGACAAGAAGGCACAGGAAGCTAAGAGCGCAATTGAAACGACATCTCAGGAGGTGGCTAATATCCAGAGCAGTATCAAAGGGTTTGAAACAGAACTATCTCAAACCATAACTGATCTGCATGGTGTTACAGATGGAACACTCCTATACAATGCGAAGTATCAGGACAATGGCGACGGAACTACTACGATATCAGCGGTTCTATATAAAGCTGGCAAGGATGTTACAAAAGAATATCCGGCTGCATGGTTTGCCTGGAGCAGACGCACAGAGAGCGGCGAAGTGTTCCTACAGTATGGCTATTCAGTAACAGTAAATAACAATGATTATATGTTCGGTGGAGTAGTTATCGGACAATTCACAAGATATATACATATGGCTCTTGTCGTTGGTGACAAGATTCTGGTAGTTGGAAGTAAGGCTATATGCTTACAAGTAGATGCGTAAGGTGCCCGATCAGGGCACCAGAAAGGAGATAATATGGCATTACCGCAGGACGGCCAGAACGCAAATGCCTTGGCCACAGTAAAAGAAGTACCAACAGGAAAGAAATTGATATTTGTAGACCCAACCACAAATGAGGGTGGTGTTATCACACTTGAGGATTTGACCACCCAGATACTCAAAAATTTGACATCGCAAACATTTGCATTAGATCAGGGAACCAAGACACTTCCAGCCGCACTTAATGAATTAAATAGTAACCTGCTGACCGACTCAACGAAACTACTTGAAACGCCAACCGAGTATATAGAGAACATCAGCGATAGTGATTACACATCGTGCTTCCGCAACGGTAAGATAGTAACTTTAGTCCTTAATATCAAAGTATTAAAGCCTTTATCTTCATTTAACACTTACTTGACTTTGCCCAAACAATATATACCATCTTCTGTAATGTTTGTGCCTACCATGGCACTCAACACAGGTATACGAATAGGAACATCTGGTGAGGTTATGCCATGCGCGAACATTGGTACGGGTGCGTACATTCAAACTGCTATATCCTACGTTATAAAATAGTAAGGCTGTTTCAACGTATGATATGGGAAGCTACTATAACGATTATACGTTTGCAAAGTTTTTACAAGAAAAACAAGGTACTGGCATTACAATTCTAAGTGGATATACTGGATACCTGTTTTCAGATTTGCCAACAGATTTATCAGATGCTGTCAACGTCATTACATACAAGGGAAATAATCAGAAATCAGGAATATATTCACAAGGCTTTATTTCTGATAGCTTAGGTCATCGATATACGTTTGTGGCAGATGCTAGTTTTTCAAACGTTACATTTAACAAATTCTAAATGCGGTTATGAAATAGTAAGACGCCATCAAAATACGTAAATTCTTTGGAAAACTACATGAAAAACGCTCCTATAGGCGTGAATTTTTGTGATTGTCAAGGAGCAGACGATAATCCCGACAAAGGTACTATGTCAATATGTATGACATTTGTTAATGATGATCACAGTTGGGGAGTACAGTATCTTTTTGTATATGAGCGCATTCGTTACCGTATAATGAGTAATGGTGCTGTGGACGAATGGAGGCGAATAATATAGAAATTTTCCTCTTCCCATTTTGTATAATATCGTCTCTCTGAACATCTTCTTAATCCTCATTTCCTTTTTGTAGTTTTTTAGGTACGACAAAAAGGCTGCCATTTCTGCCAGCTTCAAAAAATTATATTATTTATTTAGAACAATTCAGGCTATATACCGTCTGAATGATGCTCGGACGTTTTCTTCACTTACCGTCACATACATCATAGTCGTGTCTGGCTTCTGGTGTCCGGCATACATCTGGATTTCCTGAAGTGGTATGCCTCGGTTTCCGGCGTCCGTCAGTAATGTGCGACGGAATTTATGCGGATGTGCATGGATTTCCGTCTTCTGGCCAAGTGTTCGTAGCATGGACTGGATTGCCTGCTTTCCTAGGCGGGTGTGTGGCCGCTTATTGCTCACGAACAAGGCCGGGTTTGTATCATCTCTGGATAACAGATACTTATGCAGATGATATGCACAATCATCCGTCAGGTATACTCTTCTCTCCTTCTTTCCCTTTTCTCCGTATATAATCACTTCCTTATTAGCCCAATTTATGTCTTTCCGGTTCAGTCTCACAACCTCCCCAATTCTGGCCGCTGTACTGTACAGGAACGCCATGATTGCTATGTCTCGCTGGCACTCCGCGTTACAGCGCAGATGCTCCATTTCAGCTTGTGTAAAGGGTTTCTTAATCATTCTTGGTACCTTAATCTTCTTAAGGCGCCTCATAGGATTGCGGCTAATATACCCCTCATCCGATATCCATGCAAAAAAGCTACTTAGGTACCGTCTGATCGTATCCATATAGCTCATAGAGATCTTCCTCTGTTCCTGATACATTGCAAGATAGTATCGAATGTCATTCGTTGTGATATCCTGTAGCCGCTTATTCAGAGCCGTGACAAGCTTAACTACACAGTCATTATATCTTTCCAGTGTTCCTGGACTGCAGTTCTCGATTCTTTTCGAAGCAATGAAGGTCCTAAGAATCTTCTGCCAGTGAATTTCTGACGTTACTAGCTGCGTACACTCCTCCTGCACCTCAATCCCGTGGAATTCTATCGCCAAGACGTTCTCCAAGTGCTGCAACTGTTCGTTCGAAAGTATATCCTGCATCCTCTCCATTATCCTCGATTGTATCATTTCGATTTTTGTCAAAAAAGTGCACCTCCTATGGCTTTATTTTACCTTTATTTTGCCACAAGAAGTGCTCTGTTCACAAACCAATTAAATGGGAAGTGGAAAGTGGGAGTTTTTACGAATTAAAAAATTGCTACCCATGATCGCCACTCGCTACTATCAGTCACTGTTGACCTTATCCATGCACGATCATCATTACCTGGCAGTATTATTTGGCAAACTCTAGTTGGTCTTGATGCAAAAACCAGCATATAGCAATTTGTACAATCACCTGGTCTGTTTTTTGCTAAAGCGGGGTCGGAACCATCTAAATAATACAAACCAGTAGTTGTAATATCATTGTAATCGAATGCAGTATTTAATGGTTTAGTAGCACCAAACGGCAGGTTACTATTTAAGCATCAGCATCTTAATGCCTCCCCATATGGTTTCGCTGGCGTTTATCGTCAATGTAGATGTGTCATCACTGTATGTACCCGAAAAAGTCCTGCTTGCCACAAAGTCTGCAATTTTAATAAAATTTACTGTCCGTTTTTCCGATACAACATCAACAAAGACAATGTACATAAATCCATTATATCGTGAAGTCGCTCCGTACATGAGAAACGATGCATAGGTGTAAGTATTAAGCTTAATATTTACAGAAAATGTTGAGAGATTTCGAATATCAATGAAGACCTTACTATTTAACTTATAGTCACAGGATCAAAGCAGATTAAAAGTGCTGTGCTCCAGGGAATAAGTGTCACTTTCAATGTTGCCGAAGAAGTATCAAGTACGGGTGGTGCTGCGTATTCAGATTTTTTTGATAGTTCTGTCGCTCCCGTCTGCTTTCCTGTTATGTATAAAGAAGTAATGCAGTTGTTATCAATTAGTAGAAACGAAGTCATATGATTGTTTACACTATTCCACTTTACGCTTACTGTTTTGGTAGAGCCATCACTATGTATAATATAACTATCGGCCTTGAACCGCTTACTATTTTATGTCGTAACGATATGTCCAAGTGCTGTTCATCCGGTAGGCTGCTATTACTTTACCAATTCCAACAACTATCAATCCAGCATCCCGTCCGAATGGAATGTAGATGCAGAATGCCCACGGAGGTATAGTAAGGTTTTCGTTTACTACAATTGCGTTTTCACCAGCACGGAAAAAAGCAATTTCGTTGCCGTCTGGAATCTTGTCGTAGGCGGCACTTGCATAACTGGAAATACGGTTATTTAATCTCACAGAAAGGAGGTGAGAAAAAATGAGATTTCAGAAAGAAGTGAATATTTTTGCACCGGACGCGATATTAAAGCGCTTCCAGGCAAATGAGACAAATTTTTCTGTTGTCAAAGGCAAGATTGAAGCTCTGATCAGCGAGAGCGAAATCCTCGAACTGCAGAACAGCAAGGTTACTATGTATAGCAAACTTGCGGATGTGAAGCTTACTGTAGATGGACTTGAGCAGACCTATACAGACATAACGTCCAAATACGATGCTGTCAGCGGAAAGTACACAGACCTCGATGCCAAAGTTGCTGAGTATAAATCAGGTGTGGATGGCATGTCGCAAAACCTTTCGCGGGTGCAGACAAATCTACGGGACAACTATAGTACCACAGCCACGATGAATGCTACTATTCAGGCCAAGATAGATGGCCTGTCCTCAACTATATCACAGACTTATGCCACAGGATCAGATGTTCAGCAGAAGCTTGCATCTGCCGATGCAACTGCAAAAGGCTATGCAGATGCGGCAAAACAGACAGCTGTTGATACCGCACAGGCTTCAGCAAAAGAGTTGTTAAAGTCATATGCCACAGTTACGCAAACACAGTCAATGATTGACCAGAAGGCAGGAAGCATTGAAAGTAAGGTATCATCTACGTACGCCACAAAAAAATCTGTTGGCGAATTGCAAACATGGAAAACAGAAGCGTCTCAGAAGATCACTGACAGCGCTATAGTATCAACAGTCACATCGAGCACGGAATGGACAAAAAAGGCTGACAAAGCATCACTGATCAGTCAGATCAATCAGTCGGCAGAACAGATCAAGATCCGTGCAAACATCATAGACCTGCAGGGCAACATCAGTATCACGGATATATCTAACGACGCTATGGATACTATCAAAAACTATAGTATCACGGCATTGTCAGATGCAAAAAAGTACACGGATGAATGTGATAAGTTAGTGATTAAAGATTCACAGGATTACTCAAAAAGCTACACACTTTCCGAAATCGGAAAGCTGGAAGCGTCCGGAGGAAATCTCGTCAAAGGATACAGGTTCTCTGACGATAACATTAAAGCATACTGGAACACGGCCGGGACAATCAAGTCGGGACAGAATGATCCAGATGGTGGGAAAAATGCAGTGGCTATCGTTGCGGACGCAGCGAATTGCTATTTGGCTTCAAAAAGAAACGAAAACACGATAATCAACGCCACAGGCCGATATACAGTGACCTTCTGGGCCAAGGCATCAAAAGCGCAGACAGTGACATTCTCCTTTAACAAGGTCAGTGAAAGCATAGCGTTAACCACCACCTGGAAAAAGTTCTCCTTCATAAAGGATATCACGAGTATCGCAACATCCGGAAGTTTGATAATATTCGGCGGTAGCAATTCAATCAGCACCGGTGATGGAACTATCTATATTTACCGGCCAGACGTGCGGCACGGATATTCTTCGGAAGATATATTCAATTTACTGACCAACAACGGAAACATCCAGGGTATGTACATGACCGACGGCAAGTTGTACTGGAATGGAACATACATCAAGTCTAAGTCTATAACCACGGCCGCACTTGCAGCTGACAGTGTAACAGCTGAAAAAATTAAAGTAGATGATCTGTACTCTTTGAAAGCAAGCATAGCCGGGTTCAAGATCTCATCAGATACGATATCGCATCAAAGCATTACAAACCCCAAAAGCGGTATCGGACAGAACTATTACGATACATTTTTTTCTTCAAAGGATAAACGCCTTACTTTTCGAAAAGGACCGGGAACATCTGACTACATTACATTTGATATACGAGGTCTGCGAGCCAGTGGAGGAAAAAGATTAAACCTGATATCAGACGCAGAAACAAATGACAGCAGCGAGGGTTTTTCCTCTGGAGCTCATCACTCTATGGGACATACAAACATTTACGGGAATTTATACGTAGCAGATAGTTTTCGGACAGCTGGAACTAAACAGGCAGTTCGTCAAACAGAAAACTACGGAGAAAAAGGCGTTTACTGCTATGAGACCCCAACGCCGCATTTCGGCGACATTGGATCCGGAGAGATATCAGAGGATGGAAAGTGCTACATTGACATTGAGGACATCTTAAAAGAGATGATTAACACAGAAATGCAGTACTATGTTTTTTTGCAGAAATGCGGTGAGGGAGATCTGTACGTATCAGAATGCTTCCCGGATTACTTCATAGTCACTGGTACACCTGGTCTCAGATTTTTTTGGGAATTAAAGGCAAAACAGAAAGGTTATGAGTACAACCGATACGAAGGCGAGGACAGAGTAGTAGGATTCAGAAAAATAGCATATGACGAAGAGTATATCGCAGAAACAGAAAAGCTCATCGAAGAAAGAGAGGAAATATGAAGGTATTAACGAGTTTTATAGTATTAAACACAGGAGAAGGTGAAAGAATCTCATTCACCTATTCGGAAGTAGCTGAGGACGGAACAATCATCAGCCAGAATAACAAGAAAAACTTCCTCGTACTTAACAAAGAACTGAAAAATCATATCAGCGAAATTAAGAAATATATCGAAGATAATCACCTCACAGAATAGGAGAAAACATATATGAAGATCAGAGCAGAGCCGTAAGGCTCTTTTGTTTTACGCAAAATTGCGCCGGCGCAACACCGGAGAAAGTGTGAATGATTGAAAGAAATGCTTACACAGACATACGTTATTGCACTTCCGATTGTTTTAGGATACATCGTCTGGCTTCTAAAAAACCAGAAAAAAGACCGGGATGCAAATAGTAAGGGAACCATGCTCTTGCTTCGTGTTCAGATGATCGAATACCATTCAAAGTACATGAAAATGGGAGATATCCCATCTTATGCTTATCAGAACTTTTGTGAGATGTATGAGGCTTATCATGAACTTGGCGGGAACGGCATGGTAACAAAAATGAAACAGGAAATTGAAGAATTACATATCAAAAGAAAAGGAGAATGATCATGAATATTAATACAATTACACAGTATGTAACTTACGCCCTTGCCCTGATCGGCATTCTGGCTTTCATCGTATCAGCTATTGTGCAGGTAATCAAAGACCTTCCGGGACTGAAGAACATCCAGACCAGCATTGTGGCGCTTGTATCATCTATGATCCTGTGTCCACTGGCACTGATGGTCATGTGCACATATTATAAAGCTGCAGTTACCTGGTACTACATCGCAGCATCAGTCATTGCGGCATTTATCGTTTATTTAGTTGCAACCGGGGGTTGGGAAAAAGTTAAGGAAATCTGGGATAGAACAAAATATAAGGATTCAGAGGGCGAGTGATCGTCCTCTTTTTTGAGAGGAGAAAACAATATGCTGAAGATCATGGGAAAATCACAGGTCAGCATTGAACAGATGCGGGCTTATATCAAAAAAGTAAACCCAAAGGTGTCCGATTCGGTCATCAAGATGATTTCTCTGTATATCGCAGAAGGTGCGGCAGAAGGAGTCCGTGGTGACATTGCTTTTGCTCAGTCTTGCTTGGAAACTGGGAACTTCACTTTCAGCGGATCCGCGGTGACGCTCAGCCAGAACAACTTCTGTGGAATGGGCGTGACTAAAATCGGCATGAAGGGCAACAGTTTCAAAACCCCGGCAGAGGGCATCCGAGCACAGATCCAGCACCTGCAGGCCTACGCATCCACAGACCGACTGAAGAACCGTTGCGTGGATCCGCGCTATACATACGTCAACAGAGGCTGTGCGCCTTATGTGGAGTGGCTCGGGATCCAGGAAAATCCTAAAGAGCAGGGCTGGGCAGCTGGCCGAAATTACGGTCAGAAAATCATCAGCATTTTGAATAGCGTATTATCTATCAAGACATCAAAAACAGAAAAGGAGAGTAATACCATGAATATCAA
>OLOG01001766.1_pt1 | contig 11947 bp, 11 predicted proteins | sample 1672351 | NCBI WGS metagenome assembly OLOG01 (sample SAMEA3136674, study PRJEB25190) | human gut metagenome | biome: human gut; feature: human-associated habitat; material: faeces | place: Austria | collected 2013 | reverse complement strand
TGTTTCCTGGAGCCCCTTGCCAGGATACACCTGCTCTGGCAGCTGTCTTGCTTCGCGCCAGGCATACATCCATGTGAGTGTTTTTGTTTCATAGGACGCAATTTCCTATGAAACAAAAAAGACTTTCAGCATACGTTTCATCCACATATGCTAAAAGTCTTGTTCCTCACATTTGAATCATACGGCACACGCTTTTTGTTACAAAAGCACACTGCCATCTGACTTACACAAGGCATGTAACCATGAGGTTTACTATCCTCAGGGTCTGTTGGTTACATGGTTATAACTACTCCCTTTTAACGCGATCATCATATCATACGGTTTTTTCCCCGTCAAGGTCAAACTGAGTATTTTGTGTTAAGAAAATGAAAAGCTGCGAAAGCACGAAACCTGCTATGCTTCCGCCGGCATATTGACACCCGCGATCTTAATATTAACTTCCAGAACCATCAGACCGGTCATATTTTCAATCGCTGTCTTTACTTTGTCCTGCACCTTTTCACTGACTGCCGGGATGCTGTAGCCATATTTCATATTTAAGGACAGATCCACAACCACGTGATCCTCGGTTACGGTCACTTTCACGCCCTTGCTCAAATTTTTCATGCCGAGCTTTCCGACCAGTTCATTTGTGATATTGCCAGCCATCGAATCGACACCGTCTACCTCGGTCGCTGCCAGACCTGCGATGATCGCCACTACCTCATCAGCAATTTTCACTTCTCCAATGCGGTCCTTTTCATATACGATATGTGTGCTTCTATCTTCTGCTTCTCTCGCCATTCCAAATCCCTCCTGACCACTTCCATGTACGCCCGGAATCTTCTCTTCCCACAAAAAACAGATGCTCGAATACTTCCAGAAATACATTTCAATTAAGTGTTTTTATTATACCAAAAATACAGGAGTTTGCAAAGGCATTTCCGGTTCGAATCTCATCCGAGTTACTGTTCACGCATACGTGCCCAGTAACGGAATTTGCCGTGGCTTCGCATTTTAATACGGCAAATTCCTGCTGCCACCACGTTTTCTTACGGCACTTTCGGTTCCAAAAGTGCCTACCCGGGAACATTAACTCATCCGAACTTCCTCAATCTCCCAGGTTTAAAAGGGAAATCGCGATATTCTCCGCCGATATCTCGGTTTTCCGTTTTACAATATCCTCGATCTGCGCGCGCTGCGGATCTGTGATGGACGGCGCGTTGACAACGACATCCACTTTTCCATCCGTGATGCTGACAACCGGATCGGCAAATCCTTTCGCCATCAGAAGCGTTTCCGCTGCATTTTCCTTCTCCGCTATCGCATTGAGTGCCAGCATATCCTGAACGGCTGCCTCTTTTGCCGACGCATCCAGATTTTCATTGTTAATCAGGGCATTCAGCGCTTCGCGGCTCTTGGCGCGGATCTGTTCACGGCTGAGCTGTACATTGGCTATGTACTCTGCCACGCCGGTTCCGCCTGTCAAAACCGCCTCGCCCGGGATGATCTGGGTGATATCGTGGCAGAGCACCTGCCCTGCTGCGTCAACAGTGCGGATCAATTTCATCTTTTTAATCTCCTTACAACGCAGGCAGCTGGTTCGCGGCGGAACGGATGATTCAGCTGTCAGTACCAACATAACGGTTCCGGCAGAAAATGTCAAGCAAAAGTGAGGATGTCCGGCCCCGGGCGGCACTTTGTGCATCGGCAGCACAAAGCTCTGTGGATAAATGATGATTCACGCAAAAACGATGATTTATAAGAAAAGATAACAAGGACGAAACTTCTGAGCTGCAAATTCAGCATAGACTTAAAAAGCGGGCCTCTTCGGAATGCGTTCATTCCAGTTTTGTAGAGAGCAGCATCAATCTGGTTCCGCTCTTGATTTTACAGCAAAATCCCCCTACATTGACCTTTGAACCGGGTCAGCGTAGGGGGATTTTTCGTTTTATGTTTTACGATGTGGTCACGCAGGAAAGTTCACAAAACAAAACGAACACGTTGCCTACCATTTGAATGGTGACTTCGTGTTCGTTTTGCTCTTGATTGGTGGAGAATAGCGGGATCGAACCGCTGACCTCTTGCATGCCATGCAAGCGCTCTCCCAGCTGAGCTAATCCCCCATGAGCTGGTGTTTTGCCATCGTATTCCTGACGACGTGTGTAATTATACCAGCCAAAAGGGAGATTGTCAACAGCTTTTTTGGGATTTTCTGCAAAAAAATTCCCGCCGGGGAAATGCCCTTCCCGGCGGGAAAAATGACTGCGAAAAAACTTACGCTCTTGCGTTCTGCGGGTCGAAGATCTGCGGTGCGACACGGATCAGGATCACCACAAGGACGGTGGTCAGGATGGCTTCAGGCAGCATGTAGGTGGCGTTGTACACGGCGCTGTACAGCCAGCACAGACCGTCCACGCTCATGTTGGAGATGCCGGGAAAGCCGATCTCGGTCATCCAGCTGAAAGCGTAGTCGTAGTCCTTCCAGACGATGTAACCGGACAGAAAGCTGCACAAAAAGCGCAGCAGGCACACCACAAAGGCGCTGACACCGACACCCACGGTGCGGCTGCGGAACGGCTTTGCGATCAGGCAGGCAAAGCCCAGCACCGTGAAGGCCAGAAGGTAGTCTAGCAGCACGCAGCCCACCTGTGCCGTGAGGGTCTGGCAGTATGCCAGATTGCCAAGGCCTTGCACAAGCTGGATCAGGCTGTTGACGAAAGCGGTCATGACGCCCCACTTTGCGCCGTGGCGGTAGCTCATTACCAGAATGGGCACCATGCTGAACAGGGTGATGGAACCGCCGTGGGGCATGAGCGGGATCTGGATCATGCTCAAAACGGTGGACAGAGCGATCATCAGTGCACCCTCCACCAGAATGCGGGTCTTGGAATAGGTTTTGGTCATAGGGATTCCTCTTCTCAGAACGATAGTACACAAAAACAAAATGCGCCTGCCGGTAGCAGACGCATGGAGGTTTGTTGATGGTGCCGGACAGCTCCGCAAACTCCCTACGCCGGCATTGCCCGGATCAGGTAAAGGGTACTCCGCGCGATGCGGATCTCAGCCTTACGGCACCCCTGTTTTTATGTCCGCCCACAGTATACGCGCCGGGGGACAAAATGTCAAGCCCGCAGACATATTCCGCCCCGGCGGCGCGTATGTTATACCATTGCAAAGCTGGAACGCAGGGAGGCGGGATATGAAAGCCGATCCGGAACAGCGCGCCGTGCAGCTGGGCGAGTACATTGCCGCCCACAACGCCACGGTGCGGGCAGCGGCGGCTGCGTTCGGGTGCAGCAAGTCCACCGTGCACAAGGACGTTGCCGTGCGGCTGCGCAGCATCAGCCCTGCGCTGTACGGGCAGGTGCGTGCCGTGCTGGCGCGCAACAAGGCCGAGCGTCACCTGCGGGGCGGGGCTGCCACCCGGCGCAGATACAGCCGCCGCTAAACCCCAAAAAGACCGCTGCATTGTGCAGCGGTCTTTTTTGAGCCACTTTTTCATGGAGGGCGCAGCGAAAAGCGGCTGCTTTTATCCCCCGGTGTGGAACTGCTGCAATGCGCCTTTTTCCAGCCGGCTTACCTGTGCCTGACTGATGCCGATCTCCTGCGCCACCTCCATCTGGGTCTTGCCCCGGAGATAGCGCAGCTCCATGATCCGCTTTTCGCGCGGGGTCAGCCCGGCCACGGTCTGCCGGAACTGCAGCCCGCTGATCCAGCTGTCCTCGCCATCCGGGTCGCGCACCTGGTCGATGAGGTACATGGCATCGCCGCCGTCGGTATACACCGGCTCTTCCAGGCTCACCGGCTCTACCACCGATTCCAGTGCCGCGGTCACCTCCCGGCGGGACAGGCCTGCCTCCCCGGCGATCTCGTCCATGGTAGGTTCCCGGCCCAGCTGCTTCTCCAGCGTTTCGCGGGCCTGCATGGCCCGGTAGGCGGTATCGCGCAGGCTGCGGCTTACCCGCAGGGCATTGTTGTCCCGCAAAAAGCGCCGGATCTCGCCGATGATCATGGGCACGCCGTAGGTGGAAAACCGCACCGGCTGGGCAGGGTCAAAGTTGTCGATGGCTTTGATGAGCCCGATGCACCCCACCTGAAACAGGTCGTCGAGGTTTTCGCCCCGCTGGGCAAAGCGCTGCACCACGCTCAGCACCAGCCGCAGGTTGCCCTCCACCATGCGTTCCCGTGCTCCTGCATCCCCGGCGTGGGCCTGCAGGAGCAGCTGCCGCTTTTCGCTTTCGGACAAAACAGGAAGCTGCGCCGTGTTTACGCCGCACAGTTCCACCTTATTGTACATCCAAACGCCCCCGGTCTGTTTTGAAGTTCACCGGGAGTATGGCCGCAGGGGCAAACCACTATGCGTGGAAAAAATTACACGCTCACCCGGCAGCCGGATGAGCGTGCAAAAAAGCCGCAATTGCAATTGGCCCATAATTATGGTATGCTTTAAACGCAGCCGCAAGGCTGCCACGAGGCGCTGCGTCCCACAAATGCAGGCGGCTGAGCTCCTTACCGGCACCTGAGTGCCCGGTGGAGCGAATTTTTCTTGAAATCTCGGCCTCCCCCGGACGCCCAAGGGCGGAAAGGGGGGATGCACCATGACGTTTGAACAGGTCGTAATGCTGCTTTCGCTGCTTGGCGGAGCAATCTACGTTACATTTCAGATCACATGGACTGTCTCGCACAGGGATGATAAAAAGAAAAAATGACCGCCTCGAAGTTCCCCAACCCAGAGCAGTCATTTTTCTTTTTGACACGATGGTAAGGAGCTAGTCGTTTGTATGGGCCAGCGCCTTTTGTATTTTCAGTATAGACGATTCCACGCGGTTTGTCAAGGACAAGGCCGCGCTTTTTTATTGCCCTTCCAGTTGGAGCTTCAGGGTCTGGATGATGCGCTTTTCAAGGCGGGAGATGTAACTCTGGCTGATGCCCAGGGCGTCGGCGGCTTCCTTCTGGGTGCGTTCCACGCCGTCGGTCAGGCCGAAGCGCAGCTCCATGATCCGGCGCTCCCGGGCCGAAAGGCTGCTCACGGCGCGGCGCAGACCGGCGCGCTCGGCGTCCTGCTCCAGCTGCTGGCCCACCATGTTCTCGTCGCTGCCGAGGATGTCCGACAGCAGCAGCTCGTTGCCGTCGCCGTCCACATTCAGCGGCTCGTCAAGGCTGGCCTCCTGACGGCGGTTGGAGGTCTTGCGCAGGTACATCAGGATCTCGTTGCCGATGCAGCGGCTGGCGTAGGTGGCCAGCTTGATGCTGCGTTCCGGCGTGAAGGTGTTCACGGCCTTGATCAGCCCGATGGTGCCGATGCTGATCAGGTCCTCGGCGGGCACACCGCTGTTCTCGTACTTTTTGGCAAGGTACACCACCAGCCGCAGATTGTGCAGGATGAGCGCATCGCGGGCGTCTGCCTCTCCGGCGGCCATGCGGGCCAGCAGGGCTTTTTCCTCGGCGGGGGAGAGGGGAGAGGGCAGGCTGGCGGTGCCGGCCAGATACTGCACGCCGCCGCAAAACCGCAGCCGCGCACACAGGCGGTGCCAGAGCTGCCGCAAAAACTGGAACATGAGCAGTCCTCCCTATAATAAGTATTATAAGAGCAGCTGTGCCGCATCCTCGCCGTACAGCAGCTCCCATGCAGGGTCCGGCGGCGTGGGGCAGCAGAACGCCGCCAGCAGCCCGCCTGCGCGGTCTTTGCCCAACTGCAGGGCAGCGGGCAGGGCAGGCAGCATGCTCTGGCCGTGGATGCTGCGGCAGGGCACCAGATGCACCCCCAGCTCCGGCGGGGGCGGGGCTGTGCTGTGGGCAAACCAGCCATCGAGATACTGCCGGGCTGCCTGCGGCAGGCGGTGCCGTACCGCCGGGTACTGCACCAGCACCACGGCCTTGCCGCTCAACGGCTCTTGCAGGGCAAAGCCGGTGTCGTGGAAGGCCTGTACCGGCAGCTGCACCCCGGCCACCTCCAGCGTGGCGGGCACGCTGGGCGCGCCGCTGCGGCCAAAGCAGTACAGCAGGGCCCGCAGTACGGCATACACCCCCGCACAGCTGGCCAGCAGCCGCCCCGGTGACAGCGGCAGGGCTACGCTCAGGTTGCGGCTCTGCACGCCGGGCAGCACCACCGCTCCGCACAAAAGCAGGTTGAGCAGGGCATACCACGCACACAACCGGGCAAAACGCCCCCGCCCGGGCAGGCCGTAGGCGGCGGCCACCACCGCGCAACCTGTGAAAATTTTATAACCAACTGCCACGGCTCCCGGCAGCTCCGGGGCCAGCAGTACCAGTGCCGACACTGCCGCCAGCGCCGCCCCGGTGCACAGCCGCACCCCGGTGCACACGGTGGCGCACAGCAGACCGGCTGCGGTGAGAAACAGGGCAGCAAGGACAAAATTGGTCAGCAGAAGCTCGTCGAGGTAGATCACGCTTTTCAATGCCGCAGCCCCCTTGCAGCCAGTGTACCGCCCGGCGGCGGCAAAGCTTGTCGGAACCGGAAAACCGCCTGCGGACTGTACAAAAGCAATACTTCTATAGACCTTGTTTCACATTTTTTACACTTTTTGCAAAAAGGTACTTGAACATTTCTGGAAAGTGTGGTATATTATTGCCATCCTAGTAAGGATTGAGCCGGAAACACCGGTTCGAAAATATTTTTTCTATTTTTGAAGGGAGTAATTCATTATGATGATGCCTGCAAATTTCTCTGCTGTGTCTGAGAACGAAATGACCTACGTTATCGGTGGCGGCGTTGCTGACTACCTGGCCCCCGTGATGGAGTCTGCTCAGTGGCAGAACTTCAGCAAGAACATGGTGACTGTGGTCGGTAACAAGTACCTGAGCGGTTTCCTGACCAACACCGTTGGCGCTATGTTCAGCGGCACCTGGAAGCCCGGCGTTGGCATGGCTGGCTTCGGCAAGCAGTTCGGCGACATCTGGGCTACCAACTACACCAACAAGCTGGGCGATGACACCACCGGCTTCCAGAAGTTCAAGTGGGGCCTGAAGGGTGCTGGCAACATCGCTCTGAACGTTGTTGGCAACCTGGCTGCTATCTACAACCTGGGCTTCGGCACCGTGAAGAACGCTGCTTCCGAGAGCACCTTCGTTAAGAATGGCGATTTCGCTTTCTAATCAGTTTTAACTGACTAGATCATGCTTGCGTGACTGTACCCCTAGGGGTGCAGGGAACATACTAGCATAATAACACCCCCGTAGGCTTATGCCTGCGGGGGTGTTTTTTTACCCCTTCCGTCTCGCTGCGCTCGCCAGCTCCCCCAAGGGGGCGCCTTAGGTGCAGCCGGAAAGTTTGCTATCACCGCCCAAAGCCGTCCCCTTGGACAGACTCTCCCCGGCCGGGGAGAGATGTCGCGTTAGCGACAGAGTGGGGAGCGGGTGGCTGCGAACGTAGTGAGCAGACGGAAGGGGTGCACTCCGGGAAGTCGCTAACCGGAAAAACGAGACTGAGAGGGTTTTCCCACGTTCACACTTCTTTTACCAGACTGTTACTTTCCGTTTTATGCGGTTTGTGGTATACTATGGTCAACATGGGTCACCATGGCTACACTGAAACAGACAGGATGTGAAATCCTCTTATGAAAGATGGTTTTTTAAAGGCAGCTGCCTTTTCGCCCGCCTTGCGGGTGGCAGACTGCACCTATAACGCGCAGCAGGTGCTGGCGCAGCTGCAAGCTGCCGCGCAGCGCGGGGTAAAGCTGGCGGTATTCCCGGAGTTTTGCCTTACCGGCTACACCTGCGGCGATTTGTTTTTGCAGCGCACTTTGCAGCAGGGCGCACTGGATGCGCTGGAATGGCTGCTTGCGCAGACCCGCACGCTGGATACCGTGGCGCTGGTGGGCTTGCCGCTGCTGGTACACGGCAAGCTGTACAACTGCGCCGCCGTGCTGTGCCGCGGGCAGCTGCTGGGCCTTGTGCCCAAGACCTACCTGCCCAACTACGGTGAATTCTACGAGAAGCGCCAGTTTACCCCCGGCAGCACCGAGGTGGAAACGATCACCGTGTGCGGCCAGCAGGTGCCCTTTGGCACTTCGCTGCTGTTCCGCTGCCGGTCCATGCCCAGCTTTGTGCTGGGCGTAGAGCTGTGCGAGGACCTGTGGAGTGCGTTGCCGCCCTCCACCTTCCACGCACTGGCCGGGGCCACGGTCATCGCCAACCTTTCGGCCAGCGACGAGACCGTCGGCAAGGCCGAGTACCGCCGGGCACTGGTGTCCAACCAGTCGGCCCGCCTGCTGTGCGGCTACCTGTACGCCTCGGCCGGGCACGGCGAGAGCACCCAGGACATGGTGTTCGCCGGGCACGACCTGATCGCCGAAAACGGCACCCTGCTGGCCGAGACAGCTCCCTTTGCGGGCGGCATTGCCGAGACCGAGATCGACTGCCAGCGCATGGAGGCCGAGCGTGCCCGCAACACCAGCTTTGAGCTGAGCCGCGATGGTTACACCACGGTGGAGTTCGATCTGGAACTCACCGAGACCTCCCTCACCCGCTGGATCGACCCGGCACCCTTCGTGCCCGGCGACCCCAAGCGCCGCGCCGAGCGCTGCGAACTGATCCTGAAGATGCAGGCCGACGGTCTGGCCAAGCGGCTGGAGCACGCCCACGCCAAAACGGCGGTCATCGGCATTTCCGGCGGTCTGGACAGCTGTCTGGCCCTGCTGGTGGCGGTGCGCGCCATGAAGCAGCTGGGCCGCCCCGCCAGCGATGTGCTGGCCGTGACCATGCCCTGCTTCGGCACCACCCACCGCACCCGCAGCAATGCCGAGATCCTGTGCGATGAGCTGCAGGTCTCCTTCAAAGAGATCGACATTGCCGAAACGGTGCACAGCCACTTCCGGGACATCGGTCAGGACGAAAGCGTGCTGGACGTGACCTTTGAAAATGGGCAGGCCCGTGTGCGCACGCTGGAGCTGATGGACACCGCCAACCGCACCGGCGGCCTTGTGGTAGGCACCGGCGACCTGTCGGAGCTGGCACTGGGCTGGGCCACCTACAACGGCGACCACATGAGCATGTACGGTGTGAACGCCGGGGTGCCCAAAACGCTGGTGCGCCATCTGGTGCATTACGAAGCCGACATTGCCGCCACCGACGCCCTGCGCACCGTGCTGCTGGACATTCTGGACACTCCGGTCTCCCCGGAGCTGCTGCCCGCCAAGGACGGCGAGATCGCGCAAAAGACCGAGGATCTGGTGGGCCCCTATGAGCTGCACGACTTTTACCTCTATCAGGTGCTGCGCTTCGGCTTTGGCCCGGCCAAGATCTTCCGGCTGGCAAAGGCCGCCTTTGCAGGCCGCCCCGAATACCCCGACAACGTGCTGTACAAGTGGCTGCGCAACTTCTACTGGCGGTTCTTCGCCCAGCAGTTCAAGCGCAGCTGCCTGCCGGACGGTCCCAAGGTGGGCAGCGTGACCCTTTCGCCCCGCGGCGACTGGCGCATGCCCAGCGACGCCTGTGCCGCCCTCTGGCTCGCCGAACTGGAACAGCTTTCGATCAAGGACTGACACATGAAACACAAAAAACTGCTGACCAATCTTCTGTTTGCCGCCGTCGTTCTGGCCATTGCCGCCGTTCTGCTGCTGGTGCGCAGTGCACACAGCAGCGGTTCCAAGCTGCGGGCCGAACTGATCTACGGTGACAACAACACCACCATGAACCTTCCGCTGGACAAGAACGATACCTATGACGTAGACACCGGGTACTACACGGTGCACATCGAGGTCAAGGACGGTGCTGCCCGCTTTGTGGACTCCCCCTGCCCGGACCACATCTGTGAGAGCTTCGGCTGGCTGTCCAACGAAGACCAGACCGCCACCTGCCTGCCCGCCCGCGCGGTGCTGACCATCGTGCCGGCCGACTGAGCCTTGCGCTCAAAAGGAGATTTCCTATGAAGGATGATTCCAACCGTTCCCTGCGGCGTGTGAACCGCAAGAGCCGCAGTGCGGCAGACCGCACCGTGGAAGTGGACAGCTCCGCTTTTTTTGCGGAGGACCCGTCCCCCACGCCGCCGCCCCGGAAAAAGCCCGGTTCTTCTGCCCCGCGCCGCAGCGGTGCCCCGGCACAGGCTGCCGCCGCTGCACCCTCGAAATTCGGCAAGATCCTGCTGCCGGTGCAGGGCATCCTCAGCGTGGCTTCGCTGGTGCAGCTGTGGCGCACCCAGATGCTGCCCGTGCTGTATCTGGTCATTCTGGCCGCCCTGCTGCTCCTGCTCTGGCTGCTGGTCAAGCGCTGTCAGGAGTACAATGTGCCCGGCAAGGTGTCCCGTGTGTTCTCGGTGTTCCTGTGCGCCTGCATGGCGCTGGGCTGTGTCTGGGCCCAGCAGGGTCTGACCGCACTGGACAACATGACCAACGGTCTGCTCACCGGTGCCGAGGCCAACAAGATCACCAAGGAGCCTTTCGTCATCTACCTCAGCGGCGTGGACACCCGTGGTGAACTGACCGAAAAAGCCCGCAGCGACGTGAACATTCTGGCTGTGGTGAACCCCCAAACCAAGCAGGTGGCGCTGATCAACACGCCCCGCGACTACTATGTGGATCTAGCCGGCACCAACAGCAAGGACAAGCTGACCCACGCCGGCCTTTACGGGGTGGAGACCAGCATGGCCACCCTGGGCAACCTGTACGGCGTCTCGGTGGACCACTATATTCGCATCAACTTTGCCGGGTTTATCAGCGTGGTGGACGCCCTGGGCGGCGTGGACGTGTATTCTGACCAGGCCTTCACCTCCGTGGGCAGCCCCGGCTACTACGACCCCACCACCTTTGCCGAGGGCTGGAACCATCTGGACGGTAAGTCCGCCCTGGCCTTTGCCCGGGAGCGCCACGCCTTTGCCTCCGGCGATATCCAGCGCGGCATCAACCAGATGAAGGTCATCGACGCCATGCTGAACAAGATCAAGTCCCCTGCCCTGCTCATGGGCTTTTCCAAGATCATGGACGCCGCTTCGGACTGCTTTGTCACCGATTTTTCGCAGGATCAGATCAGTGCGCTGGTGCGCATGCAGCTGAGCGATTTTGCCAACTGGGACATCCAAAGCTACACCGTTACCGGCTCGTCCGGCACCAGCACCCAGTGCTATTCCGCCAAAGGCCAGAAGCTCTACGTCATGAAGCCGGATGAAGCCTCCGTCAGCAAGGCCAAAGAGATGATCGCGACCGTGCTGGGCGGTGAGGGCACTGTGAGCAACACCACCCAGACCCCGGAAAAGACCGACATCTTTACCCCCACCACCGACCCGAACGCCGCTGCTTCCATTCCGGAAGAACCGGCGGAAAGCGTCATCGTGGAGGAGCCCGCCGAGAGCGTGCCGGAAGAGACCCCGACCGAAACGCCTGCTGAGCAGCCTGCAGAACAGCCTGCCGACACCCAGCCCCAGGAGCCGGAGACTCCGGCCGACAGCGGCACCAGTGACGGCAGCACCGAAGCTCCGTCCATCTCCCTGCCCACGCAGGAAGAGGTGGAACAGGCTGCATCGTCCATCTACAATGCGGCTTCCTCCATCTGGGGTGCCATTCAGGATGCTGCTTCGCAGCAGAACGACGCGGCCTGACGATTTAAAATGTCCTCCGCGCAAGCTCCGGACTCTATCGCGGAAATATTATTTTATTTGCAAAACAGGAAACAACTGCGGTCGTTTCCTGTTTTGCTTTTTCACCAGAAAATCCGTGCCGATAAACTGCATAAAAATGCCGCCTGCATCTTGAACCAATGCAGGCGGCTTTCTCATTCTATAAAATCATTATGCCTTGATCTCGTTCCAGACGCTCTTGCCGTCCAGAGAGGAAGCATCCACATCAAGATACTCGCAGATGGTCTGGGCGATGGTGCCAAAGCACAGACGGGTGCCAAGGTCAACGCCAGGCTTCACGCCCTTGCCGCAGATCAGGTACGGCACATACTCGCGGGTGTGGTCGGTGGTCTTGGTATAGGACGGGTCGCAGCCGTGGTCAGCGGTGACCATGAG
>OLOG01001763.1_pt1 | contig 11974 bp, 9 predicted proteins | sample 1672351 | NCBI WGS metagenome assembly OLOG01 (sample SAMEA3136674, study PRJEB25190) | human gut metagenome | biome: human gut; feature: human-associated habitat; material: faeces | place: Austria | collected 2013 | reverse complement strand
TATAATTGTTATTTTTATTAATTTCTTTATTGTATTTATTAAGTGTTTTAAAGACTATATGGATAGTTTTTTATCTCAGTTCATATGGCAGGAAATTTTAATTAAAAATTATAAGGTATAAGGGATAATAGTTGAATATTTTTAGCATAACTGCCGGATTTGAAAATGGCTCTAGCATACTACTTTCAGGAGATTTCACTGTGCTTTTTACTGGAGGGGTGTTACTCCAGTAAAATCACATTAACAATCACACTAAATATCACAGTAAAACACACAGTTTTTAGGAGCGTATAATACACTATTTCAGGTGTGAATTTATAGGTTGCAAACGTACCAGTGACTGGTACATTTGCAGCTTACTTTATCCTTCGATAACAGAGAAGTCTTGTTTTAAAATATGATGTCAGTTTTGATATTTTAACAACATCGCCTGTATCAGGTGCGTGGATCATTTTGTCATCACCCAAATAGATACCAACGTGTGATGGCTTCTTGCCACCCGGATTTTTAGAAAACAGAATAATATCTCCTGGCTCTGCCTGTTCTTTGGATATTTCAGTTCCCTCTTTTATCAAACCTGCCGTTGTCTTATTGCCTATATCGATACCCGACTGGTAATAAGACCAGCAGACAAAACTAGAACAGTCAAATACTTTGGTATTAGGATTTTTAATATCTGACATCTGATGCGATGCACCATAGACATATTTACATCCCAGTTTTGTTTTTGCTTTTTCAACAACCTCACTTTTAGATCCTGATGATGCGTTTTTAGATATAAATTCTTCTTTAGTCATCGCATCAAACTGATAAAGATCATACTTATCCATCAGCTTGATCAGTGATTCAGAGTAATTGATAGCTGTTGCCCATTTTTTCAGGCATCTGGCAAATTCCTTAGGATCACTTACTCCTTTTACTGGATAGTTGTTATCTAACAGTTTGCTTCTGTCTTCAATAGATTCGCTCCATGTATCATATGCCCTGAAAGCTGCTTTTATCTGATATGTATTTCCTGATGTTGTCTGTTCACCTGTCTGTTTGGTTACGGTCTTTCCCTTCCATGACTTTCCCGCTTTGATTCCAAACAGATTTTTATAATGATATGCCAGTGAAGAAAGTCCTTCGTTTTTACCAGACGATTCCTGAATGATTTGTGCAAGTGTTACACTTGCTGGATGTCCATACTGGCTTTGCATATCCAAAGCTGCCAGAACCATCTCATCTTTTATTGCTTCAGGAAGTCCGTTGACTGAACCACCGTATGATGAACCATTGTCACTATTAACGAACATAAACATGAAAGAAATACAGACAAAGACCGCCAACATAAAAGGCACAAATACCGCTAATGCTATCTTCTTCATTTCTAGTCATCCTCGATATTTTCATCTTCCATGATTTCATCCATGAATTTATCCATATCATTTACTGTTTCTTCATCCATTTTTTCAGTTTCTTTATTTTCATCACTTTCATCTTTTATACTGTCAAATTCACTTGCTATGTTTTTATTATTTAAATCATCCGTTTCATTTTCTTCATTTACTAATACATATTCGTCCTGACTTTCTTCTACATCGTTTAAATCTTCATCATCATTGATGAGAGTTTTTTCATCTTCATTTTGTTCACTGTCTGAAAGTTCATCCGTCTCTTGAACGATAGATGATACATCACTGTCTTGATCTTTGTCTGCTGTATCTGGATTATCCGTATCGTCAGAATTTTCAATATCTTCAAATTCTGATTCAACATCAAAGTCCTCTTCCTCGTTTTCGCTTTCTTCAGTGTCTTTATCTTCATCATCCAATTCTTCCTTGTCTGATATATCGCTATCCTGTGCCGTCTTATCAAGCGAGCTGCTTATTTTATCGTCATCGCCATCTAAAGATGCACCATGTTCACTTTCAAGTCTTTCCTGTTCGATTCTGTCCTTTCTTCGATCGTATACTCCTCTAGGGTCGATATCACCATTTAGAATAACCTTGCCTGCATCGATAAGCGATGATTCACTGTCGATTCCAAGATCATTTGTAATCTTGCTCCAGATTTCATCAAAATGATTTACAAGGTATTTAACAGCTATGACAAGAACCAGATCAAAGACAAGCAAAAACAGAAGCGAAATAGATGATATATAATTGATCATCTGCAATATAAATGAAAGGAACATATTGAACGCCAGATTGACAAAGACAAACAGTATGCACCATTTAAGCCTTGCAAAAAACCAGTTACGAGCTACCCTCAGTTCACTTTTAAACAGCTGAAACACCAGACCATAGACAGATAAATAAAGACTGACTTCTTTTAAAAGGCAGAATGCAAAAAGCATCAGACAGCATGCTCCGATGACCGCAGCCGTCAAAGCCCTATGCAAGAAGAAAATCAGTGAATTACCGAGTATTGCAGCTACCTGATTGGTTGAATAGCCTATCTGATCACTACCATACACCTGCCTTTCAGATTTAGCCATATCTGTAGACGGATCATTTAATAAAGCCTCTGCTCTTTTTGATCCTGTCATTTCCTTCAGCCACATTCCTTCACCTCTTTTGTAATCCCTGCCTTTATAGGTCTTACTATAGGAATCTGGAATCTGATTGACAGACGTTACCCCAAAATGTCGTAACAGAAAGCCCTGTTTTTGAAGAATATCAAATATCTTATCTTTTGTATTGACTTCAACAGGAAGATCATTTTTTTCAATGCTTCCTTTTGAAAAGTCAAAAGTCTGAACGATAGATGAATTGACCATTCCATCAATTTGTGTAATAACATTTCTTCCCGACTGGGCAATAAAAACGATCATAACGCAGCTGACAACGACCTGAATAACAGTCGCTGCTATTTTTTTGACCGTCAGTGTCTGCTTCATGTTAGAAAACAGACGTTTCATTACTGCAATCAGTCCAAACAGCACGACAATTCGATAGAACCAGCTGTTGACGTTGTTCCAGTCAAAAATCGCACTGTTGAATGCTGTAAAGATATTATCGACCGTTGCTTTCCAGAATGATCCCGAAGCAAGGTTATATAAGATCATGACAAGCAGTGATATCAGCATTCCAAGTCCTTCTATCAGATATAGAATAATTCCTATAACGTGCATTCCTATCGTATCCGGATCTGTAAGTGAAAGATCATATGATAAGGCTGTTGTCATGCTGTTTGAAAAATTTTTGACATAATCCATGCTCAGCTCCTTTTGCTTCGTGTCATTGTCCAATGAAACGATAGCACTTGTAATAAAGCCCGATGTATTGACTGAAGATGACACCTCACTTGAGGAATCATCATCTGACGAACTGTCATCTTTTTTATCCTGATCTTTATCATTTTTATCCTGTACGACATCTTCTACGGGATCAGCATAGACATGTGTTATCGAAACCGTACCAGCCATCGCTAATACCATGACCAGCACGATCAGAACTGATCTGATTATCTTTTTATTAAAATTATTATGTGTCATAGATGATGCCCTCGCTTTTCTTTATACCTTTATTTGTACCAGTGACTGGTACATTTTTTTCTTCTTTCAGTGTGCTGAACACATCAAAGAATACTCTCGGTATCTTGTTTTTAGTCAGGCATTTTCGATTGTTATAGTCCTGAAACAGGAAGTTATACTTTCTTGATTCAACAACTCCCTCTTCCTGTGTCCTGTCAATCAATGCCCCTTTGATCGTTGAGTGATCATCTAGTTTCATTTCCTTTAGTATGTAATCTATCTCCTGAGATGATTTAAGGCTTCCTACGAAGATTTCACCGACATTATTAAGAATTGATGCAGAGATACTTGAAAGCTCCTGTGTAATTAAAAAAATGTGCTTCTGCCATGTTCTGGACTGTCTGACAACATTATCAACGACCGCTTCACCTCCAGGTGTTTTTTTATAAACCTGGTATTCATCAAAAACGATGATTGATTCCTCTTCACCGAAGCGTTTCATAAATCCTTCAACGATTTTCTGAACTCTTGAAAACACGAGCGCAAACAACGCATTATCAAGCTGGTTTGGATCATATTCACTTTGAACTGACAGTATGTTGCTTGGCATTTCTTCAAAAGTAATAAGGTTGTACGGCTTTGTAAGATTGAACGCAAGATCGATCTTAGTATCTTCACTTGCAAAGAACAGTCTAGCCATTTTATCTTTTTTCAATGTAAGGATCTGTTCAGCCATGAACGCATCGTAGCGAGGCAGTTTTTCACTGACAAGATAAGTCAGTGTCTTGATTTTTATTTTCTTGTTTCTGTAATCTTCAAGCATATCATCGTGTGCTTTTTGAACAGCTGAAAAGTTAGTATCTATCGAAAGCCTCAATGCCTTCATCATGCTGTCGATATCTCTTACTGCCTGATTATAAGCTGATGAATCACTGTCACTTGTAAGATAAGGATCAAACATACCGTCCGGACATTCCTTAGAACCGATTTTAAGATGCGATGCATTATCTTTTAAAAATGCAATCTTCTTTTCCCGATCACCTTTAGGATCGATCGTTAAAATCTTCATTCCTTTAAAAATCATATTCTGGAAGGCTTCGCTATCCGCCTGCTGGGATTTCCCCGATCCCGTTTCACCAACGAACACAACTGCCGGTGAGCTGGTCTTAGCCTTTCCTTCCAGTGGTTTAGAAATATCATGAAAAATTGGTATGCCTCCTGGAACAGTATATGTAGTAATCAGTCCATCTTCTTCGTTTTCTTCTCCAATATACAGACCGCCTAGAAAGTTGTATCTTGCAAAGAAGTGAAGATCCGTTGTATTGATGTATTTTGAAAAACTGACACGATAAGGAAGCAGATTATCAGCTAACGATATCTGCGCTCCTATCTCGTTTGTCAGAATGATCCTTTTTGAATCAAATTTAGTACGCAGGCTCTCGCTTCTTTTATCGAGCATCTCTTTCGTTTTAGTTCTTAATCTGATAAACATCTGAAACTTGATTTTAGAACCTTCTATTGACGGATCTACTTCTTCCGCCACTTTTGCTATCGTTCTTGCTTTTGCCATTTCTTGGTCTTTGCGATCAGACATTGAATAGAAACGTTTTTCGTCTTTGGTTATTTTTTCTTTTCTGGCAGTCATGTTTTTCTTGAACTCATTTGTCTGTTCAAGATCGAATTTTACGATAATGTCCGATGGATAGCTTTCAAGCTGCAAGGAATTAACGACATCATCCGATTTCTGACTGTCTGCATACAGTTTTTCAATACTCGATACAACATGCGTTCTTGAATACATCGTTTTAGGTTTGTATGAACCTACTTCAGTATATGTATATTTGATTTCTGACGGATTTTCTTCAACGTAGTAATCGACAACCGGTTTATCCGTTGGAATCGCAAGATAATTATTCAGCCAGAGGACTTTTTGATCCTCTATCTTTGATGCCTGTACTGTCTTTGACAGTTTCTTGAATATTTCCATTTCAATCAGACGATAAAGCTCTTTCTGTCTTTTAGTCAGAGGATCATTTTTCTGAGGAAAAAGTTTGATGGGTACCCTCTTTTTTAGTTCATCACGTCCGTCTACAAAGACAAAATAGATCTCATAGCGATATTTGATTGCCTGCGACAGTATCTCTTTAAGCGAAAGGATATATTCCTTTGCGATTTCCTTAAATGATGGATTACCGTATTTTTTATAGTTATCCATGTATGATTTATAGATCTTTCTATTATCAATCTTATGAGGCTTGATGATGATAGAACCTGGCATATTGACATCCTGGATAACCTTTATCATGTTTTCTACCAGTGTCTGACACTGGGTTTCTGATGCAAACAGTGAATTTATGGGTTTTATCTGATAGTAATAGCTCACGGTTTCATTTATATAGACAATATTATTAAAGACGTGAATTTGTCCTATATGCATTGATATATACAACTCCTTTCTTTTTTGGCTGAAGATAGTGTTTTATCCCTTTGCTGTCATAGACATATCTAAATTTTTTGACACTCAGATAATAGAACTCCTTCAGCTTTGTTCTTCCTGTTTCATTGTTGACCTCGTTTGTATAGCTGACGATGAGCGTAACTGACAAGGCTGCTGCAACAAGACCTACAAAATAGGCGTTCGTTCCCAGAACAAATGACAGAGGAAAGCCTACTGCGACCGTTACCGTAACAAAGCCCAGTATCGAGGCAAACAGTGTTGAATAACCTTTGATTTCGATACCGATGTAAGGAATATAGATTTTCCCTTGGTGTGTCTGGGCAATCGTATAGTTATATGACTTTGCCATTTTTCATCCTCCTTTTTTATTTCAATAAACTAAAGTGGCATACCTGTAATCTGTGTAATGAATCCCTTTATCAAATTCAAGAACCAGATAATAGGTGTTGAGATCCAGCTAAGAATCGTAGTTGCCGGATTAGCGATAATGACAATATATATCGCAATAACAACGATCCCCTCGATAATTTCATCAAAGATGCTTGAGATCTTTCCTGTACGTTTCCAGCTGGCTACCGCACTTTTGAATATCTGGATCAATAGAACAATAAAAACCACTCCTGTAATGGCCAGCCACAAAAATCTTCCTAACTGTGTATTTAAAAAATCCATGTTAATATACCTCCATCTTGCTTATCTTGTTTGTTTTTATGTCTATCTCAAAATGATAGCTCATATTGATTTTTAAATAGTCTTTATACTTTTGAATGACATTGCATTCTATATAGTATGTATCATCATCTTCTGTCAGTTTTTTTATATTTGACAGTTCAAGCGTTGTATCTTCATCAAGTGGATGAAGTTTTCCAGGACTGCTTACAAGCAGCCTAGCCTGTGTGATATCATCGTTATAAGTTTTCAAAAACAGTGATAGCGTATTTTCAATCTCTGCTTTTTTCTTATCCGATACATTACCGCTTCCAGCATCAGCATCATATTCAAATTTATCCAGTACCTTTTTATCCTGGATTGAACCAATCGTATCTGAAATATTTTCAACCGGCTTGACTACTTTGTATCTGCTGCCGCTTTTAGCGACAGTTACCTTATTACAAACCTGATGCGTTTTTGTTTCACTGTCTTTTACTTTGATTGAATAGTTCGATCTTACATAGAATGAATAGATATTATTCAATCTGTCTTCAACATCGACGTTATAGATAACTGAATCCGATGAACTGGCGCTTTCAACGCTGCTGTCATATTCAAGTTTGTAATGATCATCCGAAAGTGAAAACCGGTTTAGATAATCTTTATTTTGATTTGTCTGCGGATACTGATAATAGTTTTCAAGATAATCACCTATGAAAGACTGATCCATCAGTTCATCGTATGAATTAGACTGTCTGACTGAAAACAGCGCTTTATATCCTCCACATACACCAAGAAAAATCAGAAATATCAAAACTGCTCGTTTAACCGTGTTCCTAAATCGTATCGACTTTGCCAGTTTTATTCGTTTTTCTATAAGCTGTTCTTCGCTCAGTATTTCTTCCTGATCATTTTCTTCCCTTTTAAATATCTTTTTTAAAAACATCTGTTACCTCCTTTGCGATTTTTTCAACCTGCATCATGTATTCATCACAGATGCACTGTACGTCGCTTTCTTTAAGGTTTTTTCCTTCAAAATTCGTCATTCCATACTTTTTGTAGATATTTTCAAATATGTCCTGCATTTGTTGTCTTTCTTCCTTAAATGACACTAAAATTGCAAGTCGGACAAGATTATTTGAATTAACTATGCGTTTCATATTGATGACATAGTTTTTTATTTCTTCAGGATAGCTTTCTGGATTATTTCTTTTGATGCCATAAAACAGATCCTGATATTCTTCATACATCATTTTGACCCCTTTCTTTTTTATCTGCGGTTTCTTTGATATTTTGTTAAACAGATGAATAAATAAATGAATGATTAAAAATATGAAAATGTACCAGCGACTGGTACATTTTCAGTCACTCTTAATTGAATGTAACCTGATATCCTATGATGACGCCATTTTCCGAATACGGTGTACTGTTCCATGTATGCCCAGCCGGACATGACGATGTTCCATAATCCTTAGCTGCCTTGTCAGCTGCTGCAATCGAACCATAACTGTCTATACGAAATATCCTGCTTGAAGGCATTGGTACACTGGTTGATGGAACACTGACAGATGTTTCATTTCTTTGACTGCTATCATTTTTAGGATTCGTTTTTTCAGTTTTTCCATCGTTTCCACTCTTTTCATTCTTTCTACTGTTTTCATCATTACTGCTGGATTCGTTTTGCGGTGGTGTCTTTTCTTCAGGTTTTGGATCTACATATATTTTCAAGATCGCACTTGCCTTGTTTTTATGTTTATCCTGAACGCTGTAGACGATCTGATTTTCACCTGTTTTCAGTTTCTTAGGCTTTTTGATTTTGACTTTTAAATTACCATCAACAGGATCATATGCATTTTTAACAAAGCTGTTATAGTCTATATTTTCATTTCCTTCTGTTACATGGACTTCACTTACAGTAAGTTCAATAACCGGTTTATACGGATCTTCAAACTTCAGTTTTAAAACATATTCCTTTTTGTTGTTCCATGAATCCCTTGCAACATAGACATAGGTATGTTCTCCTACTTCCTTAGGATCGATTTCAGGAAAATCTATATCCTTTGCATTGGTGCCGGCTACAAATCTGACAGGATCTAACTTTTGAATTTCATAGCTTTCTTCTGTCTTTTTAAAATTCAAATAAAGATCATCATAGGCTTTTTGCTTTTCACTGAAATAAAATCCTAGACCGCCAATAACCAGCAGCACAGCAACACATATCAAAGAAAAAACAATATTCTTTTTCTGGTTCATTATCTTCTCCCCTTTTTTAAATCCAAAGGGATATCAAAAGATAATCCCTTTAGTTCGATTTTTTCTTGTTGTAAGATGAACGCACCATTTCAAGAACTGCAATAGCCAATCCCATCAAAGTCGCTGTCACGCCAAATATAATGTTGTTTTGGTCATCACCGGTTTTAGGACTTCCACCACTTGCCGGTAAAAGTTCATCATACATCGTTACTTTTTGAACATCACCAGTATCTGCGACTGTAAAGTCGATAGACTGTGCAATAGAGTATCCATCTGGTGCGATAACTTCAGTTAATGTATAAGTTTTTCCAGCTTCAAGATTCTTGATCATATGTGCTTCTTTTGTAGAAACCCATTCATCAATGACTTTTCCATCCTTGTCAGTTACCTTCAATGAAGCTCCTTCAAGTTCCTTATTGTTTGTAATGTCCTTTTTGCTGACTTCTACTTTTGTATCAGCATCGATCATATTTAATTCAACACCTGCACCAGCTTCAAATGTCTGATCTTTTGCTGTTGCATATCCTTTAGGTGCTTCAACCTCTGATAATGTATATTTAGCACCTGCGATCAATCCAGTAATCTTATGTGACATCTCATCACCGTTTGCATCCACAGTATAGATATGAGTTGTTTTAGTACCGTCAGCGACTGTTACTTTGTATGTATTATCAATGCTTCCAGCTTGAATGGAAGTTTTTACAGTTTTATCTTTATCTGTATCTTCTGTTTCGTAGACACCATTGTTCATGACTTCGTTTTTGATTTCATCTGTCATTTCAATGATGTTTTTACCAGTAGTAAATGAATCGATCACTTTACCATTTTCATCTGTTACCTGTAATTTGGCGCCTTTTAATAAAGTTCCATTTTCATCTACTTTATGGATCTCTGTTGTTGTTAGAGCGTTGTTGAACTCAAATGTTTTTTCATATACTTTTGTTTCAAAGTTTTCCTGTCTGAACTCAATGTCTTTGACTTCCTTGTCGTAGTCATATCCATCAGAACATTCAGTTTCTCTTAACTGATATTTTCCCATTGGGATATCTTCGATGATGGCTTCAGTATCTTTATCACCATCGATCGTAATTTCTTTTACAACCTCGTCTTTTGAATAAAGTTTTTCTAATGTCAATGCCGAGTAGATATCTTCACTTGCGCTTAACTGGAATTTTGCGATCTTTTCATCAGCAAAGTTTGTTGAACCGATTTCACCAGTCCAGTTTTTCTTAATCGTGATTTTCCCTTTTGGATTAAGTCTGTTTACTACGATTCTTCTTGTTGTTTCATCTTTTCTGATTTCTACTTCAAATACCTCTTTAGTCGTAAAGTAAGAATCAGGTGTCTTTGTTTCTTGAAGCATGTACTTTCCAACCGGTAAATGATCTGCGATGATTTCACCATTTTTTACTACTAATGTTTTTTCAAATCCTTCAAATGAGATAGATTTTAAGCTGAATTCAGCTCCATCTAACAGATCACCTGTATCTTGCGTTTTGATTAGATCTAATTTTCCATAATCAAGCCATTGAACATTCATTTGAATTGTTGCATCAGGGTCTTTTATTGCTTGTATACCTCCGCACATTTGAGTATTACTTCCTGTTTTAAAACCTATAGCATTAAATAATTTTCTTCCATTTAGCATAGTGACAGAACTGCTCCAACTTCCTCCGTTTTCATTTGTGCTGGTAAGATAAAATTCATCGCCACCCTTTAGATTAGCAACACCCTGAGTAACAGCACCTGTAGTGACGTTATGACAAGTAACACCATTTTGTAACTTTATAGCAGTATTTTGCGTTGAAATCCCATTACATTTTACTGTATTCGTCTTTTGTCCATTACTTGCTGGATCATAAGTCGCTTTCAAAGATGGAATTGTCATCTTATCCTCTATAGGATTCGGCATTGACAAAATCTTATTGTATCTACTAAAAATAACATTCCACGCATCCGTACCTGTGTTGATTCCTCGTGTATCTCCACAGTAGGCATATGATGCCATGATGTGTGTGTTTAAATATGCATCATCATCATTTTCATATAAAACACCGTGATTTCTTGCATATTGTTCGCCTTCACCACCGTATCCGTAATATAAAACTTTCAATAAATTATCATTAGTCAAAACCTCTAATGTATAGCTTCCAGTAGCTGGTGTTTTTTTGCTTGCTTCTAAGCAATAGGCAACCTTGCCATTGTATGTCATATAGTTTGTAGAATAGTCCCTGTTTCCTGGATCCCAAGCACTAGGGTACTTTATTTTTCTACCAACCTGTAATTGTATATTTTCAGCGTGGACATCCTTAAAACCATAAGATGTCATCATCGAAAAAATAAGCGTAAAAATCATTAAGCATTTTGCGATAAATCCGCACCTGTTTTTAAATGTCTGTTTCATTTTTCTTTACTCCTTGTTTTTTTAAATATTTATTAATTAAACGTTTAATTACTGATCAAGTTTTAAGATCAGTCATACTTCTCTTTTTTGGTCTTATATCTGATCTCATCAGCATGCCATTGATGATATAAAAAAAGACAATCTCTCGATTGTCTATGGGAAAAACACCCATTTGAATATGTAATTTTTCATGTTCCTGTTTCCTTTCTCCCTGAAACAAAAAAAGACAACCTTTCGATTGCCTTTATATTATTCAGTTTTATTCTGACCATATTGCATATGAATCATGTATTCCGTCTGGATATGATGCCTTAAATTTCATCATCACCTCTTCTTCAGTATCTCCTACCCATGTTCTTTTTGTTGAGTATTCATATATATACCATTTTTTAGCAACAGGCTGACTTGTCGTACCTCCCGAACTTCCTCCTGATGATGGAGTTGATGGCTTTGCTGTACTTCCACCTGTTGACGGTTGTGTTGTACCACCGGTATAATTATTTTTTCTTGTTCCAGCACCACCTGATGAAGATGTATTACCGTTTGATTGCTGATTCGTTTTTTGTTTTGATACAACAACAGTTTTCTTATTTCCATTTGCATCAGTTTGAACTTCAGTTGTCGTTTCAGTGTTTGCATCATTTGATGGTTCTTTGACTGTTACCTTAAATTCCTTTTCAGTTTTATTTTTATTGGCATCTTCTACCGATGCCTTTGCTGTATATTCACCAGCATTATTTGCATCGACACC
>OLOG01001750.1_pt1 | contig 12042 bp, 10 predicted proteins | sample 1672351 | NCBI WGS metagenome assembly OLOG01 (sample SAMEA3136674, study PRJEB25190) | human gut metagenome | biome: human gut; feature: human-associated habitat; material: faeces | place: Austria | collected 2013 | reverse complement strand
ATCTATCAATGTTTTCATCAAACTTTCATCTTTTCCATATCCAATAGCATACCAAGTAAATTTAATTCTCTGGCTTTTTAATATAGATGCCGCTTTAACAGCTAAATCAAATCCTTTTTGTTCAACAAATCTACCTACTGTCACTATTCTAAAATTTTTATCATCTAAAAACTCTTTATCTAATACCGAAAGCTCCTCTGATTTTAAAAGAATTTTCTTTTTATCCACAATATTGTGAAGTGTAAAAGTTCTATTTGCACAATCCGGACATTTTTCACGAAATTCGGATGTAATTTGTTTCGAAACACCATAAAAAGCGTCATAACACTTTAACCATGTATCATACTGATTTATAACAAAACCAGTTGTTGTAAAGTCATTGTGAATCCATGCATATTTTGTTTTTGCATGCACTTTTTCTGCAACATATTTCAACACCAGTGGAGAATGCATATGATAACACACTGCATAATCATACACTTCTCCAGGAACACTAGTTCTATCTAAAGAAATGTTTATCGGAAAAGATATTCCTTTTACAATGCGTCTTATTGCTATTTTAGAAGCTTCTGACATCTCTCCTTTTTTTATTCTTTCCATAATTATATCTTTAAAAGTACCACAATAATATTTTTTTTCTAACTGCAAATTAATAAGCCTAACAGAATTTGGGATTTTTTCTTCCATTTCTTTATCTTGTGTGTAAAAAAGTAACACTGTCACATCATATTCTTGCGGATTAAATCGGTTTAGTATCGTAATTAATTCTTTTTCTACCCCGCCACATACCATTGTTTGTAAACAAAACAATATCTTTTTCAAATCGTTCTACACCTCCTTCTCTGTTTTCACATTAAATAAAATTCAGAAGCTTATCTATCTCTTGACTATTTGATAAATCAACTTCCAACAAATTATCCTCTATTTTTCGCTTTAACATCGGTTCTTTAATTAATCTTTCAATTCCATTTGCCAAACTATCTACACATGGTTTAACTACAATACCAGTTTTTTCATCTTCTAATATCTCCTCCGCGGCAATTTCTGTTAATACTATTGCTTTTCCCAAAATTGCGGCCTCACAAACAGTTAAACAGTAACCTTCTGTATACGACGGTTGCACATACACATCACACATTTTCATATATGGATATGGATTTGTTTTTGCTCCCAAAAATCTTATCGAATCATAAACATTCCACTTCTCACTTAACCTTTTTACTCTTTCTAAATCACTTCCATCGCCAACAATATACCAACGTACTAATATTTCTCTCTCTTTTAATTTTGCAATGATTTCTGGTATCATTTCTTGTCCTTTTTCTTGACTTACACGCCCAACAGTAACAATCTTAACATATGTATCATTAGCTTCTTCATCTGTTTTTTCCATAGCTAATTCTCTTATTTTTTTTACATTAAGCAAGTTTTTATATGAGTCTACTTTTTCATCTAATCCTGTAAAATCCTCCAAAAATCTATCACAAACAGATGGTGATACGCAATAAATTTTATCGAATTTACTATAGACATCTCTAATATCTTGTCTATGAATCCCTTCAAATGGATGATCCCCATGAATCCAAGCAATTTTTTTCTTTGCATTAACACCATATAACGTTGTAAGCAATTGAGATATACTCATTCCATGATAAGCAATTGCACAATCATAATAATCAGCCTCATATTCTCCATAGTTTTTTGCTGTTAATACATTAGTTTTTACCCATCGATTATTTAATCTTGTATGATAAAAATATTGAGAAATATATTTAACTAATTCTATATATTTATGATTATGTATCTGCTTTTTTATCGTCTCTTTAAAACTTGGTGTTTGAATAGTTTTTATAGAAATATCCTTTGCTAATCCCTTAATCAATTCACCATCCATATTTTTCATCAATATTACAACTTCACAATATTCTTTCAATTGATTAGCAAAGTCCACACAGGCTTTTGGAATTCCTCCTATCGACATTTCATCCAATATAATTGCAATTTTTTTCATCCTCTAACTTCTTTCTATAATATATATCCAAATCCTTTTTCTACAAGTTTTTCTTTACTTTCTTCATTATTCATTATTTCATCTGGAAGTAAATCAATTACTGGATATTCTTTCATTAATTTTTCTGTCTTATTGACATATTCATCATATGTGCAGAGAATTTTGCATGGATTTCCTACAACAACAGAATTGTCTGGAATATCTTTAGCTACTACAGTTCCAGCCCCAATAACAACTTTATTTCCAACAGTTGTGTTAGGTAAAATAATACTTCCCCAACCAATAAATACATCATCTCCAATATGTACTTTTCCAGCTTTTGAATACCCTAATGTTTTATATAAACTCGCATCATGAGTCAAAATTTTGACACCTGTTATTGTTACATTATTACCGATTTTTAATAAATATGGTTCTCCCATATCTATGTTCGACGCAATAATATGTACATTATTTCCTACCTTCCCACCTCCATTGCGAATTTTGTCAATAATTCTGTCTGCAATTTGCTCATCCGTAGGTATTGGTCCTTTTATCATTTTTATAATCTTATAACAAATCTTCTTAATAAAATTCATCTTTTTAATCTCCTCTTTAAGTTATCATACTGATTTCCTAAAATCTTTTTCCCAATCCTATTTGGTAAATAGTATAAATACTGTATTCGCGGATGCATCCTTAAAAATCTTTTCAGCGGGGGCTCCACTTCACACCAGGATCTTTGAAAATGATGAATTGCATAGGTATTCATTGTCAACTGAATTCTTTCTGTATAATAATTTTTGGGTGAAAAGTACTCACACGGAAAAATTTCAATTCCCGCTATATTTTGTCGCATTCCATTTGGGTTTAATCCATTTTTTTTAAGAATTTCCGAAAAATAATGAACATTAGTTGTTGTATTAAGCTGATTTCCATTTAAAACAAAACTCAGATCCTCATAATGTTTTAGCCATTGTTTTAAAAGTGGATGATTCGGTTGTGCTGCCATTACCGCTGTCATTACGTATTTTTCTTCCTCAAATCCTGCCAAAGCCTCGTAACCAAGTAAATCATCAAAATTTTTCAAAACTTCAACATCTGTATCAAAATATATTCCACCTTTATTTACGAGTACTAATAATCGAACATAATCTGAAACAAATGCCCATTTTTTCATTTCATATGCTTCTCGTGCAAACTGGTTTTCTGAAAAATCAATATTATTCTCATTCCACTCTATTACTTCATAATCAGGCATATACTTTTTCCATGAAGCAATGCATTTACTTACAGATTCTGGTTTTTCAGCGCCCCCAAACCAACAGTAATGAATCTTTTTCGGAATACTCATTTATTTTTCTCCTTCTCCCTTAATGCTTATTTCCATATCTATCTTTGCCGTTCTAGAAACAGTATTTTTCTTATGTAAAATATATCTTAAGCTATCCATTATTTTTTGAGATATAATTGACATATATAACACAAAAATTGATATTTGCAAATTATCTGCCATCTGATGTAACGTCATAGTTTTCTTTTCATAGAGATAATAAATATATATTTGAATTGACGTATTATATTTATTCATTATACCCAAATCATAATCTTGACGAATTGCCATTGCCCACTGCTTTGGATTTTTTGCATAAAGTAAATTTCCACTATGTGATAATCCATCTTCTAAATATTCGCAAAAATATATTCCTTCATTGAAATATCGAATCAAATATCCATCTTTTGCAATTTTATTCCACACTAATCTTTCTGTTAAAAATTTTTCTCCGTCAATTTCTGGAAACGGATATTGTTTAAGCACCTTCGTATAGTATATTTCGGCTTTATCTCCAAAAATATTATATTTTCTACATTCAATCGCAGTGCAGTCCACATAACTCCCATTAAAAGTTTTCCCTACTACTTTCCCATCTGTATGAACACATAATCCCTGTATACCCACATACTTACATTTATCTTCTTCCGGAATACTATCATCAATCTTTATGACTAATTCTAATGCATCTTCTCTCAACCAATCATCAGAATCCATTAATAAAATCATATCACCATTTACCAATTCCATCCCACTATTAATTGCTCGATGTTTTCCCCCATTCTTTGTTTTTTTATAAACAATAGGAAAATCAACTCTTTGCTTCCGAAAAGATTCAACTAAATCTTCTGTATTGTCCGTAGATCCATCATCTACAATAACCCATTCAAAATCTTTATATGTTTGTTTTACGAGTGAATTAAATAACCTTGTTAGGCAATATGCACGATTATACGTAGGCGTAAATACTGTCATCCTCATTTTATTAACATTCTCCTTATTGATCGTTTCAAATAAATAATAATTTCTTTCTTTTTTTTCTTTCCAATCACGCGACACATCTTTTTATATATTTTTTCTCGTGACATTTCCTTTTTCGTACCTCGCATAAAAGCTCCTAATTCCTTGCATTGGAGCGACTCCCATTGCCACATCTCATCTGGCACACTCTGTAACCAATCATATATCATATCTACTTTTTCATTTATTTTGCATGAATTATTTATACATACTTCCCAAGCATATTGCCACTGATTAGCAACAAACCATTGTTGAAATCTATCTGCAAAAAAAGTTTCTACTTGAAGCAAGTCCAACATCTTTTCCACCGCAGTATTTATTGCCAATATATATATATCCCATTCTCGATATAATTTTTTCACACCACTATCCTCTGTTGTACAGTCATAATGATAAAATTTCTCTGATGATGCAACTATTTTTTTTGCATGCGGAAGTACTCGAGAATTGAAAATGAAATCTTCACCAAATTTAACATTCTTATCAAACCTAATATTATTATCCACAATTATTTGCCTTGGATACATTTTATTACAAACCGAACATAAAATAGCTTCTACGTTTTTTACTTCTTGAAATTTTGATATCAAATCATTTGGTGTATAATATAAGTCTTCAACACAAAGTTGTTGTATTGTCGTAGAATAATGATTTACAAATGAATACACACCATATGAAGCTTCCTGTTTTACAATTAACTCTAACATACTAGCTACTGTATTTTGCTCAATCCAATCATCCGAATCTACAAACATTAACCATTCTCCTGTTGAATTTTCAATGCCAGTATTTCTTGCTGATGAAACACCTAAATTTTCTTGGTTAATAACTTTTACTCGTTGATCATTCTGAGAAAAATCTTTACATATAAAAAAACTATCGTCAATAGACCCATCATTTACTAACAAAATTTCTATATTGGTATATGTTTGATCTATGATACTACGTATACATCTCTCTATAGTTTTTGATGCATTATATACAGGAACAATAATACTAACTTTATCCATTTAATGTTCTCCCTCATATGAACTGTCTTGCATACGGACATGTCCCCATTCATTAGGGTTCCAATAAAAATCATAATTTTCTAAAATTCTAATTGTAAAAGCCGACAAAATCACATCTATTTCTGAACTAGAACCAAAATCACTCTTTTCAAGCAAAACCAGCCCAACATCATATATATTACTAACCAATTGACTTATCGGCACATTGAAGATATAACTACTCTCACCTTTTGGTATACAATCAAAATCCATACAAAAACTAGATGCAACCGAATAACCTCTCTTACTCCAAAATGTAAACCGGACGCTTGCTGAACGAATTTCTTTTTTTGCACTTATCGTTAGTTTTAACTTCATATTGTCACCATAGCGATATTCATTTCCAATTTCACTCAGTAGCTTTACTTTCATAAAACTAGCAATTCTATCACTTTGCACTTCACAATAACGTTCCGTATTAACCAAACTCTTCTCTGAAAACTTTTCTAAATCTCCTACATGGGAATAAATTGCTATTGCTTCCTCCACATCTCCATCAAATATGACTTTCCCATGGTCCAACACAACACATCGATCACATAATTGACGAATTGTGTTCATATTATGGCTAACATATAAAATTGTTCTTCCATCTTTTTTAGAAACGTCACTCATTTTATCCAAACATTTTGTTTGAAAAGCCATATCTCCTACTGCCAATACCTCATCCATAATCAAAATTTCCGAATCAAGATGTGCTGCAACAGAAAATGCAAGTTTTACATACATTCCTGAAGAATATCTTTTTACAGGAGTATCAATAAATTTTCTACACTCCGAAAACTCAATAATATCCTCCATCTTTTTATCTATCTCGGCTTTTGTCATACCTAAAATTGCACCGTTCATATAAACATTTTCTCGCCCTGTCAATTCTGGATGAAAACCTGTTCCTACTTCCAACATAGATGCGATTCTACCATTCATACATATTTCCCCTGAGCTTGGAGCAGTTACACGAGATATTAGTTTTAATAATGTGGATTTTCCCGCTCCATTATGACCTATTATGCCAATGCGCTCTCCCTCTTTCACCTCAAAAGAAACACCATTCAACGCCTTAAATGTGTCACCCTTTACATATTCTTTTGAGCCAATTTTTTTAGTTGGATCGTCCTTTTTCAGTAATTTTGCACCAAAACGCTGCAATTCATCACGAAACGTTGTTCCACCTATCTGTCCCAATTTATATATCTTTGAAACATTATCTATTTTTAACATCAATTCTTCCATGTTTGATTCCCTTTCTCAAATTCTTTTAAATATGTTAGATAGTGTCCATAAAAGTACGCTCAATTCTACTAAATAAAATTAGACCTATGAAGAACAATACTAAACTAATTATCCAGCTCATAATATAATATCCAAGATTAAAATATCCAAATCCAAACATTGCATAACGGAATGTCGTAACAATTGGAGTTACTGGGTTTAACATATACAAAAACATTACCTTCTCCGGAATTAAACCAAGACCGTATGCTATCGGTGAACCGTACTGCCATAACTGAAGCCCAAAGCCAACTAACATCGCTAAATCACGGTATTTCGTAGTTACTGAAGAAATGATTATTCCAACCCCCACAGAAAGTATCAACATTTGAATGACAGTTAATGGAACCAATAAAAGCATTGGTGTAATCCGAATACTTGTACCACCTTTTATAAGATAAAAACACCAAAAAATCAAAAACATTACAAATTGAATTCCAAACGAAATAAGATTGGAAATTGATGTTGCAATTGGTGACACTAATCTCGGATAATATACCTTGCCCATAGTAGCTTGATTACTCAAAAAAGTGTTTGATGTTGCCGTCAAAGTTGTTGAAAAATAACTCCAACATACATTACCCGCCATATAAAATAAAAATCCTGGAATAATAAAATCTCCTTCTACATCTGCCGTAGTGAGTCCCGCTAAGTTACCAAAAACAATTGTAAAAACTACCGTTGTGAGTAACGGTTGTATAATCGCCCATAGTGGGCCCAAGATAGTCTGTTTATATAGAGCTGTAAAATCTCGTTTCACAAATAGCATAATTAAATCTCGATACTGAAATGTTTCTTTTATATGTAAATCCAAAAGCTTATGCTTAGAATTAATTGTATATTTAAACGTTTGATTCATTTGTATTTTCCTCCAATTTATTCATTATTTCATGATATAAATCCATGTATTTTTGATAGTTTTTATTCTTATCAAAATGCCCAACTGCATAATCTCTGCAGTTTTTTCGCAAAATACTTCCTTGTCGCACTTTCTCCAAAGAGTTTATAATACTATTTACATCATCAACTTTTACCCTATATCCTGTCACTCCTTCTTCTACCAATTCCCCGCTGCCACCAGAATCATATGTAACTACTGGTATTCCACAACTCGCAGCCTCCATATTAACTGTTGGCAAGTTATCTATATGAGTAAGATTTAAAAATACGTCTCCTTTCACATAATAATTTGCTAGACTTTTTTTATCGCTGATATAGCTTATTGCTTTTATTCTACTATCATCCATACATTTTTTCTGTTGCTCTGGATTACATCCTATTATCAAGAGATTTCCGGAATTTCCTAAAAATTCTAGTACTTTTCCACGTACTTCTTCATTTTCTGGTTCAAACCATTTATTTGCCATTGTAACAATAGTAAATGAGGTATTCAATTCCATCTGATTTTGAGGGCAGAAAATTTCTGTATCGACACCGTTATATATCGTACTCAAATTAGCCTTTCTAAGGATTGGTGATTGATAAGCCATATCTGTTATCCATCGACTGCAACCAACAACATATAAATAATTATAATCAAAAAGCCGAAGACGATCTCGAAATATCTGACGTGAGGAGTCTTTAAATTTACTAGGAATATCCATATATCGCTTCGGACAGTTGTTGCATTCTGTTTTCCATTTTTCACACCCAATATCAGCAAAATGATAACACTTACCTGTAAAGTACCAACAATCATGTAAAGTCAGCAAAATTGCAATTTTATTTCTTTTTGCAAACTTAACTAACTGTGGAAGATGTAAAAAATTACTGTGTATATTATGCAAATGAATAACATCCGGCTTTATCTGCTCCATTTTTTTTATAAGTACTCTTGTTGAAAGTTTAGATGCATAGCATTGTTTCCCATCAATTCTTGTTCGCAAAGCATGGAGTTTCCAATCTATTGTGTTTCCTACCTTAATCCCATTTTTTACATTTATCAGTCCATCTCTGTATACAACAACTGACTCTACTCCATTATTTTGTAGAAGTCGATTGATATCACACACAATCGTTCCTGTACTTTTCTTACCATATATTGCATTAATTTGCACAATCTTCATTACTTATACTCCTTGCCAAAAAAATTGATATGGTACAACATATGCGGATCCAATTGTAATTCCAAGATACATATACAACAATCCAGCATAAACCGTAAACTTTAATAAAATGTAACTTTTTCTGTTTACTTTCGATGCTGTTAACATTCTAGGAATATAAATTGTTAAGAAAATCGAATAGTACCATACGATACGGAAAAAAATACTGTTTACAGACACAAAAACTTGCAACACAGTAGCAATTCCCATAATTGACAAAATTGAAGGTGCCAATTCGTTTGTCTTCTGCCCTTTATATGTGAAAAATGTCCCCCAAACAAACAGTAAAAAATACACCAATAATGTAGTAATTCCACCCGAGCTTCCAGAATAAATGTCAAGTTCAAATCCTATTGCCTGAAAAGCAGATGTAGCCATACTAGTCAAAGTCCCTCTAAAAACAAATACTATTGGCAAAACTGCCAAAGATACCTTTGCAATTGAATAATTCTTTTTAAAGAAATGCAATAAAATCATAGGTAGTATAATAAGACATGATCGATGCATTGCAATTCCTATTACTACATATATTAACATCTTCAATATACTTTTTTCTTCCTTTAATAGTTCCAAAACAAACATAACTGCAAATCCAAGAGCAATAGTCTGTCGAATACCTGTCATAGAAAATTGAAAAAACATAAATGCCATTAATATCAAATAGCTCATTCCATAATCATCCGAATATCTATAAATAAGCTTAGTAATAGGAATATAAAATATGCATGCTGCAATTAAAGTTACTGCGACAAAATTATGGAATATATTATCCACTAACCACTCGAAAATATAAAAGCCAAAATCGCGCTTTTCAAGGGAAATAATTTCAGCTAAGGAACTTCCCGACAATCTATAAAAATTCAGATAATATCCCGTTGTATCTGATCCGACCGTATTGTGACGAAGACCTGTAATTAAAACAAACATACTACATATAACTATACAATATGTTTTATTACTTATGTTTCCATTTTTTCTAAACACGTTTAGCACTAAAATTGTTGCTAGTAAAAGTAAGTAAATTAACATTCTGAAATCACCTTATTAAAATCATCAAATAGCATTTTTTGGATATCCTTTCTTTGATGATTATTCTTTCCACAAACATATGCTTTCTTTGCATATTCACATATAACCTCATTGTTACAAACTAAATTTTTTACATTTTGATATATTTCCTCTTCAGAACTCGCTGTGATTGCAGCATCGAACTTTTTCAAATACCGAAAAGCTGCGTGTCCCTCCCAACAAATTGCCATGACAGCACAACCACTTGCAAGACAATCCATAACTTTTGTCGAAAATGAGTCTTGCGTCAATAAACGATTTTTTTTATCAAAACTTTCTATATGTAAAACAATGTCTGATTTTTCATATATTTCAGGAAGAACAGATGCAGACACTCTACCATGAATTATTGAATGAACACCATCATTCAATAATCTATTTTGAATGTCTGTAACTTCATCGGCAGTATAAATATTTAACTGAATCTGTGTCCTATTATATTCTAAATTTACTTTACCAATTGCATCTGCAAGTAATTTTAACGTTTTCCATCTATTACAATATAATTTTCCTGCATATACAATTTGAATAGGCTTGTGAACATTTTTATGTACTTTATTTGCATCAAACAGACCACATTTTACTAAAAATTTTGTTCTGACACCAAATTCTTTTTGAAATTCTTGCATTTGTCTATCTGATTGACTATAAAACAATTTATATTGTGGAATCATCTTTTTTAACCACGCACGTGTCCAAAATCTCCGTATCCAAAAAAACGGCGAGAAAGATACTTGATGTAAAGAATATTCGTCATCACCTGTATAAACCACAATAGGTGCATCTGTAACCCGAGAAACTGTATATTCTAATCTGCACATTTTTATGGAACCACGTCGCTGTGAAAAGATAATATCAGGATTAAATGTTTGAACAAACTTTTTCAATTCATCCATATTATATCTTCCATATCTCCAAACAAAATCCCGTAAAAGTCTTGCTGGTTCACCAGCAAAAACGTGCTTAATTTTTTTATTATCACTTATGTCACAAGATGTAGACCTTGTTTCAGGCAAAATCTCTTTTTCTAAAAGAAATTGTTTTCCGGCTTTTTCTTTTGTAATCAGACTTTTTATCATCGAATTTTCGCTAATTATAAAATAACGACTACAACATTGATTATTGGGTATCTGAGAGGATCCTGAAATCGTCCATATTTCAACATCAGGAAAATCCTGAAACCAATTTGTCATATTATTATTAGGAGCGGTTATATCATTCCAGCTTTCACTTAAAAGTAGAAGTATTTTCATTTTCAACCTTTTTCCCTCCTCAAATTTTACCTTTTATCCTTAAAAACATGATAGATTTTCTTAATGGTATTATGGTATTTATCTGGAATAATATGCTTTGTCCAAAAGCTTATTGTTCCTGTTGAAACACACGCTGCAAGTAATCCCTTTCTCCTAAATACTTTTGCAAATTTTTCTCTCTTTTTTACATACTTATCAGACTTATTACTATGCGCACTCATATTACTGAGCGTAGCTGTATCATAATCTGTTTCAAACATTGCAAATTCTGACTTATCAAGAAGTTTTAATGCCTTTTCACCGTTTTCAGTACGGATAAAGATACAAGAAACTCCTTTTGAATTCCAATAAGAATCTGTTTCTTTAATCCCCCAAAAATCCCCTACTCTTATATCGCCAACGCCATTTTCTCCACGAAACTTACAAGCAAAGCAAGACGGCCGATTATAAACCTGCATACCATAGCCAAGAAATGTTCCATATAATGTGTTACACATTATTTGACCATTATCATATTCTTCCTCCAAATGTGGGACAAACCATCCCTTCCTTTTACTGCGTGCATTGATTTTTTGCAATTTAGACTTATGTTTCTCTTCTGCATAATCTTTGTACGCTTCTGCTATTTTATATGACGATACACCCATACATACAAGTTCGCAACCAAGAAATGTTTCATATACTTTCCCAAGATATTTTTTCATAGCATAAACATCACATGGACACCCGATAAACAATACATATTTCCCCTGCTTCAACCTTGTTTCAACTTGCTTATATATGTTATTCTTCTCACTTTGCACGTATTTTGAACTTGCAAATGCAAGTAAATCTTCTTTATTTTCCGTCAAAAAATATTCTGATTTAATATAGTCTGGTGTATAGCGAACACCGGCAACCGAACCTCCCCTCTCAATTATTTTTAATGAAAGAGTTGTTATAAAACCACCTG
>OLOG01001749.1_pt1 | contig 12061 bp, 10 predicted proteins | sample 1672351 | NCBI WGS metagenome assembly OLOG01 (sample SAMEA3136674, study PRJEB25190) | human gut metagenome | biome: human gut; feature: human-associated habitat; material: faeces | place: Austria | collected 2013 | reverse complement strand
CGCAGTATCATGAGAAGCAGGCGTCACGCAGGCACACGCTGCCGCATCAACGATCACATCTGCCTCAGGAAATGCAGCCTTACACAAAATCGCGTTGGAGAGCACACAGATTCCGGTGCAGAGTCCGACCAGCTCGATCTGCAGGTTCGAATCCGCAACGATTTTCTCGTCCGAGCGCAGTTTTTCAATCAACTCCATGGAGCCAAAGGTGGGCTTTTGAATTTTTCTCGCTGCATCCACCTGTTTTTCTTTCAGCGCCTGCTCTACTGCCGGGCACAGGCAATGTCCATTCGTTCCCTCGATGCAATGTGCAACCGGAAGATGCAGTCCTTCTTTTGTCTGCAGGTACTGTTCCGGATGCGTGTCCTGCGTCACATAGATCTGTTCTGCCGGGGTTTCTTTGATTTTGCAGACGACGTTTTCCACAATCGCCTGAGCCTCCTTTGTTCCAAGGCTCCCTGTAACAAAATCGTTCTGCATGTCTACTACAATCAAAAGCTTCATAAAATCCTCCATTCCGCAGGCGCTTTGCGCCGAAGGAACCGCGAGGCGAACCTCCAGTTCGGCTCTGCGATCCTGGCTACTTTGTGACGCCTGCGGCACAAATAGCTGTGTGAAAACGTTTTTTTCTTATTATACCTGAAAAGAAAAGACAAAAAAACACCCTTCTGCATGTTTCCATACAAAAGGGTGCCTTTTTCATTTTCTTTATCCGATGTGCCTTCCACATGAGGACTGATCAAATGCCTGAAAAAACACATCCAGCCAAAGCTGTCTGGGTATAATTACTCAGCAACAGTCTCGGTAGCTGTCTCAGTTGCAGCTTCTGTGGTAGCTGCTTCGGTTGTAGCTTCTTCTGTGGTAGCTGCTTCAGTTGTAGCTTCTACTGTGGTAGCTTCTTCAGTTGTAGCTTCTACAGTGGTCTCTTCTACAGTAGACTCAACTGCTACTGTGCTCTCTTCTGCAACGGTTGTGGTCTCAACAGTTGTCTCTGTAGCTGCTGCGCTGCCGCAAGCTACCATGGATGCTGTCATAACTACTGCTGCTAAAACTGCTACTAAATTCTTTTTCATAATAATTTCTCCTCCTAAATCAAAACCAGGCATTTTAAAACTATGCCGTTTCCTTAATACGAAAGTGAGGATACCACCTTTTTTTTGGTTTGTAAATAGTTTTTTTCTAATTTTAAAACATTTTATGAATTTTATAAGGTTTTGTTCACATTTCGTACATATTTCAATTTTTTCTTCCTTTTTACGCCGATTTTGCATTTGTAAATACGAAAAAATCCTGTATCATATAGGATGCCAGGGTCAAAAAGTCAAAAAAGCCGACGCAAGCTTGCTTGCAGAAGGCGTTTTGACTTCTTGACCCGCCAAGATAGGAGCATAAAAGTGGGATGCTAATCCCACGATATGCGACTATCGAGCAGGATTGTGGGAGTGCACAGCACGGAACAATCCTGCTGGCATCCTGCCCAGGGTCATCGAAAAAACATTAACAACCGCACAAAGAAATGCAGCATTTCCTTCCCGGGAAATCCTGCAAAATGGAGAAGCAATTCATGAAATCATCCAATTACCTGTTAGAATGCTGCGTCGATTCCGCATATTCTGCCCGTATGGCCAAAAAAGGAGGTGCAGACCGCCTCGAGCTTTGCTCTAATCTTGTCATCGGCGGTACGACGCCCACCATCGCCCTTTATGAACAGATCAGAAACCAGACCGACATCCGCATCCATGTTCTGATCCGCCCCCGCTTCGGCGATTTCCTGTACTCGGAGGATGAGACAGCCCTCATCTGTAAAGAAATCGACGCGTTTCGGGCAGCCGGAGCCGACGGCGTTGTAATCGGAAGCCTTTCTCCGGACGGTTCCCTGTGTACCGAACAGATGAAACGCTTCCGCGAACATGCCCGGGATATGTCCGTCACGCTGCATCGTGCATTCGATATGTGCCGCGATCCCTTTGCGGCCCTTGAGGAAGCGATTTCCTTGGATATTCAGACCATTCTGACCTCTGGTCAGGCTCCCGACTGTCTGCACGGCGTCGATCTGCTCAATAAACTCCATCAGGCAGCTGATGGCAGAATCCATCTCCTTGCAGGTGCAGGCGTCTCTGCCAAAACGGTTCCTGCTCTCCTTGAAAAAACGTCCCTGACCCAATTCCATATGTCCGGCAAGACCATTAAAAACAGTGAGATGGTCTACCGCAACCCGGAGGTTTTTATGGGAATTCCCGGTATGAGCGAATATAAGATCTGGCAGACTGATCCGGAGGCTGTCGCAGCTGTGCGCACGATGCTCGACCGCGCGGCAGATGAAGAAGCGTAAATGCGCAAGAATGCGAGCTGCTGTGTAAGGGAGATGCCGGACATGCGGCACAACGCAATGCCGATCACTGATTTGAAAAAGAATGTGCCTTGGCACATTCTCGCGCCGAGGCGCGGCTGCTTCGGCAATCATCTACCCTTGCGCCGTGTGCGCATCCTCGTAAAGCATTTATTATCGTATGAAAACGAAGTTTCCTATCCGACTATTATCTCTCACATTTCCAGAAGTAAGCACTATATCCCGGCAGCTCACTTCCGCCGCCAAAATCATGCTCCTGTCCGGTGATCAGATCCACCGCACGACCACAGCCTGCATCGAAGTGGGCTGTATAGGGCTGCTCCTCTGCATTGATCGCAACCAAAACCCGTTCTCCATCTACGGCGCGTTCAAAAATGCACTGGCGGTTCGTCAGCACAACACTGCGGAATGCGCCATAATTGAGGGCATTGGAGTGTTTTTTAGCTTCTGCAAGCTTTGCGATCCACTCTGTCAGCCCGTTTGTCTGAGGTCCATCGAAGCATGCACGCAGTGCAGGATCTCCCTGGCTTTTCTCTCCCTTTGCGCCCCATTCACTTCCATAATAAACGCAGGGGATTCCGGGCATACCAAACATCAGCGCATAAATAAGCGGCAGATGCTTTTCATTGGTAAGGATGCTTGCCACTCGCGTCACATCATGGTTGTCCACAAAGCTAAGCAGATGCTTTCCTTTATAAAGGGTCCAGTTTTCCGGGCCGAACTGGCGCAGCAGAGAGTGGACAATTTCAAACATATTCATACTGTTGAAGCTGGAATACAGTCCCTTATAGCATTCATAGTTGGTGGCAGAATGCAGCATGGAATCATTCATCAACCGGTTGTAATCCCCATGCAGCATTTCTCCGACGAGAAAGAAATCCGGCTTTAAGCTGTCGCAGAAGCTTCTCAAACGGCGGACGAAATTTTCGTCCAGACAATAAGCGACATCCAGCCGCAGACCGTCAATGTCAAACTCGTCAACCCAGCCTCTTACGCTTTCCAGGAGATACTGGACAACCTCCTCGTTCTGTAAATTCAGCTTGACAAGATCGTAATTGCCTTCCCAGCCCTCGTACCACAGACCGTCATTGTAATTGGAGTTGCCGCCAAGATTGATATGAAACCAGTTTAAATAGGGGGAATTTTCCCTGTTTTTCAAAACATCCTGAAATGCCCAGAAGCCGCGTCCTGCATGATTGAACACGCCATCCAGCACAACCCGGATGCCTTCGCTGTGAAGCTTATCGCAAACCTGCTTAAAGTCTTCATTAGAACCGAGGCGGCAATCGATTTTACGATAGTCCCTTGTATTGTACCCATGGGTATCCGATTCAAAGACCGGTGAAAAATAAATCGCATTTGCCCCCAGCTTTTTGATATGATCTGTCCAGTCCAGCACCTTCAAAATCCGATGTGTCTCCACCCCGTCATTTTCAAACGGTGCTCCGACAAAACCAAGGGGATAAATCTGATAAAATACACTTTCATATGCCCACATAGTAAATTCCTCTTTCCTGCCAGTATATTTGCTGACCTGTCTATTTTACCATTTTCCTCCGGACTGCTCAATATCAGAATCCTGCACTTTTCCAATAGAATCAATCAATCCCTGATGTTTTTAAAAAATGATTCGTTAATATGACATCGATCCCCATATCAAAGAAGGCTTTTGCTTCTTCTGCATCATCCGACCAAAATAAATTGCAGATCATCCCCTTTGCATGAGCCTTGTCGATCATGCTCCGGGTCAGAAATAATTTGCAGAATTGTACCCGGCTGCACTGATACCGAATGGCATTTTCCACAATGCTGTAATTCATATGTCCCTCCAGACAGCATCTTTTGATATCCGGCGCCATTTTTAATGCCGTTTCCAAAACATCCTTCTCCCCGGTAATATAAACCATGTCTCTGCATTGGTATTTATCCAGCAGCTGCAGGATTTTTTGAAAGGTATTCTCATCATAAGCCGGAATTTCTCTGTCTTCCAGATCCTTCAGCACCATCGGCTCCGGCTCCCTAAGGGGCATCGGCAGCGGCTTATTTTCTGTATATATTTCCATCAGCTCCTGTCCTCTTCCCTCCATGATCCGATTTTTAAGAACCGAAGCGCCAATGGATTTGATATGAATATTCATAACTACCTTACCGGCAAACTGCCGCAGCACCTCTTCAAATAAAGGAATACGTACTCCTTCATATTCCGAATGAAATTTCTTTCCTGCATCCAGGTTTTTCATCTGTTCCCATGTCATATCACAGATTGTGCCTTTGCCGTCTGTCGTCCTGTCTACCGACGGATCATGACACACTGCCAGCTGTCCATCCGCCGTCGGCCATAAATCAAATTCTATCTCATCCGCTCCTAATGCCACCGCAGCCGCAAATGCCGGCAGTGTATTTTCCGGCGCAACGGCATTAAATCCTCTGTGTGAGCAAAATTTTCTTTTTGACATTTTATCCATTTCCTTTCTTTTTTCAGGAAGCATTTTTTAATTTAGGATCCAATCTATCTCTCAGCCAGTCTCCGATCAGGGAAATATCTAAGATCAGTACCACTATGATAATACTGGGCAGTACCGCCAGCCACCAATGCGTCAGCATATAATCTCTGCCCAGACTGACCATCACGCCAAGAGATGTGCCGGGAGGCTCTATTCCAAGTCCCAAAAAAGACAAGGTGCTTTCGAGCAAAATAAATCCCCCCAGCTCCATGGTAGTCTGCACGATCAGGGGCGATGCAATATTTACCAGAATATGCTCAAACACAATTTTTACTCCGCTTGCCCCCATAGAACGGCTCGCTTCGATAAACTTCGCATTTTTCAGCTGAAAAATCTGGCTTCTTACCAGACGGCAATAGGAAGACCATCCTGTGATTGCCATAACGAGAATTGTCGTAACCGGCTTTGCCCCCAGAATACAAGCAAAAATAATACCGATAAATGTGGTTGGTATAGATAAACGTACATCTGTAAAGAAAGACAATACCGCGTCTATCCATTTTCCGCCCAGTCCGGAAAGAATCCCCAATGCAGTTCCAGTTACCGTCGCAATGATCATGCCGGTAAAGGAAATCATGATGGTGGATCTTGTGGCATAAAGCAATCTGATCGCAACATCTCTGCCCAGATTATCCGTTCCAAATAAATAGGGGGATGTGGGATCCTTAAATTTTGGCATTTTTAATCTTTGTGTAAGATCACTTTCCCCCAGATCGATCGGTGCAATCACCGGTGCAAGCAGCGCCGTTATAACGATTACTGCCAGTGTCACCATTAAAAAAATTATCATCGGTGGAATGATCCATCTTTTTCTACCGAGCTTTCTGTTCCGCATACTTATCCTCATTTCTGTATTTTATCTGAAATCCTTTAATGATCGCGTATTCGCGGATCCAGCAAACCATAAGAAAGGTCTACCAAAAGATTCACAAATGTTACGGAAGCCGATATCACCAGAACGCCAAATACTACCACAGGAAAATCTCGCTGCTGTGCACTGGAAACAATTAAGGTTCCGATCCCGGGCCACGCGAATACCGTTTCCACAACAACAGATCCTCCGATCATAGCACTTAACTGTGCTCCCAAAATCGTAATGACCGGGATCAGCGCATTCCTGAGGCCATGCTTTAAGACCACCTTCCATTCCCGCATGCCCTTTGCTCTGGCACAATCCAAATGCTCCTGTCCGATCACATCCAGAAGCGAGCTGCGGGTAAGTCTTGCAACATTGGCAATGGGACCTACTGACAACGCGATTACCGGCATGAGAAAGTGCTGTGGAGTTCCGATACCGCCGCTTGGCAAAATTCTGAGTTTCAGAGAAAAAATAAAGATCAACAGGATTCCCAATATAAAATTAGGCAGAGTACTGCCTACCACCGCACTGCTCATGGTGATCCGGTCTAACAGGGTATTGTGCTTCACCGCTGCCAGAACTCCCAAGGGGATTCCGATCACAATGGTAAGTCCCAATACAATGCTTCCCAATGAAATTGTCGGAATCATACGCTCTGCGAAGAGATCGGAAACAGAACGTGCATAGTAATAGCTCATTCCGGTATCCCCCGTAAAAAGCCCGACAAATGATTTTATGTACTGCTGCCACAGCGGCATATCCAGTCCCAGATTTGTCCGCAGGATTTCTTTTGCAGAATCACTGGCTCCGGCCAATGTCAGCCATTCAATCGGATCTCCCGTTACTCTGGTAAGGAAAAAAACCAGAGTGTAAACTGCCCATATCGTCAGTACCGCCTTTCCTACACGCAATATAATATAACGTTTCATTGCTTTCCTCCATCCGTGTATAAATGACAGGCAACCTGATGTCCATCTGCCGTTTCTGCCATCTGCGGTCTGATCTCTTTACAAATAGCAAGTGCCTTTTTACAACGCGCGCAGAACGGACATCCAGAGGGCAAATCCATGGGACTGGGGATCTCTCCCTCCAGTACTTTGCATTGATCCTGTTCTCTGGGATCCGGTATCGGTACTGCCTGCATAAGGGCCTGGGTGTAGGGATGAAGCGGATGCTCAAACAGATCTTCTTTCTCCGCCAGTTCTACTGCCTGCCCGAGATACATTACAAGCACTCTGTCACTGATATGGCTTATAACGCTCATGTCATGTGAAACAAAAACATAGGTCAGCTTCTTTTTCTCCTGCAGATCCTTCAAAAGGTTTAATATCTGTGCCTGAATAGAAACATCCAACGCAGAAACTGGTTCGTCACACAATAAAAGCTGCGGATCCGTCACCAAAGCTCTGGCAATGGCAATCCTCTGTCTCTGTCCTCCTGAAAATTCATGGGGATATTTTTTCAGAGAGTCTCTGGATAATCCCACCTGCTCCAACAAAGGGAGGATTCTCGATTTCTTTTCCTCTGCACTCATCCGCTCATGGATCCGTAACGGCTCTTCCAGAATTCGCTGAATGCTCATGCGGGGATCCAGAGATGCATAGGGATCCTGAAATACCATCTGCATATTTTTTCTAACCAAAGGAGGCATATGTCTGTGTATTTTTTTGTCCCCGAACTGCACATAACCGCCAGTCGCTTCCTCCAACCCCATCAGCATGCGGATCAGGGTTGTTTTTCCACACCCTGATTCCCCGATGATCCCCAGTGTTTCGCCCTGATACAGGGTAAAGGAAACATGATTCACGGCATGTACCATTCCAATTTCTTTTGGAAGCAGTGCTCCTCTTTTTACCGGATATTCTTTACATAGATCAACGACTTCTAATATTTTCTCTTTCACAAGGCACCCCCTCCAGGCCCGCATTTTTCTTTTTCCTGCTGCTGCGGAGTATAGAAGCATTTGTATAAATGTCCGTTTTCCCCCTGCATACCCGGCTCTTTCTCATGGCATACCTCCTGTGCATAGCTGCAGCGGCTGCAAAACCGACAGTACTGTACCGGTACTTTCATCTTTGGAACCTGACCAGGGATTGTATACAGCTTTTCTTTTCTCTCTTTTATGCTGGGAATTGCTGCCAGAAGCCCTCTGGTGTAAGGGTGGCATGGATTTTCGAACAGTTCTGTACATTTTCCTTCTTCTACTACTGCACCGCCATACATTACCAGCATACGGTCACAGACAGCGGCCACTACTCCCATATTATGGGTTATCAGTATGACTGCTATTCCCAGCTGATCCCGCAGCTCCTTCAGCAGGGAAAGGATCTGGGCCTGGATCGTCACATCCAACGCCGTTGTCGGTTCGTCTGCGATCAGTACCTTCGGGTTACATGCCAATGCAATGGCGATCATAACTCTTTGCTGCATACCTCCGGACAATTCGTGAGGATATTGTTGGATCCTCACCTCCGGTGAAGGGATTTTTACCTGCTTTAACAAAAAAACAGCCTTTTCATAGGCTTCTTTTTTAGAGATTTTTTCATGTATGCGTATGATCTCTACGATCTGATCTCCTATCGTGTACACCGGATCCAATGCGGAGAGGGGATTCTGAAAGATCATGGAAATTTCTTTTCCTCTTATCCGGCAAAGCTCTTTTTCCTTCATCTGAAACAGATCCTTCCCCAGATAAATGGCCTGTCCGCCCTCCCTTTTGGAGGAAACAGGATCCAGCAATCCCATCAAGCTGCGCACAACCGTGCTTTTTCCACATCCGGATTCTCCTACGATTCCGACAATTTCACCAGGATAAATATCAAGATCCACTCCATCCACTGCCGGAATTACGTTTTGTCCCGAGTAGTAATAGCTTTTTAACCCTTTTATTTTCAGAATAGCTTCCAAATAACTATACTTCCTTTCAAAATCTGCTTCCCGGCAGATATCTGCCGGGAAGCAGCCCTGTCATTATTCTGTAACTTTCAGATCCCCTGCACGGAACGGCATGATCTGGTTTTCACAATATGTCATATCCCATTCCAGACCATCTCTGATACCATACAAATCTTCTGCCTGATACAAATAAGTGCCTGGGCAGTAGGTATCGAATACTTCCATCAGGGTTCTTGCTGCCTGCCGCTGTTCTTCCAGATCCTTGCTGTCGATCAGTGTATTTCCTGCTGCCACAAATTCCTCTGTAGGTGTCCAGCTTCCTGTTTCCGGGTTTGCCGGTCCGGAGCCTGTTCCAAACAGGAGCCATAATGCACCAAGGGGATTATCAAACCGGGAAGCAGAGGACCATGCCCGGATGTCTGCACTGAAGGAGAATTTGTCTGTAAATACGACTTCTGCTTTTACGCCGATATCCGCAAGCATGCTGACAATGGCCTCACCTGCCTGATTGCCGTTTGTATAATAACCGTCCGCCATTTCGATGGAAATAACCTCTTCCCCGTCATATCCGGATTCTTTTACTAATTCACGAGCTTTTTCCGGATCATACTGTACACCGGGATAGTCCTCAATATATAAATCTCCATAGCTTTCAAACTGATGCCCATTCGGAACCTTTGCATATCCGGACCAAAGGGTATCTACCAGTGTCTGGCGGTCTATTGCCATCGTCAATGCCTGTCTGAATTTCTGATTTGACATAATGCTGTCTTCATTTCTGGTATTAAATGTGTATATATGGATATTTTTAATGGAGGTTCCCACCACGCTCACACCGGAGGTTCCATTGATCGTATCTACCGCATCAGAAGGCACATCATTGATAATATCTACTTCCCCTGTGATCAAAGCGGTCATACGGGCAGATGCTTCCGGATAAGAAATAAATTCTATACTCTTTGCAGCAGGCTTATCTCCCCAGAAGCCGTCGTAACGCTCCAACACATATTTTTCAGGAGAGTACTGTGTCAGCTTATACGGGCCGGTACCGATGGGAGCAGTCTGAAAGGCTTCATCTCCGATTTCTTCAATATAATCCTTCGGTACAATGCTTGCTCCCCAGATAGAGCCCAGTCTCTGTTCAAACGCAGCATCCGGTTTTTTCAGCTTGAACTGTACCGTAAGATCATCTATCTTTTCGACGGAATCCAGTGTTTCATATAATACTGCAATGGTTCCATCTCCATAGCCGCTTAAAATTCGATCAAATGTAAATTTCACATCCTCTGCATCACATACCTCGCCGTTCTGGAAGGTAACATTTTCCCGGATTTTTACATTTAATGTTGTATCATCCTGCCATTCCCAGCTATCTGCCAGCTGTCCGGTGATATTTCCTTCTTTATCCGTGAAAAGCAGGGTATCAAAAATATTATAAAAAAGCTTAATGCTGGCAATACCGATGGATCTGTCCGGATCTAACTGTGTCGGCAAAGCAGCAAGACCAATTTTCAAAACATCCAATTCTGTTTCTTTTGCTGCAGCTTCTGCTGTATCCTCCTGTGAAGACGCAGTCTGCTCAGCAGTCGTCTGAGTCGCCTCTTTCTTATTTGCGGTATTTGCAGCAGAGCCGCAGCCACCAAGCGTAAGCATCATTGCCATTACTCCGGCAATCAACCGAGTCCTTTTTTTCATACATTCTCCTTCTTGTTGTGTTTTCTATTCCCTTTCCTGCAGTTCTAAGTTTTGTGTGCACATCATCAAAAGAACTGTTAACATCTTATGTCTCTTTTCTATTTGTCACCATCAGGAATGCGTAAATCGTTTGTAAAAGTTCTGCATATAAAAAATGCAGGATTTCCTTTCCGGAAAATCCTGCAAATCAGAAAAGCATTTTATGAAATTATCCAATTTGGAAAACTGCCGCTCTGTACTTCTATTACTGTGCGTTACCCGGTTCCAATGCCAACCCAATCAATCGATCCGCCTGATCTGCCATAAATAGCGGAATGTTCAGCACATCATCATCCAGCTTCGGATTTGACCTCCACTGGGAAGATGTCGTTCTCCCGCTGAATGAGGAAATCAACTTCGTAAGGCGGGTTGTTCTGACTCCAATAACGGGGCATGACTTCAAAAAATTTCTTATATTCTTCATTTCATCAAAGTTAAAGTAAGCTGTATTTTCATAACAGCGTCCGCCGAACTCTTTCAGAATCCAAGTCTTACCCACCTGACGTACACCCTTCAAGATTAAAGGCTTGCGGTAGGGAGAATTCTTCCAAGCCAGCAATTTTTTAAGACAAATCGTTCCATAGAATCGTTCCTCACATAACTGCAGTATGGATTCCCCCGATAAACAGATAGGGAATCGAGCACATCGCTCCGAATCCAAGACCGAACGCTTTCTTCCTTTCTATTCATCAAACATCATATATTCCATATAAAATTCCTGAAATTTCGCACTCGTTCCAAGATTGATGGTCTTTGCCCGCTCTGCCAGCGCTGTTGCTTCTTTTTCCATCCTGCGGTCATGCAGAATCCTTACCGCGCCCGCCAGTGCCGCGTTTCCGCAGATTTTAATACGGGACAGGTCAATTTTGGGAAAAAGTCCGATTCTTTCCGCACTTTTGGCCGACATATAGGAGCCAAAGCCACCTGCCACATACAGGTCTTCCAGCCCGGCAGCATCTATTTTTTCCTCCGCCAAAAGTGTCTCCATTCCTGCCCGGATCGCTCCCTTGGCAAGCTGAACCTCACGAATATCCTCTGCAGTCAGACCGACGTTTCCAGCAAAGCATACATCCTCTTCCAGATAACCGGTATCCTCCAGCAATCCGCTTTCCAGCAATCCTGCCACACCGTCGATCACGCCGCTGCCGCAGATGCCTTCTGCTGTAGAAGCCTCCCTGTCGCCAATCACATGTACCTTCCAGCTGCCGTTTTCCCAATTTACATGGTCAATGGCACCTGCCACACCTCGCATGCCGCAGGAAAGCCCAGCGCCCTCAAAAGCCGGTCCCGCCGCTGTCGCGCAGCAAATCAGGCGTTCCTTATGAAACAGGACGATCTCTCCGTTCGTCCCCACATCCACCATCAGCCGGGATCTGCCGCTGCGCGCGGCTGAGACACCATCCAATTCTCCGCAGCTGACATTCGTGTCAATTGCTGCCGCAGCTTCTTTGCGGCTGCCGTCCGCTCCGGGTATGCGGTCCGTTTCTGTAAGACCCGATCCAAGAATCGCTGTCGTAATATCCGCACCGACAAACGCAGACATGCAGCGCGGAAGATATACGTCTGCTTTCCGGCAGCTCAAATCCAGTGCTTCTCCTATCGTCCACCAGCCAAACAGTTCGTCCGCTTCAAACGGCGCCCTTGACAGGCATCTGGGATCCTTCTGCGTCAGGAAATACAGCATCGACGTATTTCCGGTAATGATAACTGTCTCAATGG
>OLOG01001745.1_pt1 | contig 12086 bp, 14 predicted proteins | sample 1672351 | NCBI WGS metagenome assembly OLOG01 (sample SAMEA3136674, study PRJEB25190) | human gut metagenome | biome: human gut; feature: human-associated habitat; material: faeces | place: Austria | collected 2013 | reverse complement strand
AAAGTTGTCCCCTAAATAATTTGGCTTTCCCCCTAAATTATTTGGTTACCCCCAAATAACTCAACAAAGAACCCTCTCATCGGTATCTTTGCCTTACAATACCTACATTTACCTCTTAATAAAACATAACTTAAAATGGGTATTAAATCATACCATTTCAACATATGTCCACATGATTCACAATGACTTCTTCCACGAACGAAGTCTTCATGACGGGGTACGCGATCGACGATGACATTCATAAAGCTTGCTACACATGTTCCCATAACAAAACAATAAATGTAACATAATATGATTATTGAATTCATACAATCCCCCTAATTTTACAGATTATATTATATCATTTATGTTCACAATTGAAAACAATACTCCCCTTTTATCAACAAAAAAATACTATTTTATCAATATAAAATAGTATTTTTACGTCTTATCTTTAAAAATAAACTTCCTAAACCAATAAAGATCACTAATAAAACAAGAATCATATAAAAAGTTCCTATACCTAAAGTCGTATGCCCCAGCAGACTTAAATCAAAACCAAACCATCCCGTCTTAGCCCCATAATTTAAAAAATTATACGGAGCTAACATCGTTTGATCCCATCTCATATAAAAGCATTGTCCTAAAACAATTACATATCCTACATAAACAAGCGGGGGAACCACCGCATAAAACACATGCTTTTCCTTAGCATCATAATCATAACTATACATAATAAAATCAATAATCGCTAACACCGGTGTAATGAAGTGTACACATAAACTTCCTGCCCCATTATGCAAGTACGCTCCCATAAATCCCTGAGGATTTGTAGGTGCCAATAAAAACATATAAACTAAAAAAGTTAATGTAATAGATATTGTAGCCATAAACTTTATAATGTGCATTCCCTGAGGTCTATATTTTACCCCTTGAATATCATAAATTAAAAAGATAACCAACATCACATCAATAAAGATGTTAGATAAATTAGTAAAATATGTAAAAAACATCAAACTATCAAAGGATCTTATCATTCCATAGATGGATGCAATAATCGCTATTATCTTTATTATCATTGAACTTCTATTTTTCATTTTCATCACCTACGTCAATATATCATAATATACTTTGAACTTCAATGTATTATAATATAAAGAAATACCACCGAAGTGGTATATGAAAACTATTGAATTGTTATTTTTTCATTTTTATTGACAATAGCACCAATTTTCTTACTACTAGCATCATCTAGCCAATAAATCATATAGATATCTCCCCTATGAATCACTTGCACTTCCTTTAATCCTGTGACTTCTGATAACTTTCCATCTTTTTTCTTATTTAAAGAATAATTTAAACCGTAACCACTATCACCGTCCCCATATATTTTTTCCCAATCCGGAACAACATTATTATTTTCTGCTAAGTATCTAGCTTCTTCTATTTGGCAAGCCAAATAAATAGATCGTGCATCAGCAATATATTTTGATTTTTTTGCATCATCTACATATCCCATGACCGACGGAATTGCAATAGCAGCTAAAATGGCTAAAATCACTAATACAACAATAATTTCTACTAATGTAAATCCTTTTCTATCTTTTAATTTATTCATCATTCTTTCCATCATCCATTTCTCCTATCAACTTTTACAATATATTATAATAAGCATAAAAAATCAATCAATATTCTTTTCATATAAAAAAACATTGCTGAATCTCAACAATGTTTTTTATATTAACTTCTTAAATTTCTATTTAATTTTAACATCTTTGTTAGATGTTAGATCTGCCGAAACTGCCTTATCACTAGTCCAACTCAATTCATATTTATCTCCTGTTTTAGAAATTGTGATACTCTTTAATCCAGTTTTTTCTTGAGCTGTAGTAGCAACTTCACCCCAATCAGGTTCTTTTGTTTTGTCATTAGCTTCAGCTTGAACTCTTGCTTCTTCAACTTGACATACTAAATAAATCGATCTAGCTTCTTGAATGTATTTAGCATTTTTTGCATCATTTACATATCCCATTACTGAAGGAATTGCAATAGCAGCTAAAATAGCTAAGATAACTAATACTACGATGATTTCTACTAATGTGAAACCTTTTTTGTTTGATTTTTTTTGTAAGTTTTTAATCATTCTTTCCATCATTTTCTTTTCTCCCCTTCTTAATAACTTACATAAAAGGATTGTATCCTTTTAAATACATATTAGTTATACGATACACAACTTCTATAAATCAAGGAAAACCCTCTTATTTAGGGTGTTTTCTTTATTTTTGCCTAAAATATGACACTAAAGAATAGAATACCGGGATAGTAAGAAAGATAGCCCATGCTGGATGCCACATGTTGTAATAGAAGCCAAAGAATAGAAAAACAGCAGCACAAATTACAGGATAAGCTATTTTGGATGGATTTTTCTTTTTAATAGCTGAAATGATACTTTCAATAATGGGTATAAATAATAAGATAATCCATCCTGGATGCCATAGGTTAAAGAAGATTCCGATAAATAAGTATACTAGGATCAGTATTGATGCAATAGGAAATGATTTTTTATTATGAGTAATAAAGTCATCATGATCGTATTGTTTTCCATCAATAAAGACTCCGTTTGAATCAACATCTACTTTAGTATTTTCTTTTTTATCATCTACATGAATGCCATTCCATCCTACATGTACTTCACTGCCTTCTTTATCTTTTACATGTATTCCTTTTGTTAGTGAGATGTGAACTTCATCTTTTTTTGGTTTATCTTGTTTTTGATTATCTGTTGAATGAGATGTTTTTAATAAATCATCTAATGTCATGTTATAGAGTTTTGCTAGAGCAATCAGGTTATCTGTATCTGGAGAAGCTTCTGCTCTTTCCCATTTACTGATTGCTTGTCTGGATACTCCTATTTCTTTGGCTAAGGCTTCTTGTGATAAGCCTTTTTCTTTTCTTAATTTTGCTAGTCTTTCAGCAATTTCAATATTCATATAATTCCTCCCTCGTCTTTTCCCCATCATACCTAAAAACAAAGAGTATGACTAGATATCCTGCTTTACATAGATGTAAACTCTCGTTGCTACGTTGACTACTCTGATATGATTTTTTCGATACATTCTTTAATATTGTGTACTAAAGTCTTTGTATGTACTTGTACTTCTTGAGGACTACTAAAAAATGTAAAGGAATTATGACAAGCATCGAACATACTAATATCATTATATGAATCACCAATAACATTGATATCTTCGTCTTTTAAATGATAATATTGTTGAATATAATGAATAGCATTTCCTTTAGAACAACCATTTAAGACAATATCTACATCTTCAATGTTTTGAAAAGCTTTAACGATTGTTTGATTTTTATTAACTAATTCACAGCATTTTCTAGCTGCTTCTTGGTCATGAGGAAAATGAGCTGAAAATGTTGCAATTCTATCCTCTTTTACTTCATCTACATCTTTAATTAAAAGATCATAGGGAGGTATTCTAGAATGGGGATTCATCGCATATTTTTTATTTCCGGCAACGATTGTCCAACAAACATTTTTATCAAATAATTCTATCACTTTTTTCATATCTTCTTTACCAATCAATTTTTCATAAATCACATGTTGATTTTGATCTAAAATAATACCACCACTATGTAAGATATAAAAATCAAATTTTACATCTTCACTTTGATTTAATAAACCTCTTAATTCTCTGCCAGAACAAACTCCAAATAAGTTTCCTGCTTTTTGAAAATCAATGATTTTTTGTTTATCTTCTTTTAATATATATGATTTATTTTCTTGATGGTGAATAAGTGTTCCATCAAAATCACTCGCTAATAATTTCATTTTTTTCCTCCATTTTAAAATCATATCATTCCATTTGGCTTGTCCATGGGTTGATTTAGATATTTGCATCCATGTAAAACCACAGCTTTCATAAAAAGGTCTTAAATGATCTTTACATGTTAATATGATTCCCTTTAAATCTTCTTTTTTCATTTCTTCAATATAATTCATTAACATTTTTCTAGCATATCCTTTCCCTTGATAATCAGGTAGGATACATACAGAAAATATCATTTGATATAATCCTTGATCATCATGATAAGATGTATCTTCATACATCTTATCATCAATGACTGTTTGATTTGTTTTTAAACCTCCAATATAACCAATAACTTGATCATCTTTAATGCATAAGCGATATCCTTGCGGATAAGTTAATATTCGTTTTGTCAGTGAAGCCTTTGATGCTGCTTCTGCTTGAGGAAAACAAGTTTGTTCTATATGATGAATGATATCTACTTGTGATAGATCAGGTATAACTAATTTCATTATAATTGATGAAAAATAGGTTTCATTTTATCAAAGGTACAGTAATATTGAAAACCTATTTCTTTTGCCTCCTTTTTTGCTTGTTCAATATAAAAGCCTAAATGATCTTTTTCATGACTATCAGAGCCAAATGTTAATATTTTACCTCCTAGTTCATAATACCATTTTAATATTTGATGACTTGGGGTGGTATCTTTTAAGTGATAACGAATATAAGAAGTATTGATTTCAATACCTTTACCATCATCAATCACTTTCTTTAAAATCTTTTTAATTATTTCTTCATTTTGATGATCATCCATGGCATCTTGTAAGTCATAACGCTTAATCATGTCTAAATGTCCTAAAACACTATAATCATGATATTGATTAATGACATCATTAATTTCTTGATAATAGTCATGATTGTAAAGTTGTTGTGTTTTTCCTTTTTGAAACTCTTGACTCCAAAACTCAAGATCTTGAATTTGATGACAAGATAGAATAACAAAGTCAAAAGGATATTGGTTAAAATCTTTTTGAAAGTCTTGAATTGTATGGGTTTGCATGCCAAATTCTACGCCTAGTTTCATTTTTATTTGATCATGATATAAATCTTTTAAACGATTAAATTCTTTTATATAAGCACTATAATCAACAACGTATTTTAAATCGTTTGTTAGATAATCTACATGCTCTGTAATGCATATTTCTTTGATTCCTTTCGTTATAGCATCTTTGATAACATCTTCCATTGGATAGTTACAATCATTAGAAAAAGCTGTATGAACATGATAATCACAATACATAAAATCACCACCTTGTATTTATTCTACCATAATAAATAGGGTTATGATATGATGAACATGAGGTGATTTAATGATTAAATGGGGAATTATTGGTCTAGGCAATATTGCTTGGCGTTTTGTTCAAAGTATTCAATATGATGATCGTGCTTGTATTGAAGCCATTGCCAGCCATAATCAAGAAAAACAAAATAAATTTAAAGCGGTTCTTCATCATGTAAAAGTATATGACGATTATGAAGCTTTAATTCGTAGTGACGTCGATGCCATTTATATTGCTTTACCTCATGGTATGCACTATCGTTATGCAAAAATGGCTCTTCTTTGTCATAAACATGTCTTAGTAGAAAAACCTTCTACTTTGAGCTATCAGAATACTAAGGAACTGATTGCATTAGCTCATCAAAATCAGGTATTTTTTATGGAAGCTTTAAAAACGAGATTTATTACTTTTAATCAGCAGATTAAAGATGAAGTGAATAAAGGCACAATTGGTCAAGTTACTAAGGTACAAGCTTCTTTTTGTAATGATGTTTTAGATAATAAAAGACCTGGGTGGTATTTATTAGATCCTATTCAAGGTGGAGCTTTATATGATGTAGGACCTTATCCCATTTCTTTTGTTATGGATTTTCTAGGCGACAAGTATCAAAGTATTCAAAGTCATTATCGTATTAAAGAAGGTATTGATCATTATTTTTATAGTGAATTAGATTATGGTAATGCTAAAGGAATTGTTGAAGGAGCTATTGATGAAAATAAAAAACGTATGGGTTATATTTATGGGACTCTTGGAAGAATAGAGATTCCTATGTATAATCGTCCTATCGAATATACGATTTATTTAAATGATGGTCAAAGTTATCATTATCATCAAGATTTACTCTTTGATGATATGTATGATGAAATAAAAAAAGCAAATGATGGTATCATGAATAAAGATGATGATATTCAAGAATGGTCCCATCAAGACAGTTTATCTTTAATGAAAATCATAGAAGATATTAAAGAATCTTTTCATTAACTTTAGATAAAATATAGAGACTATTGATAGTTATTAATAGTCTTTTTTTGTATAGTTCCAACGTGAAAAGAGGACAATATATGAAATTAACAAAACAAAATACCCATGATTTTTTTAAAATCATTAATGACAAACAAATTAAAAGTGTTTTTCAACCCATTGTATCTTTACAAACAGGTGAAATCATTTCTTATGAAGCATTAAGCAGAATTACATTAAAACCATGTTCTTTAACAATAGAAGAATTATTTAATATGGCTAACCAAATGAATCAAGCTTGGAATTTGGATTCATTGTGTCGTAAAAAAGCCTTAAAAGCAAGTCAAAAGCTACCATCAGATTTACAACTCTTTATCAATGTTGATGCTAATATCTTACTTGATCAAGAATTTGTCCAAGGATTTACTAAAGAATATTTAAATAAATATCATTTAGATAGTCACCGTATTGTCTTTGAATTATCTGAAAAGACATCTATTCAAAATATGGAATTATTTAATAAAGCCGTTAAACATTATCGTAATCAAGGTTTTAAAATAGCCATTGATGATGCCGGTGCTGGTTATTCTAATTTAAATAGAATTAGTCAAGTTAAACCTGAATATATCAAGATAGACCGCGAACTCATTCATAATATTCATCAAAACATAGATAAATCAACCATGGTAGAAGTTATGGTTCATTATTGTAAAGAAATGAATTATTTATTGATTGCTGAAGGAATTGAAACAGAGGAAGAACTCACTTATCTTATTAAACTAGGGGTAGAATATGGTCAAGGATACTATTTGCAAAAACCAAGTGACACCTTTTGTGATATAGAGAGTGATAAAAAAGCAAAAATCAAACAACTATACCCTCATGATCATGCTTCCTTTCTACATAATGATTCCATAGAATCATTATGTAAAAGTACATATACTTTAAAAATCAGTGATTCAATAAAAAAAGCATATGATTTATTTAATCAAGATATGACGTCTAAAATTTATATTCTTGATGATCATCATCATTTTTTAGGTATCATTAAAAAAGAATATTTATTTAATGAATTTGGTTGTATTTATCATGAATTAGCTCATATTGATGATATTGTTAATCAAGACTGTTTAACTGTTTTTTCACATTTTTCAATAAAAAATGTCTGTCAATTAGCATTAAACAGACCTTCACATCTTATTTATGATGATATTATTGTTTTAGATAATCAACGCTTTATAGGCATTGTAGCTGTAAGTGATTTACTCCGTTTTTATATAAAATAAAAAATCAATAAGGAATATGATCTCCTTATTGATTTTCTTTATTAATACATTTGAGGCATTGCAGGAGCGACTGGAGCATCATCTGATTTTGCTTCCGCAATTCCAGCTTCTGTTGTAATAAATAATGAGGCAATACTACTTGCATTTAATAATGCACTTCTGGTTACTTTAGTTGGATCAATGATACCTTTTTCAAACATATCGACCCATTCACCATTTTTAGCATCAAATCCCATGTTTTTATTAGCCTTCTTTTGACCTTCAACAATATCTTCTGCATTATATCCAGCATTTTCTGCTATTTGGCTAATTGGTGCAAATAACGAATCCATTACAATATTAATACCTTTTTGGACATCAACATGATTTGATTTTAATACTGGTTTCACTTCTTTATAAGCTTCAACTAAAGCAGCACCACCACCAATAACAATTCCTTCTTCAACAGCAGCTTTTGTTGCATTTAAAGCATCTTCAATTCTTAATTTCTTTTCGTTTAATTCACTTTCTGTCGTTGCTCCAACTTTAATTGTTGCTACACCATTAGATAATTTACCTAAACGTTCTTGTAATTGTTTTTTATCATAATCAGATTGAATATTTTCAAGTTGAGCTTTAATATCATTAATTCTTGCTTTTAATGCTTCACTTTGTTCACTAGAAGAAATCATTGTAGTATTATCTTTTGTTACAATGATCTTTTTAATTGTTCCTAAATCATCCATTGTGACATCTTTTAAATTCATTTGTAAATCCTTATTAATGAATTTAGCATTTGTAAGTGCTGCAATATCTTGTAACATTTCTTTTTGATTATCACCAAATCCTGGTGCCTTAGTGGCTACAACATTGAAAGTACCACGTAATTTATTTAAAACAAGTGTTGAAATAACTTCATTTTCATAATCTTCAGCAATAAGTAATAAAGGCTTATTGGCTTGAACGACTTGTTCTAGTACAGGTAGAATTTCTTGTAAGTTTGTAATTTTATGATTTGTAACTAATACTAACGGGCTATCCATTTCAACTTGCATTTTATCACGATCACTGACCATATATGGTGAAACATAGCCTTTATCATATTGCATACCTTCACTGACTTCTAATTCATCATCAAAGCTATTTGATTTATCTACATTAATGACACCATCACGACCAACTTTTTCCATTGCTTGTGCAATGAGTTGTCCAATTTCTTCGTTTCCAGCAGAAATTGTCGCAACAGAAGCAATATCATTGCTTGTTTCAATTTTACGAGAATGATTTAATACTGATTTTGCTACTTCTTTACTCGCTTTTTCAATTCCTTCTCGCATCAATACTGGATTAGCTCCTTTATCAACCGCTTTTAATCCATTAACAATCATTTGACGTGCTAAGATTGTAGCTGTTGTTGTCCCATCACCAGCTACATCATTTGTATTATTGGCTACTTCATAAACTAATTTAGCACCCATATTTTCAAATTTATCTTCTAATTCAATTTCTTTAGCAATACTTACACCATCATTTGTAATTAATGGTGATCCAAAACCTTTATCTAAGACAACATTACGACCTTTAGGTCCTAATGTAACACTTACTGCATCTGCAAGAGTATTTACACCCTTTAACATTGATTTACGTGCATCATTTGAAAATCTTACTTCTTTACTCATAAATATGCGCCTCCTTATTCAAACTTTGCCATAATATCTTTTTCATCAATAATGATATATTTTTCATCATCAATGGTTACATTTGTACCTGAATATTCTTTATAAACAACGCGATCATTTTCTTTTAATCCACTTTCACATTCTTCACCTACTGCTTTAACTAAAGCAACACTTGGAACATCTTTCTTTTCAGTGGTAAGTATAATGCCACTTGTTGTTTTATTTTCAACTTCTTCTTTTTGTAATAGTACAAATTTATGCAATGGTTTTATCATCGTATTCACTCCTTTAGCACTCTCTTTATTCATGTGCTAACAGTATTATAACTCTTTCTAGCACTCTGTCAAGATGAATGCTAAAAAATATTATATATTTTATTATATAAAAAAAAGAAATGAATATTCATTTCTTTAGTGTTTCATAAATTTTTTAGCTAATGTTTCCACTTGATTACGTGAGATATGAAATTTATCACATAAGTCATCAACCATCTGATTGAGTTCTTCCGGTGATTTATTTTTTAATGAATCCATATCTACTCCCATGTTTGAAGCCATTGATTTAGCTTGTTCAAATGCTTGATTTTGTTTTTGATTGAATTGTTCACGAATAGATACTAATTCATCTATTTCATCACTATCTAATCCTAATTGATCAAAAAAATCTAATGCTCTAGGTAATAATAATTCTATTTCTAATAAATAAGCTTGATCATCAAGTTCATAGATTCCCTGCATATCACCTTTTAAAGTATCTAATTGATTTAATTCTATTTCATCTAATTCTAAATCTTCATATTCATTGTTTTCTATATCACTTAAGATAATTGATATGTCATATAAGACTTTTTCATGAAGTGATAAATCATAAGATACTTCTAAAGTTGTCAGCTTAGATAAAACAGTGCAAAGTTGTTCTATATCGAAAATAGTATCACTAAAAGTGTAGTGTTCATCTTTTGTCTGGATTTTAACAAAAAGTTGCTTTTTATTTTTCTTTAAAGTAATACTTTGGATATTCTGATAATTAATTTGACCTTTTTTTGTTAAATGAAAATATAAGTTGTTTTCAGTAAAAATTAAACCTTTACTACCATCTAAATCTGTAGACAAATCAACATATAATATAACATGATAATCTTCACTACTACCATATTGATAAATAGCGTTACTGATTTGTGCTGGTAATTGATTTTGTAAATAAACATGTCCTTTTTTTATATTCAATGATTGTATTAATTCAACTTTATCCATAGTAAACTCCTTTTATAATAAATTAAATGATTTTAAAATATAAATCCACATCGTTATAGAAAAACCACTTAATAATGTTGTAAGCATGACAACACTCGAAGTTAACACCCCTTCATGTCCCATATTTTTTGCCATGACAAAACTACTTACAGTTGTTGCCGAACCTAACATAATTACAATAGCGATCAACTTTTCATGAGTAAATCCTAATTTTACAGCAACAGGTAAAAATATTAAACAAAAACCAAATAGTTTAAAAAACGTAGCAACAAGTGCAGGTGTTACTTTATTTAAAGCCTTTTTAAAATCAAAAGAAGCACCCATTGCCATCAATCCCATTGGTGTCGCTATTGCCCCTACACTACTTACCGTTTTATCTAGAATTGTAGGCATAGGCAATTTTAATAAAGACCAAATTAGTCCACAAACAATCCCTATGATGATAGGATTTTTCAATATTCCTATTAGCGTTGATTTTAAAACTTGAGCATCAAATTGATGTTGACCAGGTTTAAAAAATGATAAAACAACCACGGCCATTACATTATATAAAGGCACACTCCCTATAATCATAATTGGTGCCATTTTGGCATTACCATATATATTTTGAATCAAAGCAATTCCTAAAATAGCAGCACTACTACGATAAGTAGCTTGAATAAATTCGCCTCTTAATCCTCTTTCTTTTAAAAATACAGAAAGCAACCCCGCAATAACAATACAAATAAAGGTAACAATAAAACAAAAAATAACGAATTTTATATCCCAAACTTCATTGAAATCAACTGTAGCCAAATCATGAAATAAGAGTACTGGTAAAGGAATTATAAAAACAAATTTGTTCATTTTAGAAGCCAAGATATCATCTATGATACCAATTTTTTTAAAGAATATACCTAGCAACATTAACAAGAAAACAGGTAATGTTGCGTTTAAACTAAATATTAAATTATCCACAATTTTACCTCCAATTACGAAATTATCTTACTCCTTCAATTGCTGATATTAAACAATAAATTGATATAATGCAACAAAAGGCATAACAAGAACTAAAGCAGGTATTAAATTAATAGCTTTAATTTTAAATATTTTTGCTACAGTTAAACCTGTAATCATTGTAATAATACCACCACACGCCTTAAAATCAGCAATCATTGTAGGAGTAGTAAAAGGTATAATAAACTGTGCTAATAAAAAACACAAAATTAAAATAATAAATTGTGGTACACATATAAGTAGCTGAGCATACCCTAGTGCTGCACCAAACAAAATAGCAGTAAAAAAGTCTAAAACTGATTTAGAGATTAAGACAAAAGAATCCCCACTCATTCCTTCGCTTAACGCTCCAAATATACCTGTACCGCTCATAGAGAACATAAGAACAACAAGTAAATAAACTTCCATATATTCATCATGATTACCTTCTATATGAAAAGGAAGTTTTTTTAGAGCCATTGAAAATAAATGAGATACATGTTCATTAATATGAGTCAATTCTCCAATTGAAAAACCAATAATTACAGCCATGATAACCATTGGTAAAGTTTTAACAGAAATAACAGACATGAGCCCAATAGTGAAAGAACAAATTCCAAATACCTTTGGTAACTCATCCATTAAATGTTTAGGTAAAATGTGTTTAATAGTTCCCCCTATAATTGTTCCAATAAATACAGCAATAACATTTACAATAACACCAACTGGCATATTTTAATCCCCCTTTAAATAAATATAAAAAAAAAGAACTGGCAGTTCGCTATTGTTGCACCGTAGCACTATCGTCGCCGTG
>OLOG01001733.1_pt1 | contig 12127 bp, 8 predicted proteins | sample 1672351 | NCBI WGS metagenome assembly OLOG01 (sample SAMEA3136674, study PRJEB25190) | human gut metagenome | biome: human gut; feature: human-associated habitat; material: faeces | place: Austria | collected 2013 | reverse complement strand
GTTATGTAACACAGGATATGTATTTGTATGATATGTTTCCGTATACCAGTCACGTTGAGACGGTAGTATTGATGTCAAGGGTTGAGAAGTAAGAGTGTAATAAGATAAGTAAATAAAGGCTTTCCGTGGTTTGAGGTCCGGTTTTGAAACGGAAGGATAATCACGGATTTTTGCTTTGCGGGAAGATATCCAATAGTGGTGGATTACTCACCGGATTTATGAATTTGAATATAGGCTTGGTGAGTTGATAATATTGCTGGCAAAAATGTGGTGAGTTGACAAGATGGCTATTGGCTTGAATAGATAAACAAGATTGAAATGCACTTATAAAGTAATTACTTTTCAAGTACATATAAAGGTTGAAATAAGAGTTGTAAAATGTTATGATAAAAAGAAAAGGTGGATTTAGGTATGGATAAGGAAGATAAAGTCCAAAAGGAACCGATGGAATTCTATAACATGTCTGATTTTCTTAGAGGACAATCATCAAAATTAATTACTGGTTTATCAGATGAAGATAAAACAGCTTTTGTTTTGAAAAATGGAAAGCCTGTAGCAGTTCTTATCTCCCACGAGAGATATGAAAGATTATTAAAAGCAGGTATAGATATTACTGAATACTAAATATAAAGCACTTAATAGATGAGAGAGGTTAAATGAATGGCTGTGAAAAAATCAGAATTGTATTCCCTATTATGGGATGCTTGTAATAAATTAAGAGGTGGAGTAGAACCTTCAAGGTATAAAGATTATGTACTTGTATTGTTATTCTTCAAGTATGTATCAGACAGATATAAAGGGCAACGTTTTGCTGAATTTACAGTAAATGAAGGTGCTTCATTTGACGACTTAATTGCTGCAAAAGGTAAGCCGGATGTTGGCGAAAGAGTAGATGTAATTCTTCAAAAGTTTCTAGAAGATAATAAGCTAGTAGGTGCGCTTCCTGATGTAAGCTTTAATAATCCGGATGAACTAGGTTCTGGTAAAGAACTAGTTGATAAAGTTTCTGGTCTTATTGCTATTTTCCAAAATCCTGCGATCGACTTTAAAAGCAACAGAGCTAGTGGCGATGACATCATCGGAGATGCTTATGAATACTTTATGATGAAATTTGCTCAGGAGTCTGGTAAGAGTAAAGGGCAGTTTTATACACCTAGTGAGGTATCACGTATTATTGCTAGACTTATTGGTATTGGCGATATTAAACAAGAGACAGGAAAGAAATGGACTCTCCATGATCCTGCGGCGGGAAGTGGGTCTTTACTTATTCGTGCAGCAGATGAAGCGCCGACTGATGATAATGGTGATTCCATAGTTACAATATTTGGACAAGAAAAATATCCTGATACTGCTGGTTTAGCAAAGATGAACTTCATCCTACATAACAAAGGTACAGGTGAAATTAAAAGCGGAAATACATTAGCCAATCCACAATATACTGATGATTTTGGTGGACTTAGAAAATTCGATTTTATAGTCATGAACCCACCATTTTCTGATAAGGACTGGACTGATGGAATTAAACCGTCTGAAGATAAATACAAGCGGTTTGATGGTTATGGCATTCCACCAGAAAAGAATGGTGATTATGCTTGGTTTCTACATGTTCTAAAAGCATTGGATAGCAATGGTAAGGCAGGGATTATTCTGCCACACGGTGTTCTCTTCAGAGGAAACTCAGAAGAAACCATTAGAAAAGCTGTTCTTGAGAAACGATATATCAAGGGTATAGTTGGGCTACCGGCAAACTTATTTTATGGTACAGGAATCCCTGCTAGTATCATCATAATCGATAAAGAAAACGCTGATAAACGTGAAGGTATCTTTATGATTGATGCGAGCGATGGGTTTAAGAAAGATGGAAATAAGAACCGTCTTCGTGAACAGGATATTGAGAAAATTGTGCAAACCTTTATTCACCAAGAAAAGGTTGAGGGGTACTCCCGCTTTATTACCTATAAGGAGATTTTAGAAGAGAACGAAGGAAACCTTAATGTGCCTCGTTATATCCAAAAAATAGATGATACATTACCTCAAAACATTGCATCTCATCTTAAGGGTGGTATTCCAGAAGTCGATATTAACTCTTTAGAGAGACTCTGGAAAATATCGCCACAGTTAAGACAAAAGATATTCACTTGTGTTGATGAAAAACATAATGTCTATAATCTTGCTATAAAACCAAATGAAATTGAAACAGTCATTTCTGAAGATGAAAATATAAAGGTTGAAAAGGAGACTGAATACGGTTCTCTATTCGATACGTGGAAAAATAAGGTAAAAGATTCATTACTCAATATTAATACAGATACAAATCCAAAAGAATTAATTAGAAGTTTGGGTATTGAAATTTTGAGAGATTTTGAATCGGCAAAACTTCTAGACAATTACGATGTGTACGACTTCTTGCTTAACTATTGGAATGAGAAAATGCAAGATGATGTATATGTAATAAAAGCGAGCGGATATGATGCGGGACGTGAGATTGAATATGTATACGCTCAAAAGAAAGCTAAAGATGAAAATGGAGAAGAAATAAAAGTCGACGATACTTCAAAAATGAAGTCTTTTGAAGGTGCCTTAATTTCGAGAGACATTATTGAACAGGAGTATTTTGAAACTGAGTTAATGGCTCTTAATGAGCTAATTGAAAAGTCTGCATTACTTGAATCTGAACTGGATGAAATGAGAGAAGAAGAATCAGGTGACGAAGGTTTGCTTATAAATGCTTTGAATGAAAAAGGTGACGGTATACCTAAAGCAAATCTGAATAAACAGATAAAAGAACTTGAAAGTAAAAAGACTTCTAAAGTAATAGATGACATTACAAATCTTATTGAATTATTTGATGCAGGGAATACTTCGGAAATGGAAAAAATCGCCAAAGCGAACAATGAACTGAAGATATATGAGCTTAGAAATAAGAACGGTTCATTTGGAAAGGCCAAGCTTAAAAATGCATTAAAAGAAGCAAATGACAATGCAATAATGCCTGAAACATATGTTGAAGAATATAATGCTCTTCTTTCTTACCAAGCTAAGTTAACTGAAAAAGAAGAGGCTGATAAAGCGATTAAAGAAGCTCAAAAAGAACTAGATGATTTAGTGCTTGCTAAATATGGGGAACTAACGATTGATGAAGTAAAGTATTTACTCTTTGACAAAAAGTGGATGTCAAGACTCGAAAATGACATTGTTGAAGCGATTGACCAGGTGCTTAATTCTCTTGCCTCTAAAGTTGTCTTAATTGCTAAGCGCTATGAGCACACATTAGGACAGATTGAAGAGAAGACCGCTCAATCAAAAGTTAAGGTGAAGTCCGCTTTAGAAAGGATGGGATACAAATGGTAACTTATCCTTCTGACTGGAAAGAATATAAAATTAACGATATAGCAATGACATATATTGGTTTGGTTACGACAATGACTACTAATTATTCAAATTCTGGAGTTCGATTAATTAGGAATCAGGATATAGAAAATAATAAATTCGTTTTTAAGGAAAATATATTTTTAAATAGAAATTTTGCGAAAAAAAACAAAAGTAGGATGCATGAGATTGGCGATATTATTACTGTTCATACTGGGGATATAGGGACATCCTCGGTAATCGATGATACTTTAGTGGGTAGTTTAGGATTTGCGACCATAGTTACTCGAGTAAATAAGGTGAAGGCTAATCCTTACTTTATTTCATGGTATTTCAATTCAAAATATTTTAAAGATTATATTTATTCAATCATGACGGGAGATGGAAGAAATAATCTTAATATGAAAGATTTCAATAAGACTATATTCTATCTTCCTCCGCTACCCGAACAGCAAGCCATCGCTTCAATATTATCGGATTTTGACAAGCATATCGACAATCTCACCGAACTAATTGAAAAGAAAAAAGCAATCCGTGACGGGGCTTTAGAGGACTTAGTCAGTGGTAGGATAAGGATTGATGGGTTTAATGGTGAGTGGAAAAGTATCTCCTTTAGCCAATATTTCACATTACTACCGACTAACACTTATTCACGCGAACAATTATCTGATAGTGGAGAAATTGGAAATATTCACTATGGGGATGTGCTAATAAAATATGGATGTGTCTTATCTCAGAATGACTATATTCCAAGGTTGATTGATACATCAAAGGTAACCGTAAAGCAATATCTAAATAAGAATGATGTGATAATAGCAGATACTGCAGAAGATGAAACTGTAGGTAAAGCTGTGCAAATCGGTGAATTGAATATTCCATTAATTAGTGGTTTACATACGATAGCCTGCAGACCTAATTACCAAACTGCGGGCGGCTTCTTAGGATATTATATTAATTCAAATTGTTACCATGACCAATTATTGCCTTATATAACAGGTATTAAAGTTTCATCGATATCAAAAAAATCTATAGGTGAAACAGAATTATATATACCCGTGGATCCAAAAGAACAACAAGCTATTGCTGAAGTTCTGACAGCAATGGATGAAGAAATAGAATCTCTTAAAATAGAAAAAGAAAAAATGATACATATTAAAGAAGGTGCAATGGACGACCTCTTAACAGGCCGTGTGCGCCTTAAAGTATGAGGAGGTAAAGGCTATGTCTGTTGATTTAGAAAGAATATTGCAAAACAAGGTCCTTCACTGGTTAATAGATAAAGAGGAAGACGGTGGTCTTGGTTATACGTATCTCGGAAATCTTGAGGATCAGAATAACAAACCTATCAGAGAAGATTTGCTAAAGAAAAATCTTGAAAAACGAGGTTATACGAAAGACCAGATTTCCAAAGCTGTAACTGAGCTTGTTTCGAAAGCGAGCAATCAAGTAGATAGCCTTTACCAAATCAATAAAGAGGTCTATTCCCTACTTCGCTATGGCAAGCAAGGTGTTAAAGATGAAAATAAGAATCGTCAAACAGTCCATTATATCGACTGGAACAATGTCGAGAATAATGATTTTTATGCTGCTGAGGAAGTAAGTGTTCTCTGCTTTAATCAAATAGAGAGAAAACGCCCTGATGTGGTGCTGTATATAAACGGCATCGCTCTTGGCATATTTGAGTTAAAGCGTTCATGTGTGAGTATTGGTGAGGGCATTCGTCAGAATCTCACAAACCAAAAAAAAGAGTATATTCAGAACTTCTTTAGTACTACGCAGTTTCTCTTTGCCGGTAATGAAGCTGAAGGGCTAAAGTATGGAACAATCGAAACTCCTGAGAAGTATTATTTAAACTGGAAGGAAGATATTAAAGCTACGGACGAACTTTCTGTGACTATTAAAGGTATTCAATCTAGAGAAAGAAATAAGCTGAGAGATGGTGTAATTTCTCTTTGTCATAAAGAGAGGTTTCTTTCACTAATCCACGACTTTATTATTTTTGATGCAGGAGTGAAGAAAGTTGCAAGGCATAATCAATATTTTGCTAATATTGCAGCTAGGAAAAAGATTCTCGCAGGCGAAGGCGGCATAATCTGGAACACACAAGGTTCAGGTAAATCCTTAATTATGGTTTGGCTTACAAAGTGGATTATTGAGAACGTAGCAGATAGCCGAGTGGTAATCATCACCGACCGAGATGAGCTTGATGACCAAATTGAAAGCCTGTTTATTGATGTAAATGAAAAAGTACGAAGAACAAAAAGCAGTGCTGATTTAAGAGAGATTTTGAATAAAAATGATGATTCTATTATCTGCTCTTTGATTCATAAATACGGACATAATGCGGGTAAACAATCCGACGTGGATCAATATCGTAAAGAATTGATAAAAGACCTCCCTGCTGACTTTAAAGCAAAAGGAAATATTATAGCTTTTATTGATGAGTGCCATCGTACTAACTCGGGAAAATTGCATGAGGCTGTAAAAGTACTGATGCCTGAAGCATTACTTATTGGTTTTACAGGTACTCCACTGCTTAAAAAAGATAAAGCGACCAGTCTTGAGACTTTTGGACCTTACATCCATACGTATAAATTTGATGAAGGCGTTCAAGATGGTGTTGTTCTTGATTTGCGTTATGAAGCAAGAGATGTTGACCAAGACTTATCTAGTAAAGACAAGGTCGATTTATGGTTTGATAATAAAACTTTAGGTCTTACAGATAGAGCAAAAATACAGCTGAAACAAAGTTGGACATCAATCAACAAATTATATAGTTCAAAACAAAGACTTGAGAAAATCGCTAGCGATATCATTTTCGATATGAACTTAAAACCTCGTCTAAAAAATGAGCGTGGTACTGCCATGCTTGTGGCCAACAGTATATATGAGGCTTGCAGATACTGGGATATTTTTACTAGCAACGGCTTTAACAAGTGTGCTGTTGTAACTTCCTTTGAGCCTTCAACCGCGAGTGTTAGAACAGCTACGAGTGATTTAAGTCAAGAGGGCGAAGAAGAATATAAGAAGTCTATTTATGAGCGTATGCTTAAGGGCAAAAAATTGTCTGAATTTGAGAAGGAAGTAAAAGAGCAGTTCAAAAAAGAACCTGCTAAGATGAAACTTCTTATCGTGGTAGATAAACTTTTAACAGGGTTTGATGCCCCTACTGCGACATATTTATACATTGATAAATCCATGAGGGATCATGACCTTTTCCAGGCTATCTGCCGAGTTAATAGACCAGATGGCGAGGATAAGGACTATGGTTACATCGTAGATTATATGGACTTGTTTCGTAATGTGCAGCTTGCAGTGGCTGATTACACTACTGAAGCTTTCGATAGCTTTGATAAGGAAGATGTTGAGGGACTTATAAAGAATCGCTATGACGAAGCTAAATCTGAGATGGTGGGTGCAATTGCATCGCTGAAAGATCTATTAGAAAATGTAAGCGATCCTAAAGACGATACGGATTATATTGAGTATTTTTGTGGTGAAAACAGTGAAGATGATGAAAACACTGGTCGCAGAGATATTTTATATACTCTTACAGCCTCGCTAACACGCTCTTTTGCTAACTGCAGTGATAAACTTGTGAGTGATTATGGCTATTCAGAGGGGCAAGTTAGCAGGCTAAGGAGTGATATTTCAGGCTATAACAAAATAAAAGAAATGGTTAAACTAGCAAGCTGTGATTATATCGATTTAAAACCATATGAGGCTGATATGCGATATGTCCTTGATACTTACATACGTGCAGAAGATTCTACAGTTGTAAGTGAACTCGGGAATATGTCGTTGGTGGAATTGTTACTTGAAAACACTTCAACAACACCAATAGAGGCCCTGGTACAAGGTCTTCCAGGTAATGAAAATGCTAAAGCAGAAATCATCGAAAATAACTTGCAGCATGAAATTGTAAAGAAGATGTCATCTAACCAAGTTTATTATGGTAAGTTATCAGAAATGCTCCAAGTACTAATCGACCAGAGACGGATAGAGGCTATGAGTTACGAGGAATATTTACGGCAAGTTGTTGAGTTGGCCCAAGCGATTTTGCACCCTGAAGACAGCTTGGATTATCCTGATACCGTTAAGACTAGTGAAGCTAGAAGAGCTTTCTTTGATTATTTTAATAAAGACGAGACTTTAGCAGTAAATATTGATAGTGCTGTCCATAGTGCATTACGTCCTGATTGGAAAAGGAATTTTCAAAAACAACAAAACATAAGGCTTGCTATATATGAAAATTTATTGGTATATGGTTATGACGAAGATGAAGCAACGCAAGAAACTGCTGCGGTCTTCGAAATAGCTGAAAGGCAGGCAGAATATGTAATGAAGAAATAATTGGTGGGTTGCCAATAGAAATTATAAAAAAGAAAAATCTTAAAAATCTCTATATTAGGGTGAATCCACCAGAAGGTAGTGTGACAGTTAGTACTCCTAGCGATTATCCTGATGAAGAAATAAGGCTCTTTGTATTAAAGAAAATGCCAGAAATCACTAAGGTAAGAGACAGGATGCTATCACAGGCACGTCAAACAGAGAGAGAATATGTTTCAGGAGAATCCCATTTCCTGTGGGGAAAGCCATATCGGCTACAAGTTGTCTATGAAGGAAACAAATACGAGATTTCTAAACTACCAAACAAGATAATATTGACTGCTCCCGAAAGATCAACTAAAGAATCAAGGGAGAGGGCATTTAATGAATGGTACAGAGAAGAACTTAAACGAGTGTTAGATGGGGTTGTTTCGAGGTGTGAAACAAAAACAAACCTCCATGCTAATGAGTACAAAATTAAGAATATGAAAACTAAGTGGGGTACATGCAATATTGATAAAAAAAGAATATGGATTAATCTACAGCTAGCCAAGAAGCCAATAGAATGTCTTGAATATGTTGTTATCCATGAACTGGTACACTTGTTAGAAAAGAATCACACCCATAGATTCAATTCACTTGTGGAGGAGTTCTACCCTACCTGGAAAGAGGCAAAAAAGTTATTGTCAGAGTTGCCTTTGGATCATATTGAAAAAGGAGAACAGGTAGATTATGAAGAGGAAGATAACTCCAAGTGATATATTTGATGTCAATAAAAAATCAGGTGCTCTGATTCTTGGAAAGAATCGCCTTGATGACTATGCTACAAAATTTCTGACTAAATACTGCAAACAGGCATTGGTTGAACCGATGCCTCTTCCGGTTGATGACATTCTTAAGGATATGGGGCTTGCCGTTCAAGATGTTCATTTATCTAGCGACCTAGATATTTTTGGATGTTGTTTACTTCTGGATGCAGATGTGGATATTTATGATAGGGAAACAGGTAAATATTTATCAACTCCCTTCAGTGCTGGAACAGTATTAATTGACCCCTTGTCTGAGGCTGTATATGGTGAAGGTTCGAAAAGAAATACGCTCATTCATGAAGCACTCCACTGGGAAAAAGATAAAACTTATTTTCAAATTCTTAAGGTTAAAAATAAAAATGAATCTGAAAAATTATATCCAATTTTATGCCGACAATCCGAGACTTTCTTTACACCACCAGAGGGTAAGAACACAAAAGAAAATGAAGTTCGATGGTTGGAATGGCAAGCGCATAGATTAGCACCTAGAGTTCTGATGCCAAAAAACAGCTTCAAAAAGAAAGCGTTAGAATTTATTGAGCGATATAAAGCATCTGGTGAGAATATAATATACTCTTGTGATGCCTTGATTGAGGATTTAAGCAGCTTCTTTATAACATCAAGATTATCAGTAAAATATAGATTGATTGAAGTTGGTTTAGAGGATACTATATCAGAGTTCTCTGATTACAATGATGTATATGAAGAAATCAATAGTAATAAAGATTTTGTTAAATTAACACCAGTAGAAGCAGTAAAGATAATAGATTCCGATTCAACTCTACAAAATTGGATAACAGAAAGACATTTTCTATACGCTGATGGATATTTTGTACTTGCCGACAGCCAATATGTTACACAAAAAGATGGAAAACTCTTTTTAACACCAAAGGCAAAGCAAAATCTTTCTAGATGTGTTATCAATATTCGTGAACAGAATTTTGTATCATACGCTAATACTTACAAAGACTTGCTTGGGTATACGGTACTTAAGAAGGTTGAAGGTATTGATAGTAGACTTCTTACGTTTCATCCTAAGTACCAATCCCCTTTACTAAATGAGCCTGAAGAAACATATCAAGCATTTTCTCAACAGCTAGCTTCTTATAATGAGGATGAAGAAATTGAACTCATTAAGTTGCTTGGTGATCCTACCAAAACACTATGTAATTGTCTGTGGTTTTTGATGGAAAATAGAAAGTGGAATTATCCTGATAAATTTAATGAAGAGACAGGACTCCACAAAAATTACCATGGTAGAATAAAAAATGATAAAGCCAACAACATGACAACGAACGTGTTGATGGCCATCTGTGTTGGTATGCAGTTATGCACGAGGATTACGCAAAAGCTTTTTGATAAATCAAATAATAAACTAGATTATTATAAAGATCCCGATAAGACTTATATTCGTATTATGGATACTATGCCAGGGCTTTCGCTTGATGATTTCAATGGTATTCTAGAGCAATGTGGTATTCAGGAACTAGGTAGTGATATAAAAGAATAAAAAAGTTGATAACTCGATGAGTTGGTTTAGGACCCCGAAAGGGGTTCTTTTTTTATGCCCAAATTAGAAAAGGCTGATAAATAGGCAAATTTGGACCAACTCAACGAGTTGGTCGTGAAATTTTGAAACCTATTATATTTATAAATGTAAGGTACAAGCTTTACAAAAATTAAATGCGTCTTAAAGCTGGCCAGCAGAAGACGGCGGATTCATAAATGATTCTAAGATAGCCAATAACAGGTTATTAGAAAATTTGTGTTCCTCCGTTTTATTTCCTATACGTAATTTTAGGAAGTAATTCTGTTGGTCATTTTTTCAAAGATTCATTAGTTCTCCGCCGCCTTCCAAGACGGGATAGGAGAATCTAATGAGATTATCAGTAAGATACGACAACAAATTTCAGATTATCGAACTTAATGAAAAAGAAACTGAGGAAATGTGGATTAGTTTATCGCTCGAAGGTGATGAGCTTCCAAACTCTGACAAAGAACGGTTAATTCAAGATGCCTTCAATGAAAAATTTAATAAGCCCGAATACAATAACTGGCACAAATTTGATAGGCACAAGGGATATTCAATAGCAAAGCCAAATGCAGATGGTCTGGAATGTGATACTTCAGAACCTCTAATGAAAGAAGTAGCCGATGATAGAGTGTTTAGAAAAGATGAGCTCGAACGAGCCTATCAAAATGAATATGAAGATGTCTGCCAATGGATACGCACCGTTCTTGGTAAAAAACAGGACTGGGCAGATATGTTCATTGCAGTACGCATTGACGGTATGTCGATTCGAGAATATGCCAGTTCCATCGGTGTCAGCGAAAACAACATTACTCAGAAATTAAAGCGGGCAACAAAGAAATTAGAACAAGAATATAAAAACCGTCAGATTTGACCTTCTCCCAAGGCTACTAGGTAGGAGGTCAAGACCTCCAAAAAAACACAAGGAGGTAATTCGAATGGAATTACAAATTTACAAAAATGCAGAGTTCGGATCTGTACGTACTACAACGATTGGCGGGCAACCATATTTTGTTGGCAAGGATGTAGCAAGCATTCTTGGTTATGCAAATACTCGCAAAGCTTTAATTGACCACATTGATGAAGAGGACAAGGATGACGTAACGATTCGTGACGCCATCGGAAGAAATCAAACGATGACTGCTATCAACGAGTCTGGTCTGTACAGTCTCATCCTCTCAAGCAAGATGCCAAATGCTAAAAAGTTCAAACGCTGGGTCACCAATGAAGTCCTTCCTGCTATTCGCAAACACGGACTTTATGCAACAGATGATTTAATCGCAAATCCAGACCTTGCCATTGCAGCTTTTACTGCACTGAAAGAGGAACGAGAAAAGAATAAGGAGCTGATGGCGGCCGTTGCGATTGGTCAGCAGCAGATTGCTGAGATGAAACCCAAGGCTACTTACTATGATGTGGTTCTTAAATGCAGGGATGCAGTCAATATCTCTGTGATTGCCAAAGATTACGGCTGGAGTGCCATGCGCATGAACGAATACCTTCATGAAAAAGGGATTCAGTTTAAGCAAGGTGATATTTGGCTTCTTTATCAAAAGTATGCTCCCAACGGATATACCAAAACTAATACTCACATTTACGAAGATAGCAAAGGTATAAAGCATACGAAAGTGCATACCAAGTGGACTCAAAAAGGCAGACTCTTTATCTATGAACAGCTAAAGGCGGATGGTATTTATCCGCAAATTGAGATGGAGGTGTGATATGGGAATTAATATGAAAAATGCAGAAGGTTATCATGACCCAACTCCCCATAAAGCATTTAGCAATATCACCCGAGAGGAAAAGGAAGCAGCAAAAGCTGCCTTTAAGCCCCTTGTCTATATTTGCTCTCCATTTAGTGGCGATATTGAAAACAACAATAAGCGCACACGAGCATTTTGCCGTTTTGCTTTAGATAAGGGCAATATTCCGCTTGCTCCTCACCTTCTATTTCCACAGTTCATGGATGACAGCAATGAACAGGAACGCGACCAGGCTATTTTCATGGATATTATCCTGATGGGCAAATGCCAAGAGGTCTGGGTTCTAGGTGATGTGATTTCAGGGGGAATGAGTATTGAAATTGAAA
>OLOG01001732.1_pt1 | contig 12129 bp, 10 predicted proteins | sample 1672351 | NCBI WGS metagenome assembly OLOG01 (sample SAMEA3136674, study PRJEB25190) | human gut metagenome | biome: human gut; feature: human-associated habitat; material: faeces | place: Austria | collected 2013 | reverse complement strand
AAAATGGGTACAAAAAAGACACTTGTGTTGTTCGTTAATCAAGCATACACTTGTGTCGTTTCCAATTAAACCAAAATTATCTTATTTTTTTGTCCGAATATGAATTATACCGAACGAAAAGCTAAAAATCAAGTATTTTTTTACATAACATCCGGAAGTGGATTTATGACACCTCTCATTTCAGTTCTGATCATTCTCGGTGCGGTGTCGACAGCCGTCAATATGGTTGCGGCAATGGTAAAGCGTATCTGTAACGGGATTGAGAAGCGTTTATTAAAAAAGGGCAATTGATTAAAATTCAATTGCCCTTTTAACGGCCTCAATATCTCCCGTAAACAAGATGCTCTCCATTCCAAGTTCTTTACTTGCAATGACATTTTCCACCGTATCATCGATGAAGAAGCATTCACTTGGTAGAAGGTCATATTTATTGAACAGATGGTAATAAATATCGTGTCCCGGCTTTGCCATCTTTAGAGGTGCAGAGAAGACGATGCCATCGAATTCTTTCAGGATCGGATAATCTTCCGGTGCACGTTCTGCAAACCTGGTAGAAGCGTTGGAAAGCAGATAGATCGGAACTCCCCGGGCTTTTAACTCTTTGATGAATTCCCATGTTTCAGGAAGCGGATCGACATACTGGAACCAGTTCTCGAAAAAATCGCGGGCAGTATCTTTCAGACGGTCCGGAAGTTCTGCAATCGTATCTTCGGCATTCTGGTCATAGTCGATAGTTCCGGCATCTAAAGCTACCCAGTTTTTAAAAATGGCATCAGCAAGAATATTATAATCTTCCGGTGTAGAAGCAAATTTCCCCAGGATATAGTCTCCTTTAAATTTTCCGATTACATTTCCAAAGTCAAAAATAATATTCTTGTATTTCATCTCAAGTTCCTCCCTGTATTTTATACTGCCTGTTTTATATTTTTATAAACACTATTATAGCTTTATGGATAGAAGGAATCAATATATATAGGATAAATAACATGTCAATATAAGTATGATTAATAAAAGAATGTCAGGATTTTGTGAGATTGACAATTATCGGGAAAGTGTATATGATTTTCGATAGAACTGTAAAAGGAAAGAGAGATTATTATGGAAATCAGTATACTTTTAATGGAACAGATCACAGAACTATTTCTTATGATACTGATGGGATATATTATTGTAAAGACAGGATTGTTAAAGGGAGATGACAGCAAAGTTATTTCTAAAATTGTATTATATCTTGTTATCCCGTGTGTGATCATCAATGCATTTCAGGTGGATTATACGAGTGAAAAGGTGAAGGAACTTTTGCTGGTATTTGCAGCGTCGGTATTATTACAGGTTATATTGCTGGCAGCAGTGTGGGGTGTTGGAAAGGTATTGAAACTAAATGAAGTAGAGATGACATCCATCTATTATTCGAATTCGGGCAATTTGATCGTACCGCTGGTGACTTTTATTCTGGGAAAAGAATGGGTATTATACGGTTGTGTGTTCATGAGTGTCCAATTGGTATTTCTGTGGACGCATGGCAAGAATACGATCAGCCGGGAAGGAAAGTGGGACTGGAAAAAGATTGTATTCAATATCAATATGATCTCGGTATTTGCCGGAGTTGTGCTGTTTTTTACCAGGATCAGGCTTCCGGAAATTGTAAATCAGACCTTAAGTTCTGTGGGCAGTATGATCGGTCCGGCAAGTATGATCGTAACGGGGATGCTGATCGCAGAGATGAATCTGAAGAGTATATTTGAAAATGTGAAAGTGTATTTTATTTCATTTCTGAGACTGGTCGTGATACCTGTGATATCATTGATGATTTTAAAGATAAGCGGGCTTGTGAACATACATTCGGATGGAAAGAAATTACTGCTTATCGTATTTCTTGCGGTGATCACACCGTCTGCTTCAACGATCACACAGATGTGTCAGGTGTATGGAAATGATTCGAAATATGCCAGTGCAATCAATGTTATGACGACATTATTATCCATTGTGACAATGCCGCTCATGGTGCTCTTGTATCAGACTGTGATGTAGAAGAGAGTATAGATGAAAGGCGTGTATTTGTATATAGTTGATGAAGAAAATTATCTGTTTTCTGATTGAAAGCGAACCAAAGGTAAGATACAATGGAGATATGAAGGAGGGGAGCAGAAGATGGCAGAATTACTTACAGCGGCGACACCGATATCCTATTATCTCGTTGCAGTAAATATTATTGCATTTATTTTATATGGAACGGATAAAGCGAAAGCAATGCATCATCAGTGGAGGATCAAAGAGGCAGTGCTGATAGGGATTGCGTTTGTCGGCGGTGCATTTGGTGCGTTTGCAGGAATGATTGTATTTCATCATAAGACAAGAAAGATGAAATTCCGAATCTTAGTTCCAATCGCTATTATCATCTGGCTGACCCTTGGCGGATTTTTGGCAGAACGTGATGTGGTAGGACTGACGAAGACAGACCGGCCAAAGAATGAATACAACGGCACAGAGATCACACCGTATCATAGCAGTGTGGATAAAGATGGTGACGGTACGGATGATCAGACCGATATTTTGAAGAATGCATTGGTTTATGTGAAGAAGCGGCCGGTTTACAAGAGCAGATATTATCAGACCGGTTATCCGGATGACAGATATGGTGTCTGTACAGATGTTGTCGGATATGCGCTTAAGAAGAGCGGATATGACCTGCGGGAACTGGTAGACAAAGATATCAGAAAGAATTCGAAGGATTATGATATCGATGAGCCGGATAAAAATATTGATTTCCGAAGAGTAAAGAACCTGAAAATATATTTTGAACATACAGCGGTCAGCCTGACCACGGATGTAAATGACATTGAACAATGGCGGGGCGGCGACATTGTAGTGTTCAAGAATCATATCGGGGTAATTTCTGACAGACGGAATGTGGAAGGTGTACCATATGTGATTCATCATAATGATCCGTATCAGAAGAATTATGAGGAAGATATCCTGCAGGAGAGAACGGATATTGTCGGGCACTTTAGAATATCGTAATGGCAAAGCACTGTGAAATATTACCAAATTTCGCAGTGCTTTTTTGGCGCATTTTTCAATATGTCTTTTTATGACAAATCTTTTAATAATAAAGACTGTTCGTCTGGTTTAGCATTCTCAGCAATTACATCACGAACGTTCTGCATACGCATGTCCAGGTCGGCACTGATCTGTGCGCAGGCAAGCATCTCATCCTCCAGATATTTTGCTTTGTCAGCCGGGATATCTTTCTTGTAACGCAGCTTATGCTCCAGGCTTGCCCAGAAATCCATGGCAATCGTACGAAGCTGGACTTCTACAGTCATGTTACGTTTCCCGTCTTGTAAAAAGATTGGTACACTGACGATCAGATGAAGGCTGCGGTATCCGCCCGGTTTTGGATTTTTGATATAGTCTTTCTTCTCAAGAAGTGTGATGTCATCCTGAGAAAGCAAACAGTCCGCAAGCATATAGATATCATCCGGAAAAGAGCAGATGACACGGACACCGGCAATATCATGGATATTTTCTTCAATAGAAGAAAGGGTGAGAGGTATGTCTTTTTTGCGGATCTTTTTAATCAGGCTTTCCATGGATTTGACACGGGACTTGATATCCTCGATCGGATTGCGGTCATATTCCAGGGAATACTGTTCGTTTAATACTTTGAATTTCGTCTCTACTTCCATGATGGCACATTGATAATAGGACATCTGTTTCTCTATTGGTTTCATATTTTTATTAACAAAATCCAAAAATTCGTCAGACATCAGACTGTTTCTGACGAAGCGTTCTTTGCGTTGTTCGATAAATGTCTCAAGGGGTCTCATGTTGCATTCTCCTTTCGTTATCCAAAAATATTTTAGCATATTTGTAGTTAAAATTCTATCAACAGATGGAGGCTTTTATGGGGGAATGCGACAATGTGAAAGAAGTGTATTGGTTGCACAAAATCAAGTCCAACAGTCGGATATGTTCACATGCAAAAGTTTTCGTGGTAAGATAAATGACATAACATAAGATATAAAGAAATAAATCATAAGGAAGTGTAAGTTTATGAATTCCAGATACAAAGGAATATTTTTTATTACATTATCGGCGTTATCATTTGCATTCATGAATGCTTTCGTAAGGTTATCCGGTGATATGCCTTCGGTACAGAAGAGCTTTTTCAGAAATCTGGTAGCTTTTTTAATTGCGCTGATCATGATCATAAGAAGTAAGGATGGATTCAAAATCGAAAAGGGAAATCTGAAATATATGATTCTGCGTGCGACATTCGGTACGGTGGGAATCTTGTGTAATTTCTATGCGGTGGATCATCTGGTGCTGTCGGATGCATCGATGCTGAATAAGATGTCGCCGTTTTTTGTAATTATCTTTTCATTTTTATTGCTGAAAGAAAAGATGAGTCCGGCACAGGCACTGGCGGTTGCAGGTGCATTTATCGGAAGCTTATTTGTAATCAAACCGACATTTACGAATATGGCACTGGTACCGTCACTGATCGGACTGTGCGGTGGGATCTGCGCAGGTATTGCTTATGCGATGGTGCGTATCCTGGGGCAGAGAGGACAGAAAGGTTCTTCGGTTGTAATCTTCTTTTCAGGATTCTCGTGTGTGGTTACACTGCCATATCTGCTTCTGGATTTTCATCCGATGAGCGGCCTGCAGATCTTAACGCTTCTGGGTGCGGGACTTGCGGCTGCAGGCGGCCAGTTCGGAATCACGGCGGCTTATTATCACGCACCGGCGAAAGAGATATCTATTTATGATTATTCACAGATCATCTTTTCGACGATTCTCGGATTCTTCCTGTTCGGACAGGTACCGGATAGGTATAGCGTGCTGGGGTATGTGATCATATGTGCGATGGCGCTTTGGATGTTTGTGTATAATAAGAACCGGGATTAAACACAAAATAGATTTAATAATTCAGCTTTTCTGGAATCAAAAGTTTTCCGAATCTGTTCGTTGGTTTTTACCGGTGGATACTCTAGAAAAAACGAAGGAGGTTACTTTATGCAGGCACAAGTAAAAACGTGGGGGAATAGTCAGGGGATTCGCATTTCAAAGGAAATATTAAAAGCTGCAAATATAAAATTTGATGATATTTTGAATGCTGGATTTCCCCTTTCTCTCCTGTAAGGTTCTAAGTCTATGATAACCCATAAAGAGATAAACAAAGTCACAAGATAAATGAAAGAGGATACAAACATGGAGATCTCCAAAATGCAAATATAAGAGCTTCTAAGACTGGTATTACAAACTGTTATTACATTTTACAATAATTATGTTGACTTATAGAAAATCCATGATATGATTCAAATGTTAGATTTAGGAAATGGTAATTTTATGAAGGAAAACAAGGGGTAAAAAAGATGAATTATAACAAGATTGTACAGGGAATCCTGGACATCGGAGAAGCGATGCTTCAAAGCGGTGCAGAGAATTTCCGTTTGGAAGACAGCTTTTACCGCATGTGCAGAAGCTATGGATTTAAGAGATCGGATGTATTTGTCATTCCGAGTAATATACAGGTGACGGTGGAGACACCGGAAGGCGAGATTATTACACAGATACGTCATATCGAGTCGTCGGAGCCGAATTTTGACCAGCTGGATTATCTGAATAATCTGTGCAGATATGTCTGTCAGCATACACCGGATGAAAATGAGATGCGTGAGAAGTATCTGGAAGTTATCAATCGTGAACCACAGAAGCGTATCACAAGATATGCGGCAGGAATCATGGGTGGAACAGGATTTGCTGTATTTTTCGGGTGTAACCTCCGGGATGCGGTCATTGCATTTATAGTATCGGTGATGATCGTTGCAGTCGGTGACTGGCTTGCGAAGCGTGAAAGCAACTTACTGGTTTACAATGGTATTCTTGCGTTTATATCAGAAGTGATTATTATCGGAGCTTTGAAGATGGGAATTGCAGAGCATCCGGACCGTATTATGATCGGTATTGTCATGCTTCTGATCAGTGGACTGAGTACAACGAACGGAATCAGGGATCTTCTTCAGAGAGACTTCATTTCCGGATTCATTAATATTATGAATTCGTTCCTTGGAGCAGCGGGAATTGCATTTGGAATTGGTCTGGCAATCATATTATTCCACGAGGGATATTCCGATCATTTTATCCTGAATCACAGTGTACCGATCCAGCTGCTCTCCTGCACGGTTGCATGTACGGGATTTGCATTATGGTTCAAGATCCGTGGAAAACAGGTATGGTATAACAGTATCGGAGCATTTTTTACATGGGCAATCTATGTTGCAGTATACGCAGTAAAACCAAGTAACTTTATGGCAACCATGATTGCAGCAGGATTTGTTGGATTTTATGCATTTATCATGTCCAGAGTAAATAAAGCACCTTCAACCATCTTTTTGACTGCATCGGTATTCCCGCTGATCCCAGGACCGAATCTGTACTATGTAATGTACGGGTGTGTCAGCCAGGATCCGCAGATGGTTTTTGATGAGACGATTATTCTTCTGGCGACCTGCCTTGCAATTGCATTCGGATTTATCATCGTAGATGTGGCATCCAGAAGTATCATGCATGCAATGAAGAGAGAATATCATATCGGTAAAAGCGCATTGAATCTTCCGCTGATCGGTGGAAAGAAATAATAATTGAAATCTATGAATTATGAAAAGTTAGTACAGGGAATCCTGAATATAGGAGAAGCAATGTTACAGTGCGGGGCGGAAATTTTCCGGGTAGAAGACAGCCTGTACCGTATGTATAAGAGCTATGGTTTCGTAAAATATGATGTATATGTGATTCCAAGTAATATACAGGTGACGGTGGAGTCGCCGGAAGGTGAGATTCTCACACAGATCAGGCATATAGAGTCTACAGGGGCAGATTACGACAGGCTGAATTATCTGAATGCCCTGTCACGGTATGTCTGTGCATATAATCCAGATGACAAAGAACTGGTCAGGTGCTATAAAAAAGTAATTGCACGGCCGGATCAGAGTGAACTGATCACAGGAATCGCACAGATTACAGGTGGAACGGCGTTTACCGTATTCTTCGGCGGGGATATGCAGGATGCAGTTGTTGCATTGATTGTCTGCCTGATGATCGTTCTGGCAGGCAGATGGCTTGGTAAGCGGGAGGGCAACCCGATGATCTACAATCTGATCCTTGCATTCTTATCGGAGGTCGTGATCATCAGTGCTGCCAGGATCGGATTGGGAGATCATCCGGACCGTATCATGATAGGAATTATCATGCTGTTGGTCAGTGCACTTGGTGTGATCAATGGGATACGTGATGTGATGCAGAGAAACTTTATATCCGGAGCACTGGAAGTAATGAATTCAATGCTTGGTGCGTTTGGCATTGCTTTCGGGATCGCACTTGCAATGCTGGTGATGGGAAATGTATCGGCAGAAGGATTTGATGTGAATAAAAATACCGTGATTCAGCTGATCTCCTGTACGATAGGCTGTATCGGTTATGCAAGCTGGTTCAAGATACGGGGAAAGAAAATCCTGTATTCCGGTGTCGGGGCATTTCTGACATGGGGGATCTATTTGCTGGTGTATGCATGGTATCCGAATAATTTTTCCGCAATAGTAGCTGCGTCCTGTTTTGTTGCAGGATATGCATTTATTATGTCGAGAATCGATCATGCGCCGTCCACGGTCTTCCTGACCGCATCGGTCTTTCCGTTGATGCCGGGAGCAAGGCTGTATTATCTGATGTATGGCGTAGTCAGCAGGAATTTTCCACTGGCGGCAGAACATGCATGGGTATTGCTTGAAACGTGTCTTGGTATTGCATTTGGATTTATTATTGTAGATGTGATCTCAAGAAGTATCATGCGGGCGCAGGGAAAAGAATATCACATGGGGAAAAAGTCTACAGTTATTAAAAAAGATGAAAAATAAAGACTGTGTTACGAGCATCCGGATGATGCAAGTGAATTTTCCGGATTGACAATTTTCCATCCTTATAATATAGTAAAAGACAAAGAGAAGATCTGATGACTGACGGATAATGTGGAGTACCACAGGGAAATCAGATACTTGGTAGAAGCCGACCGTCTGGGCAGCATTTATCCTAAATGGGATGAGTGTTGTCCTTTTTTTACAACACCGGATACAGAAGAACCGGTAGTGTTGTATGAAAAGGACCGGGAATTCAGAAAGACAACATACGATCAGGAGGAAATGAATGATGAAAACAGATATTGAGATCGCGCAGGAATGTATGATGGAGCCTATCACAAAGGTGGCAGAAAAAGCAGGAATTCCAGAAGAATATCTAGAACAGTATGGAAAGTATAAAGCAAAGATTGATTATAATTTTTTAAAGAAATCAGATAAAGAAGACGGGAAGCTGATTCTTGTGACAGCAATCAATCCGACACCGGCAGGAGAGGGTAAGACGACTACCACGGTAGGTCTTGCAGATGCCCTGCAGAGAATGGGTAAGAAGCCTATGGTGGCACTTCGTGAGCCATCTCTTGGACCTGTATTCGGTATGAAGGGAGGAGCAGCAGGCGGAGGATATGCGCAGGTTGTTCCGATGGAAGATATCAACCTTCATTTTACGGGAGATTTTCATGCGATCGGAGCTGCGAACAACTTACTGGCAGCAATGATCGATAACCATATCTATCAGGGAAATGACCTGAATATTGATCCAAGAAAAATTGTATGGAAGAGATGTGTGGATATGAATGACCGTCAGCTCCGTTTCGTCACAGACGGACTTGGCGGAAGGGTGAATGGTGTGCCGAGAGAAGACGGCTATGATATCACTGTTGCTTCTGAAATCATGGCAATCCTCTGCCTGTCGAAGGATATTGCAGATCTGAAAGAAAGACTCGGAAAGATTATTGTTGGTTATACTTATGGCAAGATCGCAGACCAAAAACCGGTAACAGCACATGACCTGCATGCAGAAGGTGCGATGTGCGCACTTCTGAAAGATGCTTTGAAACCGAACCTGGTACAGACACTGGAGCATACACCTGCAATTGTGCATGGCGGACCATTTGCCAATATCGCGCACGGATGCAACTCACTGACGGCGACCAGAATGGCAATGAAGCTTGCAGATTATGCGATCACAGAAGCAGGATTCGGAGAAGACTTAGGGGCAGAGAAATTCCTGGATATCAAATGCCGTATGGCAGGAATCAAACCGGATGCAGTCGTGATCGTAGCAACTGTAAGAGCTCTCAAGTATAACGGCGGCGTTGCAAAACCGGATCTGAATGAAGAAAATCTGGAAGCATTAGAAAATGGAATTCCGAACTTAATGAAACATGTGGATAATATCAAGAATGTATATGGACTTCCATGTGTTGTTGCGATCAATGCGTTCCCGACAGATACCAGAGCGGAACTGGATCTTGTAGAGGAGAAATGTAAAGAGGTCGGAGTAAACGTGGCACTTTCCGAAGTGTGGGCAAAGGGTGGCGAAGGCGGTCTGAAGCTTGCAGAAGAAGTGGTACGTCTGTGTGAGGAACCAGGTGATTTCCATTATGCATATGAACTGGAAGGAACGATCGAAGATAAATTGGATCAGATCGTGCAGAAGATCTATGGCGGTAATAAAGCAGTACTTACGGCAGCAGCCCAGAAGCAGGTAAAACAGCTGACGGATCTTGGATTCGGCAACGCACCGATCTGTATGGCGAAGACACAGTACAGTCTGACCGATGATCCGAAGAAACTTGGAGCACCGAAAGACTTTGACATTACAGTCCGCAACCTGAAAGTCTCTGCGGGGGCAGGATTCATTGTAGCCCTGACAGGAGACATCATGACGATGCCTGGTCTTCCGAAGGTTCCGGCAGCAGAAAGAATTGACGTGGATGATGAAGGAAGGATCACAGGATTATTCTAAGTGTAGATAAAATTAACAGTAAAATCCGGCGGCTTTTGTGAGACCCGCCGGATTTTTGGACATTTTTTGACATAAGTTTTACAGGATTTTGAAAAACAGCAGGAGAATAAGTGCTAGAATTTCAAGTTAGTGTTATAATGCAAGAAGTAAAAAACGGCAAGCAGGCATGGCTGCCCGGCTGTGATTTGAAAAGGAGGAATGCTTATGCGTCAATGCCCGAATTGCAAGTCTGACAATCCAGATGATGCCCGTTTCTGCAATTATTGTGGAATGCGTCTTCCCGAATTAAAAGAAGAAACATTATATAATGATCTGGAAGGACTGGAAGAAGCCCGGAAGGTAGAATTTTCCGATCAGGAGATAGCAGAGGAATCGGAGAAAGTAATTGATGAAGCGAAGAAATTATTCGAATCAGAGAGGAGAGAAGAACCGGAAGAAAAGGATGGTCTGAAAAAGCAGCTCACAATTCCGGAGAATCTGGGCCATATGATCGAAGAAGTGACGCGGGAAGAACTGGAACAGGAACTTCACAGGAAGATCAAGCTGAGAGAACAGGATCTGAAAGAGAATGAAACTTCGGAAGAAGAACCGGTTGAAGAACCGACCAGAATGATCGGAGAGGACAGCAAAGAAGAGGCAGATGAGCCGACACGTATGTTCACGGGGGATATCGGAGATTTCATTAAGAAGAAAAAGGACTATGAAGATGTTCCGGAAGAAGATGCATATGAAGAAATTCTTCAGTCATGGGAGAGAAAGCGGAAAGAAAAGAAGATAAAGCGGGAAAAAGAAGGGAAAGATCCGAGCCGTGTGCCGCAATTTATCCGGGATAAACGTTCCTGGTCAGATATGACAACCGGACAGAAGAAAGCAGTGAAAAGAATTGCAGCAGGGATCCTTATGGTTGCTGTATTCTGTATTATAGAAGTATGTCACGGTCGCCCGGAGGCGGTGGCAGAGCGCTATTGTAAGGCGTACATGCAGGAAAACTGGAAGAAGGCAGGACGTCTGTCAGATCTTCCAGAAAACGGATATGTAACGCAGGATGAATATGTAAGCTATATGAAGAAAAATGCAGTTACTGGGATTTCCGGTTATGAAATAAAAGAGACAAAGGAAAATCGTCAGACAGAGGTAGAATCCGGCGGAAAGCAGCGTGCATTTACCGTTGCATATAAGACAGAAGATAACAAAGAAAAGATGAAGACGCTTATTGTTCAAAAACAGAAAAAACGAAACCTTCTTTTTTTTACTGATTGGAAAGTATCATCAGACGAGATAGTAGCAAATGACTTTAATCTCTATCTTCCGGCAGGTTCAAAAGCCTGGATCGATGATATAAAACTGACGGAGGATTCTAAGCTGAAAGATGACTCTGACAATCTGGAACAATACAAAGTGTCATTGATTGAAGGGGAACATAAGATCAAGGTAAAAGTTCCGTGCTTCCGGATGTACCGGTCCGGGTTCCGGGCGTCAGATAAAGGAAATGCGACGATTTCCAAGATGAAGATATCGGAAAATGGGAAAAAGAAATTTAACAGAAAGATGCAGGACATCCTGAACGCATATGTGAAAGCTGCGAAGGCAGGCAAATCTTTCTCTGAAGTAGCAGGATTGTTTGAGAAGGATTCTTCCTGCAAAAAAGAGAACAAAGAATTCTATAATGACCTGAAGAAGCAGCTCGGTTCCGGAGACGGTTATATAACGAAAGAAGTAAAACTTGATAATTATGAAGGAAAATATGTGATCAGCGGTGTAACAGGAGTGGTCAGGGGAACGTTGTCCTATGATTATAAAGTTACTTTTAAAGAAGAAAATAAAAATGAGAGCCGGGCTGTGTCAGAAACAGGTGATGGCGTAGAAGATGCAGACGGAAGTTCGCAGATGAGCGCCGAATTTGTGTATCAGAATGGAAGTTATCAGCTGCGTTCCGTTAATCCCGGAAATATCTGGTATAAGCAGCTGCAGTAGATTTATTCCCAAAAAGTTCTTTCAAAAAAATGCAAATAATATAGGAAAAAGCTTGCTTTTTAAGCCTGGATATGATACGATATTCGGGCGAATGGAAGTAGGCTTTTTTTTATGCCTAAAATCGGGCAGCATCGCAAGCTGCCACGAAACACGTTAACTAAGAATATAAAGCGAGGTGGAAGTTGTGCGTACAAGAATCACATTGGAGTGTACAGAATGCAAGCAGCGTAACTACAACATGACAAAGGATAAGAAATCTCATCCGGA
>OLOG01001720.1_pt1 | contig 12206 bp, 7 predicted proteins | sample 1672351 | NCBI WGS metagenome assembly OLOG01 (sample SAMEA3136674, study PRJEB25190) | human gut metagenome | biome: human gut; feature: human-associated habitat; material: faeces | place: Austria | collected 2013 | reverse complement strand
TGATCGATCTGGTTTATGAACTCCGGGAGCATCAGATGATCGATGAACATGGAACATATTCGGATCTTTATTTTGACACAGGATATGAGCTGGCAGAAAAAGTAAAATTCACACAGAATGACATCCGGGAACTTCAGATGGCAAAAGCGGCGATCCGTGCAGGAGTGGATATTTTAGTAAAAAAAGCGGGTATTGCGTTTGACGAAGTGGACGACTGTTATCTTGCAGGTGGATTTGGAACTAAGATAGATATCACAAAGGCGGCAGGGATTGGACTGATCCCGAAAGAACTGGAGATGAAAACGATTCCGGCCGGAAATACAGTTCTTGCAGGGACAAAAGAGGTTTTACTTGGCAAAATTTCAAAAGAAGAACTTGAAAAAATCCAGACCATGGCAGAAGTCATCAATCTGGCAGAAGAAAATGATTTTGAGGAGCTGTATCTCTCTTACATGGATTTTTAAGAGAATGACAGATAAAAATTCTTGTATTGAAAAGGAAAAATAAGTCTGTTATCATATAGTATATGGTATGTACGGAAGAAAAAAGATTTTGACAGGTGGCTGAAACCACTACAAATGGAGAAGGACTGGCACAAGGGCTTATGACAAGAAAACATACAATATTAGTTGTGGATGATGCAAGACATAACAGGACTGCATTGCGGGAAATTTTAAATGACAATTATATCGTGCTTGAAGCAGAAAATGGACAGAATGCATTAGCAGTTTTAGAGGAGAAGTATCAGGCGGTAACTGTGATCATTCTTGACCTGATCATGCCGGACATGAGCGGACTGGAACTCTTAGAAATTTTTCACAAAGATGTAAGATATCAGAATATACCTGTGATCGCAATGTTGAGAGACATCAATGATGAGATCGAGTGCAAGTGTCTGGAATACGGAGCATGGGATTTTATGCGGAAACCTTATGATCCGACGATCGTGCGTTTTCGTGTAAAGAATGTGATCGATCGCAGTCAGATGAGAGTGGATGATGAATTAAAGTACCGTGCGGAGTATGATGTGCTTACCGGCATTTTGAACAAATCAAAGTTCTTTTATAATACGAGAAATATGCTGAATATTTTCGGTACGGAAGATTTTGCATTCATCAGGATCGATATTGAAAAATTCCAGCTGATCAATTCCTTTTTTGGAATGGATGAGGGTGATAATTTATTAAAGTATATGGCAGATTATCTGCAGAATGTGGAAAAAGAATATCGTTATATTACTTATGGAAGAATTGAGGCAGATATTTTTGCGGTATGCTTTTCTTATGAAAATGAGAAAGAGATCACAGACTTTGTGAAGAAATTCACGAATCAGATGGAAAAATATCCTCTGGATTTTGATATCACGCCTTTCTTTGGGATATATCTTGTGAAAAACCGTGATCTTTCCATCAACGAAATGTATGACAAAGCCAATCTTGCATCCAAAAACTGTAAGGGAAATTATATCCAGAACTATTTCTTTTACACAAAAGAGATGAGTGAGGATATCATCAAGGAGCAGCGCATCATCAACAATATGAAGAATGCGCTGAAGAACGAAGAGTTTGTGCTGTATTTGCAGCCCAAATATGAACTTCAGCGAAATTCCATTGCAGGAGCAGAAGTTTTGGTGCGATGGATCACAGCAGATGGCAGGATGATATCGCCGGGAGAATTTATCCCGGTATTTGAGCGGAACGGTTTTATCCTGAAGCTGGATCAGTATGTCTGGGAAAAGACATGCCAGCTGCTTGCGGGATGGAGAGATGAGGGAAGAAAAATATTTCCGGTTTCCGTCAATATTTCGCGTGTAAGTCTTTATAATCCCAAAATTGTGGATGTGATCTGTGGACTGACAGAAAAATACAATATTCCACCGGAATGGCTGCAGTTAGAACTGACAGAGAGTGCATATACAGGAAACCCAAAAGCAATCAAAGAGATGATGGAACAGCTTCAGAAAAAAGGTTTTTCTATTTTGATGGATGATTTTGGAAGTGGTTATTCCTCGCTGAATGTACTAAAAGATATTGCGGTTGACGTCCTGAAAATCGATATGAAGTTTCTGGATGGTTCCGGAGATGATGGCAGGAGTGAAAACATTCTGGCATCGGTAGTCCGCATGGCAAAGTGGCTGAACATGCCGGTCGTAGCTGAGGGTGCGGAGCGCAAAGAGCAGGTATCGTTTCTGCACAGCATCGGATGCGAATATGTGCAGGGATTTTATTTTGCAAGACCAATGCCGGTAAAAGAATATGAAAAGCTGTTGTATGAACAGCCATACTTTGAAGATGATGAGACAAGAGGAACATCCAACGATACGAATGCCATCTGGACAGCGAATATGCAGATGGAAATGATTTTCTCCAACATGATGCAGGCAGCCGCAATTTATGAGTACAGCGACGGAAATATTGAAGTGGTGCGTGTAAATGACGCTTATTTTGACATGTTTGGTTATCATGACACAGACCGTGTGCACAAAGAGATTGAGGGATCCATTGATCATGTTGACAGAGAAAGGTTTATGGATACTTTTGCACAGGTTGTGGAGAATCAAAGTACTGCGGAATGTGAAGTGAAACGTTTTCTCGAGTCTGGTAGGGAAATCTGGATCAAGCTCCGCCTGAAGTATATTAACAGGGTAGGGGAACGCCATATTATTTTTGGCTGCATTGATGATATCACGGTCCAGCGGGAGATGGACAATGAACTTGCAAAGTACCGTCTTGCACTGATGGAAGAAGAGGTAAACGAGAAAACCATGCTTGTCGTGGATGATATGGAGATTAACCGGGCATCGCTGGAGAGTATTTTTGAAACAGATTACCGTATCCTGCAGGCAGGAAATGGGGAAGAGGCACTTCGTATTTTAGAGGAACAGAATTATAAAGTGGATATGATCCTGTTAGATCTGATGATGCCTGGCATGAATGGACAGACTTTTATGCAGGAAAGGAAGAATGATCCAAGGATCTTAAATATTCCGGTGGTGATCATCACGGCGGATGATACAACAGAACAACAGGTATTGACGATGGAATTAGGTGCAAGCGATTACATTGTAAAACCGTTTATTCCGGAGATCGTGACCAGACGTGTGCAGAATGTCTGGGATTCCACAAGGCGAAAAAAAGAAGTTCTGCAGGAGCATCAGAAGTAGTGGATAAGCAAAAAAAACTGCGTGTGTTTTATTCAGATATCAGTGCCTTGCGTGACAGATCAGATCAACCACAGTTGTGGGAGTTTTTGTGCTGCGCCAGACAACAGAAAATAAAACAATGTAAAAATGAAGATGACAGGCTTCGTGCCTTTGGGGCAGGTTTGTTATTGGAATACGGTCTGCGGCAGTATGGTTACACGCAGACAATACCTGTGGGATCGTCTGCTGCAGCAGAGTTGGAGCAGACCGGACAAACACGGTCTTTGCAGCAGGTAAGATTCGTTTATGGTGAAAATGGGAAGCCATATCTTGGGACAGGACAGGGAGAACGGCTTCCGCTTATGTTTAACCTCAGCCATTCGGGCATGTATGTGGCAGCAGCTTTTGGCACAGAGGATATAGGTGTGGATGTGGAGCTGATGCGCACCGGAAAACAGAAGATCGCACAGCGTTTTTTTGCAGAAGATGAGAGGAAATATCTGGAAAAATGTTGGACAGATGAGGCTTTTACCGGAATATGGACGAGGAAGGAAGCCTACATCAAGGCGGTTGGAACAGGGATCGCAATGTCTTTGGATTCTTTTTCCACGATGGAAGAACAGGTGGGAGAATATTATCTGAAAACATGGAATGTCAAACGGGATGTCTGGCTGTCTGTCTGCCGGAAAGGGAGTGTGATCGAACGCTGTCTGCCGGAGAAAATCGCATTAGAACAGGTGTTTTTATAAGAGACAGATCTGCAGATCATAATGAGAATGGTACAGGATCAGTACCGATAGAGATGGAAAATGGAGGTTGGGATTCATGTATGACGAGTTGACCGAACAGGACATAAAAAAAATGGAAGAAGAGATTGAGTATCGGAAGCTGGTTGTGAGAAAAAATGCGCTGGAAGCAGTCAAAGAGGCACGTGCACATGGCGACCTCAGTGAAAATTTTGAATACCATGCAGCAAAAAAAGACAAAAATCAGAATGAGAGCCGTATCCGTTATCTGGAGAAAATGATCAGGACAGCAAAGATTATTTCTACGGATTCTGCGGATGATGAAGTCGGAATGAACAATACCGTTACGGTCTATTTTGAGGATGATGACGAGGAAGAAACCTATAAAATTGTCACAACCATCCGCGGCAATTCCCTGAAAAATCTGATCAGTAACGAATCGCCGCTCGGAAAAGCATTGTTGGGACACAAAATAGGTGACCGCTGTGAAGTAAAAGTAAACGATAACTATTCCTATTTTGTGGAGATACGAAAAATCGAGAATACGGTGGATGATGGAACGGATAAACTGAGAAGTTTTTAATATATAAGAAAGAAGATTGAGGAACAAAAAGATGAGATTAACAGAATTATTAAACAAAGATGAAGTGACGATTTCCTGCGAGCTTTTTCCACCAAAACAGGGTGCGCAGCTGGAAAATTATAAAAATATCGTAAAAGATATGGCGGCATTAAAGCCGGCATATATGAGTGTCACTTACGGCGCAACAGGTGGAACATCTGATTATACGGTAAAGCTTGCAGAGGAAGTACGTAACAATAACATTCCGGCGTTGGCACATCTGACCTGTGCCTCTTCCACCAGAGAAAAGGTGGCATCTGTCATTGAGGAGTTAAAGGCAGCAAATATCGAGAATATCCTTGCACTCCGTGGCGATATTCCTGCAAATGCAGATTTTCCGCTGCCGGATCAGTACAAGCACGCAAGTGAACTGATCGCAGATATCAAAGCACAGGGTGATTTCTGTATCGGTGGTGCATGCTACCCGGAAGGACACCCGGAAGCAGCAACGATTTTTGAAGATCTCGACCATTTGAAAGAGAAAGTGGATGCAGGATGCGAGTTCCTCACCACACAGATGTTTTTTGACAATAACATTTTATACAATTTTATGTACAAGGCATTAAAAAAAGGAATAGATGTTCCGATTGTAGCAGGCATTATGCCTGTCACCAACGCAAGCCAGATCAAACGTATCACATCTTTGTCCGGCAATATGGTTCCACCGAGATTTCTTGCGATCGTAGACAGGTTTGGAGACAACCCGGCAGCAATGCGTCAGGCGGGAATTGCATATGCAACAGAGCAGATCATTGATCTGATCGCCAACGGTGTCAATCATGTGCATATTTACACGATGAATAAACCAGATGTTGCAGGAGAGATTTTAGACAATCTTTCCAATATCTATGTGAGATAGTGGATGTAAAATGATTGCTTAAAATGTGAAGAAAAATCAATATTTTTGAAATGACAGGATACCTCCTGGGCAGATACGGGTAACAACCCCGAACCTGCCGGGAGGTATTTTTGCGTACTTGAAGAAACAAAGTGCATTTTTCGTGCGGTCTGCTGCATAAAATATTCGTGTGACCATTGTGTGACCGGGGATACCTATAATAACACAAGGATTTATAAAAAATTCAATGGATGAGCGGAGGAGATGGAGAGTGAAGAAAAAATACATGCTTATGGGAATCGCTGCAGTATTGATCCTGGCAACGATGGTTGGCGGAACGCTTGCAGCTCTGAATACAAAAAGTGAAAAGGCAGTGGCAAATATTTCCATTAAGAGTGTGGGAGTCACGGTGATCGGGGATCAACCTGTGGCACTGGCAGACGGCGGGGAAAAAGAACCGGTTACGATCGTGCCGGGGGAAACGATCATCATGCCGAAGGCAGTACAAAACGATATCCCGGATGGTTATGATGTGTATGTAAAAGTAGTCATTTATCATGCATGGGATACAAAAAGCGGCGGACTTGTGAGTGCAGGGGAGGCGGATGATATCTATGTACATAATCAGGACTGGATCATCGGGTATGAGGATGATGAGCAGATGGTGATGTACTACACAAAGCCGCTGGCTCCAGAACAGACGACAACAAACTTTATGGACGGAATTCATTTTAAGGAATCTATGGGAAATGGATTTGCAGATGCAGTCTATACGTTAGAATACGAAGTTACGGCAGTTCAGGCGAATAACGCAAAAGATGCGATCGCAGCAGAGCTTGGCGTGTTCCCGGAGTTTGATGAAAATGGAACGATTTTGTCTGTTTCAGAAACAAGATAACGGTTGAAGGAGATTGGAGCATATGAAAATAAAAAACATAGCAGCCGTTCTGTTGCTTATTTGGACTTGTGGATTCTCATCGGTGGTCAGTGCGGCGGAAATTCAGACTGTGCAGCTGACAGAGGAAAATCAGCTTGTGTATACAAAAGATAAGACAGAGCTTGCCGGTGCTTTTGATGGCATGGCACCCGGAGACAGCAGGACCGTTGTCATTAAAATTGAGAATCAAAACAGTCATAAAGCATCTTTTTTTATTTCGCAGAAGACAACGGATGCTTTGGAAGAAGCAGGAAAAGCGTCTGGCGGAGCATATGAGTTTCAGGTGGAGATCGGCAATGATACGAACAGGACATCTTTGCTGGATGCAGATGCAGGTGGTTATGCAGAAAATGTGGCAAGTGCCGAAGGTTTAGCTGAAATTACAGAACTGAATGAGTATCGTTATATGACAGCGCTGAATCCGGGGGAATCGGCGGATGTCTATGTGACGTTGACCTTAGACGGCGAGGGCATGGACAGTGCAAATGGGATTGATTATTCGCGTGCAGCAGGTGCGATGGAATTTGAATTCCGGGCGTACTATGCAGACGACAGAAAGCCGGTTGTAATCACAAATTATGTGACGGAGCACGGAAAAGACAATGTGGTGACAAAGGTTGTAAAGAGAGTGATTCCAAAGACTGTCACAGAACAGCTTGTTCCACTGGCAAATGGTGTCAGGACAGGAGATCCTCTGACAGTGACGGTATCTGCAGGAGTTCTGGTGGCAGGTATTGTGATTGTCGGGATTGCGGTGAAAAAAAGAAAGGTGGAGCGCAAGTCATGAAAAAAGTAAAAAAAATAATTACAGGCTTTCTTATGGTTTTTATCTTCATGGCGATGGTGCTTCCAATGACAACGGTGAAAGCTTCGGAGGAGAAAGAAGCGGTGGAAAAAAGAATGTATACAGTGACATTCCGTGCGGGAAATGTTGCAAGTTTTGATATAGATAAGATCACTGTTTCCGAAGGGATGGAAGTGACAAAAAACTACATTAAAGTAAAAGTTGCAAAGGGAGATACACTTGCTTTTACAGTGCCGGGCTGGGAAAGTGATGCAAGGCTGACATCATGGTTTTCTAACTGCCTGCACTATGAAAAAGAGGCAGCATATGGGCTGAAAGCTTTTAACGGCGTTGTTGGAACTGCGGTGGAGCGGAATACAGAGTATGTTTTGGATTATAAACGTCTGATTGATCCGGTTTCCTATACGGTGAGTTTCATAGACAGTCAGACGAAGGAGCAGATAGCGGCTCCGCAGATCACCTATGGAAATGCAGAGGAAACGATCACGGTCATTCCGGTGACTGTTCCGGATTATACACCGGTAGAGAGCAGTAAAATTATAAAACTGGAAAAAGGGAAAGAGAACACGGCAACGTTTGAATACCGCTACACCGGGGCTGTGGAGACAATCACCAGCACGGTGACAAATGTGGTTCCGGGCACAACACGGACAGAGACAGTTGTGAACGAGGTTGAGGAGACGGTCATCGTTCCCGGAACCTCCCAGCCGACAGGATTTACTGCAAATGTAGTAAATAATGCGTCAAATACAGCAGACAACCGCGCAAATGGTGGCGGTAATGCAGCAAATACAGCGGCAACGAATACAGCAAATAACGTGGCAGATAATAGTGCGAATAACGCAGACCAGAACGTAGACAATGGCAATGTTGAAATTCCGGAGGAGCAGACTCCGTTGGTCGATGGAGTTGTCGACATCGAAGAGAGCGAGACACCGTTGGCAAACACAGCAGAGGATGAGAGCACCGTTTCCGGCGATGTGGACGGGAAAGATGCCGACCTTGCAGCACAGGAGATCGATGCAGCATCTGTACCGGTGGCTGTGCCGGTGATCGGCGGTATTGCAGCAGTTTTTATTGCGGGACTGATTGCTTTCCTTGTATATAAAAATAGAAAAAGGTCGAAGTAAGCAGGATTTTTAGGTACGGTATTCGACTTTTATGGCAATGCATGCATGTTAGACTTACAGGAAAAATCTGGCAGTCAGAGCTGGAAAAGAGGAGGAGAACTGCATGCTGACGATTCGTACTCTGGGGAAATTTCAGATAAGGAATGAAGAACATATTGTGAATGAGGAAGAGATACGGTCTCCCAAAATGATAAATCTGCTGGCTTATCTGATTATTCACAGAAATCAGACACTGACTTTTTATGACATGGCAGATGCACTGTGGCAGGAGGAAGAAACGGGAAATCCGGCAGGTGCATTGAAAAATCTGATGTATCGTCTGAGAGTCTTTCTGAAGAAAAACTTTGGAGATGAGGATTTTATCCTGACCGATCATGGTTCCTACCGCTGGAATCCCAGACAGGAGGTGGCGGTGGATGCAGAACAGTTCGAACAAATGTTTGAATCTGCAAAGCAGAAAACTATTTCAGAGGGGGAGGCAATCCGGAAATTAAAAGCGGCGCTTGCACTCTATCAGGGTGATTTCATGACAAAAGTTGCAGATATGCACTGGGTGATGACGCTGAATACTTATTATCACTCTTTGTATTTAAACTGCGTCCGGTATCTGTGCGAATGTTATGTCCGCGCGGAAAAATATGAGAATCTGGAGCAGCTTTGCAGTCAGGCACTTCAGCAGGAAAGTCTCGATGAAGAGTTATATTGTTATCTGATCAAGGCTTTGGCAGGAAAAAATAAAATTGGTTCTGCCCTGGAAGTGTACGAGAATGCATGCCGGACGTTGCAGCAGCAGCTTGGAATTTGTGGACTGTCAAAATTAAAGGGCGTTTATGACAAATTACTGAGACAGAATAAAAGCGGAAATGTGCAGGGAATTGCACAGGTACATCAGGATATTGCAGAACAGAATCCAGCGGGAGCGTTTTTGTGCGGGTATCCGGTCTTTCGGGAAATTTGCAGGCTTCAGGTGAGAAAGACAGCGCGTTTTGATGAAAATGAATATATTCTGCTTCTGACCTTAAAGGCGGGGGAGTATACCGGAAGCAGAGTCAGTGATGTAGATCTGTTCCGCATCCGCAATGCGATGCCGCATCTGGCGGAGACATTGAAAAAATCGCTCCGTCCAGGGGATGCAGTGGCACAGTTCAGTGATTCGCAGTATGTGATTTTGCTTTCAGCATGTACCTATGAGGGTGGAATGTTGGTCGCAAACCGGATTATTTCAAAATTTTATCAGGATCATAAAGTTTACCGGAATCTGAAAATCAAGATTCATATAGAGAAAGTGAAAACAGCGGAACATATTTTAAACAAATACAGTGGATGAGATCTTTGGAAGAGAAAACAGTAGATCAAAGGGCAAAAGTAAGGAGGATTCTATGAAATTTGCAGCGAGTGTAAAAAAAGTGATAGCATTCCTGTTATGTTTGGCTTTGCTGACATCCGATGTGACCGTCACCAATGCGACAAGTGTAGACACCACGGATGTTTTTACGGAAATTTCCACAGAGATGTTGAATGAGACGAAAAATGCAGGGCAGGAAAGTACCGGGCAGGAAGGAAAAATGTCAGATCCAGACGGAACAGGAAATACAGAAAAAGTCAGGAATACAGAGAACAGCGAGAGCACGAAAGTGACCAACAACATCGGGAATGCAATAGGCACGGAAGCAGTCGAAGGCACGGAAGCAGTCGAAGGCACCGAAGCAATCGAGAACACAGAAGTGACCGATGACACAGAGAGCACTGAGGCGACTGAAGCAATCGAGGAGACGGAGAAAACAGAGGAGACAGAACAACCGGAATTAAAAACCGTCTTCGACTATTCCAATGACGCAGTCCGCGTGGTCGTGACACTTTCGAATGAGACCGATCTTCCGGCAGGCGCAGAGCTTGTCGTGGCACCGGTAGCCGTCACAGCAGAAATGGAAGCATCCATCGATAAAGCGATGGAGGGCGAGTCGAAAGAAAAAGAAGAGGTTGTGGCGTATGACATCTCCTTTGTAAAAGATGGAAAAGAAGTGGAGCCCGGGGCAACCGTGCAGGTGCAGTTATCGCTTGCGCAGGTGAAAGAGGGCGATTCGGCGAGCGTGTATCATTTTGATGAGACAAAAAATGAGATGTTGGATATGAATGCGAACACTTCTGCCGACGGCGAGGTGACATTTGGCACGGATCATTTTTCAAAATATGTCATCGTCAATCATGGAGATAACAACGTGACCGTGACCATCGAACATTATGACAACAGCAAATATCAGGCGCAGGATGAGCAGAGTGCAAAAATTTACAGCGATGATGTCTGCACGATGGCACCGGGAGCAAAAATCAGCGACTACAATAAGGCGTTAAACTGGGATGTGGATCATGTGCAGGTAAACGGAGAAGCATTTTCCCAAAGTGAACTTGAAAACATTGAGATCCATGAGGACAGTGTTGTAAAAGTTTTTTATCAGGCAAAAAATACGGACTATATCGGTGAGGCATCGCTTTATGACTACGAGGTGATCCCTTATGACACAGCCGGACAGCAGAGGGCGGATCTGAGTATCAATGCAGATTCCAACTATCCGTCTGAGCAAAAAGATAACCGTTTCACGGTCGGAACGGTATCCCAGAATTTAAGTGAAAATCAATATGACACCGTCACGAAAAAAACAGGTCAAAACGGAACCACAGACGACCAGCATATCAACGTGTATACCGGAGGAACTGGAGAAAATGCAAAAAAAACAGGGATCGTTACCGGGTTAAGTGATGATTACAAAGAAGTTCTTTTCAGTGTGAATGAACCGGGCGTTTTTCCGAAAGACGGGGCAGCTGCGGCAGAGACAAAAGGTCTGACAGTGAAAGAAGGATACAGGTTAAAATTTTCACAAAGTGGTGACACTTACGAACTGAAAGAAGTTTTAGACAAAGAGGACAACGTGGCAGCAACTGCGGGGGCGGATTTCCTGCCATTTGGAAATAATAATTTTTATTTTGGGATCCGCTATGACGTAACCTTTACACTTGGAGATTATATCGGGGAACTGAACTATTCTTTTACCGGGGATGATGATCTCTGGGTAATTCTGGATGGAAAACAGGTGGTCATCGATCTTGGCGGTATCCATGACGCTCTGACAGATACGGTCGATCTCTGGAACTATATTGACAGGACAGACAAAAACAAAGAACATCATCTGACCATTTTATATATGGAGCGCGGTGCAGGAAAGGCAAACTGTAACATGAAGTTTACGCTTCCGAATGCGGACGTCGGCCTCAAGTATATGTTCGTCCCCGGCTACGCTCTGAAGGCGGGCTTCTTTGACAAGGCACCCGGCTTTATGGAAGTTCTCGCAACGGCCGGCGGCCAGATGTTCTTCTCCCTGTCTCTTGCCATGGGCGCCATGATCACCTACGGCTCCTACCTCGGCAAGAATGAGAACCTCCCGAAAAACTCCGTCATCATCGTTATCTCCGATACCCTCGTTGCCATCATGGCCGGTCTCGCCGTTATCCCGGCGGCCGTCGCCAACGGCATCGCCAAGGGCATGGCCGTCTCCGAGATCAAGCTCGGCGGCCCGAACCTCCTGTTCGCCACGCTGCAGGACGTGTTCCATGACATGGGCACCATCGGCGGTATCTTCGGCCTGATCTTCTACGCCCTCGTTCTGATCGCGGCCATCTCCTCCGCCATCTCCCTGATCGAGGCGGTCTCCGTCACCTTCATCGACCACGCCAGCGCCAAGGGTCACGAGCGTGACCGCAACAAGGTGCTCGCCGTCGTCTGCCTCGCCATCACCCTGCTGGCCTGCCTCGTCGCGGTTGACGGTCTCGGCTCCAACGGCATCGCGCCGAAGGATCTGTTCCACATCAACTCCAAGGCTGACTGGTGCGCTGACTGGCTCGACTTCATGGATATGATTTCCGAAGGCATTGCCATGCCGCTCGGCGCCATGCTCATGTCCATCATGGTCGGCTGGGAGATCAAGCCGAAA
>OLOG01001709.1_pt1 | contig 12287 bp, 5 predicted proteins | sample 1672351 | NCBI WGS metagenome assembly OLOG01 (sample SAMEA3136674, study PRJEB25190) | human gut metagenome | biome: human gut; feature: human-associated habitat; material: faeces | place: Austria | collected 2013 | reverse complement strand
TTGAAGCATGTTCTACTTTATCCCATGTTAATTTAACAGTATTTTTTGTTACTGTTGCTTTTGGTGTTACTGCTTCTAATTGTTTTGTTATTCTTGTAGATACTTCATTGCTATCTATAGAATCTGTGTAGAATTCACTTCCTTTAGCAACTAATTTGTAACTATAATCTCCTGGATCTAAGTTTTTATCTTGATATGATAATTGATCAGTTGTTGCTATTTTTTGATATTCACCATTATTTTGTTTACGATATAATTCATAATTTGTTGCATTTTCAATAGCATTCCATGAAAGAGTTACATCATTATCATCTGTAGTTTTGTTTAGTACTGGTGATTCTAATGAACCCATGACAGTTAAACTAAATGTTCTTGAAATAGTACCAGATGACACAGTAATTGTAGCTTTTCCTGGTTTTAAAGTATGAACAACTCCATTAGTTACAGTAGCAACATCTGGATTATCACTACTCCATGATAATGTACTTGGATCTAATGTTGTTTTCACTTGAATTGTATAATCTTGATTAACACCTACTGTTGCAGAAGTTACATCTAAATCAATAGCAGTTGGTGCAGAAACTTTAATAGATTGTGCTCTACTTAAATCACTATCTAAATAATCAGCATCTCCACTACATGCTTGAACTTTATAGTAATATTTTCCATCAGTTAATTGATCAATAGAATAATGTGTATCTGTGATTGGTGCTTCATTAACTTTAGTATATTCACCATCTGCCTTATCACTTACATAAACATTATAATGATCTGCAAATTCAATAGCATCCCATGATAAATCTACACTATTATAAGTTTTTTGGTCTAATGTTAATGAAGGTTTACTGATTTTTCCTGTTACTTTTACTTTAACTTCATATGTTTTGTTGCTAGCAGCAATAGCTGTAATTGTTGCTTCACCTAGTTTTTTAGCTGTGACAACACCTTTAGCATTAACTGTTGCAACTTCTTCATTAGAAGATTTGAATGTAATAGATTGATCAGTTGCATTTGCTGGATAGAATACATAATTTAATTGTAACTTATCTTTTAAAGCAATTTTACTTTCTTGAGGTCCAACTAAGATATGATCCAATTCAATTGGTTCAACATATCCTGCCTTCATTGAATATAATGAAGCTGCCCAATCAGTACCTCTTTGATCACAACGTACTTTAACATAACGTGCATTCACAGTAGCAAAGCTTGCTGTATCATCTCCCACATGTCCTTGATCAGTAGAATAAACATCATCCCAAGATGAAGCATCATTAGATACTTGGATTGTATAAGCTTTGGCATAAGCTCCTTCCCAATTAAACTTAACTTCATTAATATCTTTAGCTTCGCCTAAATCTATATAAATCCATTCATTTTGATCACTTCCGTCAGCTTGCCAACGATCTTCATCTTTTAATACTTTTATAGCATCTTGAGTATTTGTTGAAGCAACAGCATCTACACCATTATAAATAGTTTCTTTAGCTTCTTCATCTCTAGATGAACCTACTGTATAGACTTGTAATTCTTTAACATTGATTGAACCTTCAACATTATAATCAACTTTAATATAACGTACATCGACTGCATCAAATGATAAATCAATGTTTTTATCTAAATTAGATGAATCAATCTTTGTCCAATTTTCACCATCTGTTGAATAAGAAATCGTATATGTTCCTTGTCCAGCTTGTTCATGATCAAAAGTCATACGATCAATGTTATATGTTTTAGCTAAATCAAATGTAAATGAACCTTGTCCAGATAATGTTGTTGATGTATCCATATTGCCATCATGTAAATTATCATAAGTGTCTCCTTCATACATTGCATCAACACCTACGTTTTGTCCAAATGGTTGTGCATCTGTTGAATTTCTTACTTCCATTTCACGTAAAGCATAACCATAACCTTGACCTAATTTAATACCTTGCATTCTTACATAACGTGCTTTAATTGTATCAAAGTTACAAACATCTGTTGCATCATCACTATTGTTATTTGCTTGATTATAAATATAAACTGTCTTCCAATTCTTTTCATCATCAGATACTTGAATTGCATATTTATTACCTGGTGCTGTATTGTTAACCCAATGTAATTTTACTTGATTAACATCCATAGAAGCACCTAAGTCAACATAACAATATTCTTTATTTCGATCTTCAACATTTCTAAAATCAGATGACCAAGTAGAATCAATATTTCCATCAACAAGATTTTGTTTACTATTTTCATTTTCTGAAGAAGAAACAACAACATTTTTGTTGTAAGCTAAGTTACCACTAATTAATTCATTAGTATCTGATGCACCTTTTTCACCAGCAAGTAATTCTTCTTCAATTTCTTCATCTTCTTTTACACTAAATTTAGGTGCTTTATCATATAAGTCTTCATCACCTATATCTACGCCATTATTAATGACATAATTTCCACTAACGGTATCAGAAGCAAGCATTCCTTTTTTAAATGCTTTAACTTTAATATTTGTATCTTTAGTAAGGGTTAAACCTGGAATATATAATTTAGATTTTTCTGTTGGTTCACTACCATCAGTAGTATATCTAAATTGAACACCCTTTGTACCACTTGCTATACTTAAGAATTGATTTCCTTGATATGTTCCTGATTTCAATGATAATTGTGGTTTTGATATCTTACGTGCTTCATAAACACCAATTTCATAAAGTGAATAAGTATAATCAGTACCAGCTTGGTTCATCTTAATACGGACATATCTTGCTTTTGTTGGATTAAAGATAGCTTCATCAAAATTACCATCACCATTTGTTTCAGTGTATACTGTTTTCCAACTTGTTTCATCATCTGGAGTATTAGAAACTTGAATTTCATATCCTTTAGCATATGCTGATTCCCAACTTAATTTAACTTTATTAATATCATATTCTTGTTGTAAATCTACATAAATCCATTGATCATCTTTTTGGGCTGCTTCCCATCTCGTTTTAGCATTATGATCAGTAGCATTACTTGCTACATTACCATTTTCACTAGAAGCAACAACTGGTTTATTGGTAGCAAGATTAATACCTGTAGTAATACAATTTGTATCAATATTGATTTTTACAGAATTCATTGATGAGTTAATATAATCATCTTTAACTGCAATTGCTTTAATTGTTGTTGATTCACTTACAGCAATTCTTCCTTTATATACAGGAGAATTTGTTGTTGGCGTACTTCCATCAGTTGTATAGTGAATTGTTGCACCTTTAGTTTCAGATGAAATCTTGACATATTGAGTATCATCATATGTATCACTTTCAACAGAGAAAATAGGTTTTTGTGTTTGTACAGCATCTTTTTGAGTAGGATCTAAACGTAATAATGATTGTGCAGCTATTGTTGCATTTCCTACTACTTTGTTTTCACTGTTTTTAAATGTAACTTCAATATCATGATCTGTAGGATTCCATACCATAGCTTGGTATTGTTTTTTACCATCAACTTCCTTGACATACACTGATGAAGAAACACCACCAGTAGCGTAGATATCAGTCGTTCTTTGTCCTAAATCTTTCATATTATTTAAGAACCAGTATGTATTAAATCCTTCTGCTTGTGATTGTGTATCATGATTTAATTCTTGCATTGCACGATCACTGTCGCTTAATGATAAAAATGGTAAGAAGATATGTTGCCAAGAGTTAAGTGTATCTGGATAATCAGTTACTTCAGGATGCGCTGCTTTTTGTCCATTTGTATCATCAATAACACCTTGATAAATATTAGCTGCCGCCTCTTTATCTACACCATAGTAACTAATATATTCTCCTACTGGACACCAGTGAATACCATAAATATAAGTTGGATATCCACCAAAGAAAGTACCATAGAAATAACTACTTCCATAAGTTTGTCCAATAATCTTACTTGGCCAATCTTCAGGCCAACCACTATGATCTAAACCATCATTTGATTTACCATAATAATTAAACCAATAATGTTCTACAGCATTTAATTCTGTTGTAAATCCAAAGATAGCCGAGTCTCTCATCTTTTTATCTTCACGTTTAGTTGCCCATAAATAAGCACCTACCCAACCAAATAATGATTCACTACCTGCTTCTTGGTTATTTCCATCATCATTATCAGCATATCCACCAGCCCATGAATGACCTTCATAAGGATCGAAACTACGATAACGACAGAACATATTATCATTTTTATCAGGACTTGCATAATCACGAACAATTAAATCAATCATTTCTTTATAATCTTGATAGAACTCATCATCATATGTTGCTAGTACTGAACATGCAAAGACAAAATATCCATAAGTAAAGTGGTGGTCAGAAATGTCTCTATTAGCCCCAAATTCACTATCTTTATAATATAAAGTTCCCCAGTTTTTATCATAGAAGAAGAATGCTTGATCACCTTCACCACTATATGTTAACCAATCAGTTAAGATTGTCTTCATTTTACCTAAGAACTTATCACGATATTCTGTATTACCCACTTGATCAGCAACAAGAACCCCCATTCCTAAAGGATGTAGTGATTTTCCTTGCCAATAAGCATCAGATCCAACTAAGTTTCCTTGAGTTCCTTGATCTAAGTTATCTAAATAAGATAATAATTCATTTTCATCATATTCTCCATTTGTTGGTGCTGTAAATTCAGGTACCATTCCATAGAAAGTATCTTGCATTTTAAATGAATTTCCATCATATAATTTAAGATTTCCACGAGGTGAATCATAAATGATATTTAACTTTGTTAAGTCTTGATCACTTGCATATTTATCCCATTGATGAGGGAACATACATTGATAAGATTGATCAGTAAATCCATCACGCTTAACTTTTGTTGTTAAATTATAACTTGATGTAATCTTAGATGTAGATTCATCAAAATCATATGCAACATTCGTATCTGTTACAAAGGCATAACCATGTAAATAGAATTGATTCAATTGACTTGCATCTGTCATTGTTCCAATTGACATATAAGAATCATCATCTTTAATTGTAATTTTTAATCCTGTATCAGTCTTTTCAAATTGAGTATTGGCTGGAACATTGACATCATAATAGTTTGTTTTATCTCCAGTTACAGTTTTAATACCAATGTGATCTGTTGTTATTTTCCCTTTTTCTGTTAAAATATCTCCCTTTTCATCAAAGAATGTTGCTGTTACACCAGCTTGTTCATCATCATTAATATTTAAAGAGATTGTCTTTTTATCATGAAAATCAAAGTATGTATATGGTGAACCCTTAACAAAAGTATTAGACATTGATAAACCATTAGCATCATAGTAATTTACACTAACATGATAATCACCATAACCACTTACTTTGTTGTAAGCTTGACTATCATCAAAATCACTAGGTTCTACATAGAATGCCATTGTTGATTCTGATTTAGAGGCAGTAACTGCACCTTGTGTATAATCATCTGCTTTATTCCATTTAGATTTACTATATGTTAATAATCCTAAACCTTTAGTTGGTTCATATTTAACTTTTAAAGGTAATAAAGATAAAGCATTACCTGTTTCATTAATGACTAATGATTGCCACCAGTCATTAGAAGCTAATGGTTTATTCTTTAAATTATCTTCAATATATTCTGGATATCTTGCTTGATTAGCAAAGTAGATATCATTTGAATTATAAGTTGCTTTTGAATTTTTAACTGAAACAACTTCTTTTTTAGGAAGATCTGGAATAGTATGTGTCACATCTTTTTCATCTTCCATTTGTCTAAAGATTTCTAATTCTTTAATTGCTATATAAGCATCTCTAAATTTGCTTCTACATAAAACACGAACATAGCGTCCTGTAGCAGTTAATCTTATCTTTTGTTTTTTATTGTTACCTCTTAATTGACGATATACTGTTTGCCAATTTTGACCATCATTAGATACTTGAAGATCATAAATTGTTGCGGCTGCTTCACCATCATAGGTAATGTTGACTTGTCCAATTTTATATAATCCTTGTAAATCCACTGAAATCCATTGTGGTGTATTTTCTTTAAAATAAGAACTGTCATTTCCTGAACGCCATCTAGATGACATATTCCCATCAACCGCATTTTTAGCGTCTGGTGTTTCCCCCGGTTTGATATTTCCGTTTTCATCTTTCATCCACCACTCATCTAATAATGATGAAACTTGAGCTGGTTTATTTTGTGCTAAATTGACTTTATATAAGCCATTAAAACCATAAACTTGGAATTCAAATAATGAAACACCATAAGCTATCATTGCTCTTTTTGAAGCATAAATTCTTACAAACCGCGCTGTAACTTGATCAAAATCAAAATCAATTTTTCCAGCTTTACCATCAGTTACTTCTTTTATATTTGTCCAAGAATCATCATCATCTGATATTTGGATTTGATATTCACTGGCACACGCACCTTCCCAATTCAAATGAATTTTAGTGATTTTTGTTTCTTTCTTTAAATCAATTTTAATCCATTCTGCTTGATCTCCACGCCAATCACTTTCCCAACGTGTATCATCACTTCCATCTGTCGCTAGATCACCTGTTGCATCACCACGAACTGAACTGACTGTCACTTCTTTATTTGATGACACTAAATAAGGATCGTTACTTTCAGTAATAACATCTTGTTGTTGAGCCATGATTGCACTAGGTCTAAACATAGATAGCCCAGTAATTGGCTCTGCTGCCATATTAAGTGCTAGAAAACACGCTGCATATTTACTTATTGTTTTCTTTTTCTTCAATTTCTTTCTCTCCTCTACTTATTTCTTCCTCTATATTATCACATCCTTATTTATTCCTACATTGTTTAGTCACTTCTTGTAACGTGTTACATTTTATGTAACGGATTGTATACAAAAAGAATCAGGATAATCCTGATTCTATAATTTCATCAATGATTTCATTGATTGTTTTTTTTGTTGTATCTATTTTTATGGTATTTAATTGATTATATAAAGGTATTCTTTCTACACTATGTAAAAGAATACTTTCTTCTCTTTTACCTTCTTGAATATCTTTTAATAACCTTTGTTTAAGTGTGCTTTCATCACAAACCAATGATATAGGTATAATCTGACATTCTTTTAAATCTAAACGCTTTATAATATCATCAATAATACTTAGTTAATGCATAACCCAACAAAAAATAATATTTTCATAGACACTACAATGAATAAAATTATTAAGTACATAACAAATATTATCTAACACCATGTTTTTTGTTTCATTAGTCACACAAAAAGGATGACTATCCCAACACCAATCACCATCTAAAAAGACACTGCAATCCAAGTTTTTCTTCAGTTCTTGACAAATTGTTGTTTTACCCACTCCCATTGTGCCACCAATTAAATATAGTTTTTTCATTTTTTATCTCTTTTCTATGCTATTTTGGTTTTTAGTTTTCTGCCTATTGTAAACCACATTGTGATGTAACAAGCTCCACCACCTATAAAATTACTTACTGCTTCGGCAATAAAGACACCATTAATACCAATAAATTTGGGCAAGATAATAGTTAAAGGAGCAACGATAATAACTTTTCTAAAAATCGAAAAGAAAATAGCCTGTTTTGATTTTCCAAGACCGACCGCCGTGGCTTGACCAACCATTTGAAAAGCCATCATAAAAAAACCAAAGAAATATAAATGTAAAGCAGTCGTTCCATAAGTCAGCATTTTTTGATTATGGGTAAAAATATGAATAAAGATTTCTGGAAATAAAGTAATAATAAGCCAGATAAATAACATCATTAAAAAAGCAACAATCGTAACAAATTGAATACCATATAAAACACGTTTATACTCTTTTGCTCCATAATTATAACCTAATACAGGTTGACAGGCATTAGCCATTCCTTGACCAGGTAATTGTGCTATTTCACGAATAGAGTTAATGATAGTCATAATTGCTACATATAAATCACCGCCATAACTTTGTAATGTTGAATTACATACAATAGTAACAATTGAATTCGTCATTCCCATCATAAAACCTGCTGTTCCAAGTGAAAAAATACGTTTAACATATTTAAAGTTAAGTTTAAAATATTTCTTTTTTAATTTAATAATTGTTTTCTTTCCCGTTAAAAACTGCAAAGTCCATAAAGCAGAAATAAACTGAGAAATAACAGTAGCTAATGCTGCCCCTTTTACATTCATATTGAAAACAAAGATAAAAAGAGGATCCAAAATTATATTTAAAATAGCTCCTATTAATACTGTCATCATTCCAGTTTTAGCAAATCCCTGAGCATTAATAAAACTATTCATTCCTAATCCAATTAAAACAAAAACTGTTCCTATTAAATAAATTGTTAAATAATCTAAAGCATAACTTATAGTATGTTGACTGGCACCAAAGGCCCATAGAATATCTTTTCTAAAAACAAAACCAATAAGCGTAAGTAAAATGCCAAAAATAACAAGTAACGCAAAAGAATTTCCCATAATTTCTTCTGCCTCATCATTTTTCCCTTGTCCTCTAGCAATCGAACACAAAGGCGAACCACCCATACCAAATAAATTAGCAAATGCCATTACTATTGAAATAATCGGTAAACAAATACCAAGTCCTCCCATAGCAAGCGTGGCTACATGAGGAATTCGCCCAATATAAATACGATCAATAATGTTATAAAGAACATTAATCAATTGCGCAACAATCATCGGTCCAGCTATGGACATAATATGACGAGGAATACTCCCTACAGCAAAGTTATTTTGTGTTTCCATCATCATCACTTCTTTCTAATGATTGATTAATTTCTTTAAGTAAATTTAACAATTCTTGTTGTTTTTTTAAAGAGAGATTTTTCAAAATAAGTTGGTCTTTTTCTTTACAAATTTGATTAACTTGTTTAGCTTTCTCTTTACCTAAATCAGTAAGATATATTTGAATAGAGCGCTTATCATGATTTAAACTTTTCTTTTCAATATAATTCATTTTTTGCATCTTATTTAATAAAGTTGTCGTCGTTGACTTATCAATAATACAGTTTATTCCTATTTCTTTAGGTGTTAATGGACCATACTCATATAGACATTGCAAAACTTTACTTTGTCCTGGTAAGACATTTATTTTTATGGTTTCTTGGTTGATGAGTCTTTTTTGCTGATTAAAACATTTTAATAATTGATAATGAAATTGATTTTCTAACATAGCGCCCTCCTATATAGTTTGTATTCAAACTATATTTTATACCTTTTCATATCAATTTCAAGAAAAAATAGTAACGATATTATCGTTACTATTTTTCATAATCTATTTTTAACCTATATAAAACAATCATTGTCAATACGATGCTTGATATGATGAGAACAACAAACCATGTATAAACATTATTCATAGTATCACCTGTTTTGACTGCTTTCTTTTTTGTATCAATTGAATGATTTGTTGTATTATTTGAATTTTGATTAGACTCCGTTAATTTACTAGCAAGAGCATAATTTGAAAAGCTTGATGTTTCAAAAGTAATACTGTGATCATAAGGATTATATGTTGTTGGAATTGTTTCATAGCTGCCATCATGTTTTTCGTGTACCACTATCATTTCATTACCATTAATATTGTTTTGTAATTGAAGTGAAATAGTTGCATTATTTTGTAAATTCTTCAATTCATTTTGCCAAACTTCATCCTTGGTACCTTTATAAATGACTTGATTTAAATTGATATCTAAATATGATGAAATTTGATAGCCTGAAATTGACTTTTCAAAATTTGATTTTTGATTATCAGATAATGATGTATCATTAACTGATAAGACAACTGAACCGGTATCAATCTCTGAATTATCAATTTGTATTGTACCACTTTTTACTTCATTCGATAGCGTTTTAACTTGATCGTCTACTTTTGTAAAGATACCACTAATATGAACATTCGTATTGGGCATTGTATAGGTAAATATAGATTGTTCTTGACTAGCTATCAATTCTTGATCATTGATTTTAATGGTTGTTAGTTGATACCCGTAATCAGGTTTCAATTTTAAAATTACTTTTGATCCTGGAATAATACTTGCCCAACCGTTATTCTTATTTAAGTCTTGTTTTACATCATTTAATCCTACTGAACTTCCATTTTCATCTTTGATATCAATAATTTCAATACTTCCATTTTTTAATAATTCATCATCATGTAAATCAGGATTATTTGTTTTATCACTAGTCCATATTAATGTTCTAGGTATATGTGTTTCATCTTGTCTTTTTGTTACAGCGATAGTGTATTTACTTGCAGGAGCAACTTCAAATGACACCTCATCTCGAACATCTTCATTTATGGTCATATTTTGACCATTGATTGTCACACTTCCAATATTACCTGCACCAAAATCTAATTGAATTTTGACCACGTTATGAATTTGTCCTGAAGCATATCCTTTTGCTGTGCCTTGAATATGTGGTGCTGGTCCACCTTGAACTCGCTGATCATTTAAAAATATGTCCATAGCAAAACCATCAAATGTAGCATCGATTTCAATATCATCTGGGTAATTATTTTCAGCAAAAACAGAAACAGGTAACATTGTAAATATCATACATAATGATAATATCCACCCTATCACTCTACATCTTTTATTTTTTTTGTTCTTCATTTTTATATTCTCCTTCCCTGTTCTTAAAATTATTATAGAAAAGTTTAAATTATAAAGGTATAAGGGATGTCCGCCAAATGTTATTTTATTAAAAAAGTTTTCTAAAAAGAAGACAATTATGTTTTTTGATTATAGATATTGATTAAACCAATTCTTGATTTAACACCTGTTTTTTTATAGATTGATGAAATATATATTTCTAAAGTACGCTTTGAAATATATAAATGATCAGCAATCATTTGAATGCTGTCTTCACAAGAAACTAAACAATCAAATACTTCTGTTTCTCTAGGTGTAAAAGAAAATTCATTTTGAATTAATGCTAGCCTTTCTTCTTTACTTCGTTCTTTGTTTACTGATGTTATTCTTTCTGTCATCTTATTCCTTTGATAAATATATACAAATGTAATCATGCTTATTAGCACAAACAATAAAACAATATAAATAGTCATTTTTATATCAGTATGTAAAGAAACAATTTTTAATGAGTAAGTTGTAAATAAAGCTGCTGTCATGTTATTAAGCGCACGTCCCAACCCTGCCCATAGATCAGGATAATACGTATAATATGACAATTCCATAAAACTGGTTGTAAAGAAAACAACAAAAAATCCGGCTGTCATATAAAAAATAATGAGTCCTATTAAAAATGGTTCAGAAAACTTAAGAATAATAATACATAAGGTAGAAAGTAACATCATACAATACATAACGGGACACATGAACTTTCGGTTTTGAAAATCAAAAATGATGCCTGCAATCAAGCCACTTAATGCTAGTAAAATTCTTGGTAATTGACCAATATCTACCACACCTGAAGCATGCACTAAAGTAACAGCATTATCAAGCGTGCTGAAAACACACGACATTAAAATAATCAATAATATTAAAGAAATCATAACACTTCTAATATTCGAATCATGCTTTTCATTGTATTGATTAAAAGCTTGAGTTTTTTGATTGTTTAATATGATCATAAAAATGAACATCACGATTGATAAAATACATACCTCTACAATCCTAGAAGATACTAAATTATTATTTAAAAACTGAAATATAATTCCTATCATATAAGAAACACCAACAAATCGTGCTAAATACTGACTATTTTGAAGAATATTTGCTGCTTTATAAAAGGTAACACTTCCTAAAAAGCCAAGAGTTAAAAATAAAATAAGCCCTGCTATAAATGTAATTTGATATGATAAATGATTGTAAATAACAAAGATACAAATAATAGTTATTAAAGAAAAAAATATAATTTTGATCTTTTCATGTTTTTGTTTAAAAATTCGATTATATATCGGAAATAATAAAAATCCTAAACTACTCATTCCAAGCATACAATTTTGTGCCCATACTGATTGCTTACTTGATGTTAATAAAGAAATCATATCAACAAATAAGTATTCTATTCCTAAAAATAAAAAAGTGAATAAAGCCATCATCAATATTGTAGATATGTATACTTGTTTTTCCTGTTTAATTGTTTGAACTATATCATTCATTTTATTACTCCTTAACTTCTACATCATTTATTACAAATTAACATACTCTAAAATAAAAAACAACTGAAGGCATAAGTTAACCTTCAGTATTATTATCTGGCGTTCCCGAGGTGATTCGAACACCCGACCTACCGCTTAGGAGAGCTCCAACCTATTGTCACTCTCTGTCAATCTGAGGTAAGGTAAACC
>OLOG01001706.1_pt1 | contig 12298 bp, 12 predicted proteins | sample 1672351 | NCBI WGS metagenome assembly OLOG01 (sample SAMEA3136674, study PRJEB25190) | human gut metagenome | biome: human gut; feature: human-associated habitat; material: faeces | place: Austria | collected 2013 | reverse complement strand
TAGAAGAAGTAGTTGCTTTTATCCGGGCAGGGCAAAAAAAGTAAAGGAATAATCAGTTATCGGCTATACAGTGAACGGTAACGAGAATCAGGCAGCACCTGGTTCAGAAGGGAGAAGGCATGGCAGGATTTGATCAGATTATCGGGCATACAGATGTGGTAGAGCATCTGAAAAATGCAATGAAGATGGATAAGGTATCACATGCCTATATATTTAACGGAGAAAAAGGCTGCGGGAAGAAGACACTGGCGAGAGAATTTGCCAGAGCGCTGCAGTGTCAGGGAGAGGGAGAAAAACCGTGCGGAATGTGTCAGTCATGCCGTCAGGCAGAGGGACACAATCAGCCGGATATTATAGAAGTGACGCATGATAAGCCAAACACCATCGGTGTGGATGATATCAGAGAGCAGGTAGTGGCAGATGTGCAGGTACGTCCGTACAGCAGTCCGTATAAGGTATATATTATACCGGATGCGGAGAAGATGAATCAGCAGGCACAGAATGCACTGCTGAAGACCATAGAAGAGCCGCCTGAATATGTGGTGATTTTACTTCTTACTACGAATTCGGCAGCATTTTTACCGACGATTTTATCCAGATGTGTGATGCTGAATATGAAACCGGCATCGGATGAACTGGTAAGAAAGTATCTGATGGAGCATGTGCAGATCCCGGACTATGAGGCTGATATCTGTGTGGCATTTGCACAGGGAAATATAGGAAAGGCAGAACGTCTGGCATCCTCTGAGTATTTTTCAGAGATCAAAGGTGCAGCCATTCACTTGCTGACCCATGTAAAAGACATGGACATTGGGGAGATCTCCCAGGCGGTGAAGGCAGTTAGTGAATATAAGCTGGATATCCGGGATTATCTGGATCTGCTGGCAGTATGGTTCCGTGATGTACTGTACTTCAAAGCAACCAGTGATGCTAATGGTATTATTTTTAAAGAGAATGTGAGAGCAATTACGACGCAAACCAGACATTGCTCTTATGAAGGGCTGGAGCAGATTTTGGATGGAATTCGCAAGGCAAAAGCGAGACTGACCGCCAATGTGAATTTTGATCTGACGATGGAATTACTGTTCCTGTTAATAAAGGAGAATCAGTAGAATGACAAAAATTATAGGGGTTCGTTTCCGTACGGCGGGGAAGGTATACTATTTTGACCCTAAGAATATGGAGATTAAACGGGGACAGCACGTCATTGTGGAGACAGCCCGTGGAACAGAATATGGTCATGTGGTAGTAGGAACGAAGGAAGTAGCCAGAGAAGAAGTGGTACAGCCACTGAAACCAGTACTTCGTATCGCCACTGCGGAAGATGACGAGCATGCAAAACGTAACCGTGAAAAAGAGCGGGAAGCGATGGCAATCTGTCAGAAGAAGATCCTGAAGCACAATCTGGATATGAAGCTGATTGATGCTGAGTATACATTTGACAATAATAAGATCCTGTTTTACTTTACAGCTGACGGCAGAATCGACTTCCGTGAGCTGGTAAAGGATCTGGCAGTAGTGTTTAAGATGCGAATTGAGCTGCGCCAGATCGGTGTACGAGACGAGACAAAGATCTTAGGAGGCGTGGGAATCTGTGGACGTCCTCTTTGCTGTCATACGTATTTATCAGAATTTGCACCGGTATCGATTAAGATGGCAAAAGAGCAGAATCTGTCTCTGAATCCGACGAAGATTTCAGGAGTCTGCGGACGCCTGATGTGTTGTCTGAAGAATGAAGAGGATACTTATGAGTATCTGAACAGCCGTCTGCCGGATGTTGGCGAGACAGTCACCCTTCCGGATGGAGACCAGGGTGAAGTACACAGTGTGAATGTATTGAGACAGACTGTGAAGGTTCTGATCGAGGTGGATGACGGAAAAGAAATGAGCGAATATCCGGTGAGTGAACTGAAGTTCAAGCCGAAAAAACGTAAGAATAACAATAAAGATAATGACCGGGAAATCAAGGAGAGCAGAGAAATCTGCGACAGCGAGGCGGAACCAAAGGAACGCAAAGGAGAAGGACGGGAAAATCGTGACAACGAGCGTGTATCAAAGGAACACCGGGAAAATCGTGACAATGAGCGTGGACCAAAGGAGCGCCGGGAAAATCGTGATAATGAACGTGAACCAAAGGAGCGCAGAGATCGACGTGAGCCAAGGGAACGCAGGGATAACCGTGAGCATCGGAATAACCGACGTCACAACCGGGGAGAAAAGCCGGAAGTTACACGGGAGAGAGAATCGGAATGAAAGTTGAGCTGAAAGCCGGAGAACGAATCGATGAACTTCAGCGCAATGGCTACCAGATCATTCAGAATGAGAATGGGTTCTGCTTTGGCATGGATGCAGTGTTGTTGTCCGGATTTGCGAAAGTGAAAAGGGGTGAAAATGCTCTGGATCTGGGAACCGGTACCGGAATCATCCCAATTTTGCTGGAAGCAAAGACAGAAGGCAGACATTTTACCGGGCTGGAGATTCAGGAGACCAGTGCAGACATGGCACAGCGCAGTGTATGCCTAAATGATCTGAATGAAAAAGTGGAGATTATCAGAGGTGACATCAAAGAAGCAACGGATCTTTTTGGAAAAGCATCCTTTGATGTGGTGACGTCGAATCCGCCTTATATGACCGGGCAGCATGGTCTGGTGAATCCAGATATGCCTAAGGCAGTTGCCAGACATGAGATTCTCTGTACACTGGAGGATGTGATAGGACAGGCATCTGCATTGTTGAAAGAAAACGGAAGATTCTATATGGTACACCGTCCGTTTCGGCTGGCTGAGATTATGGTAACCATGAGCAGATATCGGCTGGAGCCAAAACGCATGAAGCTGGTGTATCCTTTTGTGGATAAAGAACCAAATATGGTATTGATAGAAGGTCTCAAAGGAGGACGCCCGAGGGTTACCGTGGAGAAGCCACTGATCGTATATGAGAAACCGGGAGTCTATACCAGCGAGATCTATGATATATACGGGTATTAGAGGAAGGGAGGCGCAGGCCTTGCAGGGAAAATTGTATTTGTGTGCAACACCGATCGGTAATCTGGAAGATATTACCTACCGGGTGTTAAAAACATTAAAAGAGGCAGATCTGATCGCAGCAGAGGATACAAGACATAGTATTAAACTGTTGAATCATTTTGAGATCAAGACGCCGATGACCAGTTATCATGAATATAACAAGATTGATAAGGCGTATTATCTGATTGAACAGATGAAGGAAGGAAAAAATGTAGCACTGATTACGGATGCCGGTACACCGGGGATTTCTGATCCGGGTGAAGATCTGGTACGCCTGTGCTATGAAGCGGGAATCGAGGTTACATCCCTTCCGGGAGCGGCGGCATGTATTACGGCGCTGACGCTGTCGGGACTGTCCACCAGAAGATTTTGTTTTGAAGCGTTTCTGCCATCGGATAAGAAGGAAAAGCAGGCGGTTCTGGAAGAACTGAAGACAGAGATGCGTACCATCATTCTGTATGAGGCACCGCACCGTCTGGTAAGAACACTGGAAGAATTGCTGGAGACTCTGGGAGACCGCAGGGCAACCATTTGCCGGGAACTGACTAAGAAACATGAGACAGCATTTACCACAACACTGGCAGAAGCACTGGAGCATTTCCGGCAGACCGAGCCAAAGGGAGAATGTGTCATCGTCATTGAGGGCAAGAGCCGACAGGCAGTGGAACAGGAAGCCAGGGAGAAATGGGAAGAACTGAGTGTGGAAGAACATATGGAACATTATCTCTCCCAGGGAATTGATAAAAAAGAGGCAATGAAGAAAGTGGCAAAGGATCGGGGAGTTCCCAAGCGTGTGATTTACCAGGCACTCCTGACCATGACGCTTTTACTGCTTGGTGTGGGATGCGGAAAAGCAGCAAAAACTGTGGCAGATGATCCGTATCTTGGTGTGGCACAGGTGTTGCAGCCTGTGGCAGAGGGCACGGACGTACTGTCAGAGGGGAGTTTTACACTGGATATCTCAGATACATCCCAAGGGTACACGGTAGCGTCTTACCAGGGAGATATGGAAAAAGTCAACATACAGTTAACAGGACCCGACGGAATTGTGTATAAGTATTTTGTGACAGAGGAAGATGGAGAAACGGTACTTCCGCTGACAGGAGGAGATGGAACATATGCATTGGAAGTCTACGAGAATATCGCGGATGATCAATACAGTGTACTGTTGAATGAATCCTTTGAAGTCAGTCTGGAAAGTGAGTTTCTCCCTTTTTTATATCCGAACCAATATGTGAGCTTTAACGAGAACAGTGAGGCGGTAAAACTGGCTGCGGAATTGGCGGGGGATACGAAAGATGATCTGACTGTATTGCAGAACATCTATAATTATGTGACATCGAACATTACATATGATTATGACAAGGCAGCGAATGTTCCATACGGATACCTGCCGGACATAGATGATACCTTAAAAACAAAGACAGGAATCTGTTTTGATTATGCGGCATTGATGTGTGCGATGCTCAGATGCCGGGGAATTCCGGCAAAACTGGATATTGGATATACCAACGATGGACTGTATCACGCATGGATCAGTACCTATCTGAAGGACAAAGGCTGGGTGGACAATATCGTAGAATTCAATGGAGATACCTGGCAGTTACTGGATCCAACCATGACAGCCGCATCCAGCACCGAAGCCGAAAAAAAACAGGTGGCAAAAAACAGCGAGAAATATATGGTACAGTATGTGCGTTAGCAACTCAGTCATGCTTGAGGAACAGGCAGCATCATGCTTGCATGAAATGCTGGCTGGACGAAAGCATGAACTGAGCGCACGGTTATGAGCAAAAAGAGCTGCGAAGCAGCGGAAAGCATCGAGAGATGCGTTTTGCGAATGTGCGCGGCTGAGTTGAGGAATAGGCAGCATCATGCTTGCATGAAAAAGGGGGATTGTATGAAAACTTTGAGTAACGAAGAACTGATGTCGTTTTGCAGTCAGTTATCCATGATTCTTCATGCGGGAATTTCTTCCATCGAAGGTCTTGCTATTATGAAGGAGGATTTGCCTGATGGAGAAGGGAAGAAGATCCTGGAGACATTATATGAGCATATGGAAATGAGTGGTAATCTGGCGCAGTCCATGAAGGAAACGGAAGTGTTTCCTGAGTATGTCTGCAGTATGACGGAGATCGGAGAACAGACGGGACGCCTTGATGAAGTTATGGATGGTCTGGCGCTTCACTATGAAAGGGAAAAGGATCTGGCAGAGAGCATCAAAAGTGCGCTGTTGTATCCTGCGGTTATGCTGGGAATGCTTACAGCCGTCATATTGATCCTGGTGGTCAAAGTCATGCCGGTATTCAATGAAGTTCTCCAACAGCTTGGCGGTGGACTGACTGGTGTCTCAGCAGGAATTCTGAAGACTGGAACAGTACTAAGCCGGTACAGCCTGGCTTTTGTGTTAATTTTGGCAGCGCTGGTGGCAGTAATGGCATATCTGGTGCTTTCTGACAAAGGAAGAGAAGCTTTTCGCGGCTGGCTGGAAAGATCCAGACTGACTGGAAAGACAGCAGAGAAGATTGCATGCTCCCGTGTGGCAGAAGGGCTGAGTTTGTGCATTTTCAGCGGTCTTGATATGGATCAGAGCCTGGAGATGACGGAAAAACTGGTGACACACAGTGAGATGAAGCATCGGATCAGCAAATGCCGGGAACTGATGATGGAAGGGGAAGGCATCGATCGGGCATTGACGGAAAGCAGGATTTTTTCCGGAATTTATGGAAAAATGGTTTCTGTAGGCATGCGTACCGGATCAGTAGATCGGGTCATGTCGAAGATTGCCGGTGAATATGAGGAAGATGTGGTACAGAGTCTGCAGCAGAAGATATCGGTTATCGAGCCAACACTGGTAGCAGTTTTATCCGTACTGGTGGGACTGATTTTGATTTCAGTCATGCTGCCGCTGATGAATATTATGTCCAGTCTGGGTTAGGAGAGTCAGATGAATCGTTTTCAGAAAGAAAAAAATGTGGGAAAGAATGTACGGTCACTGGCAGCTCCGGCATTCCTGGCAGTGGTTGTAATCGGATGTGTGTGGAACGGCATCACGTCAGTATCGGATCAGGCTGCCAGGCAGCAGAAGAAAAGCCTGGAGGAGGCCATACGACGGGATATGGTGACCTGTTATGCCATGGAAGGTGTTTACCCGGAAAGTCTGGATTATCTGAAGGAACACTATGGGCTGACTTATGATGAGACGCGCTATATTGTGAATTATGAAGTAATGGGATCGAATCTGATGCCTGATGTGACTGTGCTGGAGAAGCAGGGAAGCTGACGGCAGAAATGAGGCAAGTATGAAAGAACAGAAACATTCCATAGAAGTGATATTTACCATGGTGATTTTTCTGGTGTATGCGATGGCATTATTAATGTTTGTGTCACTGGGGGCAACGGTGTACCGTTCCGTAACGCATCAGATGGAGCTGCATCAGACACAGAGGACGGCAGAAAATTATCTGCGGGAAAAGGTGCGTCAGAATGACCGCACCGGAGCCGTCAGCATTGGCAAAATAGAAGGTGAGCCTGCACTGCAGATTAGGCAGAATATGGGAGAGAAAGAATATGTAACCTATATTTTTGCAGAAGGAGGAAGTCTGAAGGAGCTGCTGGTGTCAGCAGAAAAAGATGCAAAGGCTTCAGATGGAACGGTGCTTCTGAGCATGGAGGCAGTATCGTTTGCGGAGGAACAGGGATGTCTGACAGTGACTTTACAGATGGATGAGAACCACAGCCATACATTTCAGATCAGGAGAAGGAGCGGCAGTCTATGAAAGTAAGAGAATCTTCCAGATCCAGTCTGTTTTTGCTGGAACTGATGATATCAATTGTGTTTTTTGCACTGGCAGCAGCAGGATGTGTGCAGGTATTTGCCAAAGCGCATATGCTTAGCCGGGAGGCAGGCAGACTGGATATGGCAGTAAGTGTGGCACAGAGTCTGGCAGAAGAGTACAGTGGAAGCAGAACGGAAGATGACCGGCGTTATTATGATGAGCTGGGGAATGTCTGCGGGGAAGAAGACGGAACATATTTGGCAGAGATCGTACAGACAGAGGAAGCTGGCATGAATCAGATCCATATTACGGTGATGGATGTGAAGACGCAGGATACATTGTATACACTTCAGACAGCCAGTTATCTTCCTGCTGGAACCGGAGGCAGAAATGAATAGAAAAAAGAGATTTCTGGGAGCAGGGCTGTCTACAGTACTGTTGGTGTTTGTAATGCTTTGTCTGATTGTTTTTGCGGTGCTGTCGCTGGCAACTGCCAGAGCAGATCTTCAGATGAGCCGGAAAATGGCAGACCGAACACAGCTCTATTATGAAGCACAGAGCCGTGCATTTGAGAAGGTAAAGTCGATTGACGGGATTCTGGTGAAACAATATAATGAAGAAAAAGATCATTTTCTGGAAAATGTATGGGATGTACTTCAGACGGAGAATCTGGCAGTAACCCGTTCAGAAGATGGGAAGAGCATCGTATGCTGTTTTCAGGAAGCAATAGATGATATACAGCAGATAAAGGCAGAGCTGACAATTGCAGTACCTCGGCAAGATGGGGACGCCTGTTATGAGATCACAGGATGGCAGGTACAGCAGAAAAATGAATGGAAGGCAGACACGGGACTTCCTGTGATGCAGCGAGAATAAGATACAGGCCGGAGGAAATATGGAACAGATCATGGAAAAAGTAAAAGAGATCATGAAAAATGCGATTGACCGTCAGGCGTCGGATATTTTCATTGTGGCAGGGCGGGCACTGACCTGTAAGATCAATGGAGAAATGGTAACAATCGGTGAAGAACGGATGATGCCGGATGAAACCAGTGAGGTGATTCGGGGAATCTATGAGCTGGCGGGACAGCGGTCTATGGAGCGGCTGCTGGAGACCGGGGATGATGATTTTTCGTTTTCAATGCCGGGGCTGTCCAGATTCCGTGTCAGTACTTATAAACAGAGAGGTTCACTGGCAGCGGTGATTCGTGTGATTGCATTTCAGCTTCCAGACCCCACAGAACTGGGAATCTCGGATTCCATTATCCATCTGGCTGATTTTAACAATGGGCTGGTGCTGGTGACAGGAACAGCGGGCAGTGGAAAGTCAACGACTCTTGCCTGTATGATTGATCACATTAATAAGACCAGGGCAGAACATATCATTACGTTGGAGGATCCGCTGGAATTCGTACACCGTCATAATAAGAGCATAGTCAGTCAGCGAGAGGTGGTAACTGATACAGAGAGTTATATTACGGCACTGAGAGCAGCGTTGCGCCAGAGCCCTGATGTGATTCTGCTGGGAGAAATGAGAGACTATGAGACGATCAATACGGTTATGACGGCTGCAGAGACAGGACATTTGATTTTTTCAACCCTGCACACACTGGGGGCGGCAAATACAGTAGACCGTATTATTGACGTATTTCCGGCAAATCAGCAGAGACAGATCACCATACAGCTGGCATCGGTATTGCAGGCAATTGTATCTCAGCAGTTAATCCCGGATGTGAATGGAAAACAGATTCCGGCATTTGAAATTATGGTAATGACACCGGCCATCCGGAATATGATCCGGGAGAACAAAGTACATCAGATTGACGGAGTCATTTATTCCTCACAGAATCCACAGCTGATGTCCATAGATTCGTGTCTGTTGAGATATTACAAAGAAGGAAAGATTACCAGAGAGACTGCGATGGCGTACGCGACCAATGCAGAGATGCTGGGAAGGAAGATGTGAGGATTTTCAAACTAATGTTGTTGTAAGTATTGTGATCCAAGTACGATTTACCAGATATTGATCCATGAAAACACGTTGATTTTCTACATCTGCTGCGCCATTTATAGACACCGGCTCTACGGGGATAGGGGATTTCCCGTGGAGCCGGTGTCATTATGCTCGCAGATGCGACGAAAATCTGCCTACCGTTTTCAGTGGATGGATATTTGGTAAATCTGTTTACAGGTATCGAAAACAAACAGAAAGAACATTTAAAGTTTGAAAATTCTGGGATTAGGAATAATTGAATAAAAAATTATATATACATTACAAAATCTCTAAGTAGGTATGCTGGATATGGATTTTTTGTGGGCGGTGATGCTGGTTGGCGGCATAGTGTATGGGGCTTTTGCGGGGACGCTTGGTGAGGTGACGGATGGTCTTCTGGCAGCGGCGAAGGATGCGGTGCAGATGGGGATCGGTCTTGCCGGTATGATGGCGTTTTGGATGGGACTGATGGAGATCGCACAGGAGTGTGGTATGATTCAGGCTATGAGCCGGAGGCTGCATCCGGTAATCCGATTTTTGTTTCCGGGGATTCCGGACGGGCATCAGGCGCAGGAATATATCACGACCAATATGATTGCTAATATGCTGGGACTTGGCAGCGCGGCGACACCGGCAGGTCTGGAGGCAATGCGGGAGCTGGAAGAGATCTCCGAAGGACGAAGGTGCGGAAAACTTCCAGGAAAGGCAGTGCCGAGAGGAACTGCCAGCAACGAGATGTGCACCTTCCTGATTCTGAATATCTCATCGTTGCAGCTTATTCCGGTAAATATGATTGCCTGGCGCAGTGAATTTGAAAGCGCAGATCCGGCTGCAATTGTAGGACCGGCACTGATTGCAACTGCATGCAGTACATTGGCAGCAATGAGTTACTGTAAAATAAAGGAAAAAACAGGAAAGTAATGAAAGACTTTACATAAATTTTACATACAAAACTCTTGAATTTTACAAGCCCATGTTACATTAGCCTTATCTGAGGGTAATGAACATGAGTGAAAGGGTTCACCGGGAAGGCGGTGGGCAGTAAAGGAGTTTTGAGATGGATATATTTTCAGCAATTGCATTTTTAGGAGGTCTGGCGTTTTTTCTGTATGGTATGTCTATGCTGGGTGATGGTTTATCCAGAGCATCCGGCGGTAAGATGGAAAAGATTCTGGAGAAGCTGACCAGCAATCGTATCAAAGCGGTTCTGCTGGGTGCAGGAGTGACGGCAGTGATTCAGTCCTCTTCTGCAACGACGGTTATGGTAGTCGGATTTGTAAATGCCGGCATTATGAAGCTGAATCAGGCGGTTGGTCTGATTATGGGTGCCAATATCGGTACCACAGCAACTTCCTGGATCCTAAGTTTAACAGGAATTGAGGGAAGCAACTTCTTTTTAAAGATGTTAAAGCCAACATCTTTTGCACCGATTCTGGCAATTATCGGAGCATTTATTCTGATGTTTGCCAAGAGTGAAAAGAAAAAGAATGTGGCTACGATTATGGTTGGTTTTGCTATTCTGATGTCTGGTATGACAGCAATGAGCAATGCGGTAGAGCCACTTGCCGAAGTACCGGAGTTTGGACAGATCCTGGTAAAATTCGCTAATCCGGTAGCCGGAGTATTGGCAGGTATGATTATCACAGCAGTCATTCAGAGCTCTTCTGCATCGGTAGGTATTTTGCAGGCGCTGTGTGCTACAGGAAATGTTACCTATGGGCTTGCAATTCCGATCATTATGGGGCAGAATATTGGTACCTGTATTACCGCTATTATGTCTGCTATCGGAGCAAACAAGAATGCAAAACGTGCGGCAGCCATTCACCTGTACTTTAACTTGATCGGAACAGTTGTCTGTCTGATATTGTTTTATGGCATCAATGTATTTGTACATTTTGATTTTCTGACAGATGCCATCGGACCGGCAAACATTGCGATCATTCACAGTGTGTTTAATATCTTTACTACCGTTCTGTTACTGCCGTTTGGCAATCAGTTAGTGAAACTGGCACAGCTTACAGTGGGAAATCACGAGGAAAAAGAAGTGTCCGACGAGATGCAGATTCCGGTTCTGGACGAACGTTTCCTGGAACGTCCGGCAGTGGCAGCAGAATATTCTTATGTTGCAGCAAAGAGAATGGCATATCTCTCCCGCGAATCCCTGCTTTCTTCATTGGAACTGTTTGATCAGTATGACGATAAGAAGGCGGAACGAATTACAGAACTGGAAGAGACCGTGGATCAGTATGAGGATAAGATTGGTTCCTATCTGGTGCAGCTCAGCAGTAAGACGTTATCAGATACGGACAGCAGAAGTATGACGATGCTGCTTCACTGTATCGGAGACTTTGAGCGAATTTCGGATCATGCGGTCAGCCTGATGCGTTCAGCAAAAGAAATGAAAGAAAAGGATCTGCATTTTTCTGAGCATGCAGATGCAGAGATGTCCGTATTCCGGGCAGCTGTAAAAGATATTGTAGATACTGCTTTCTCAGCATTTGTAACAGATAATGTGAAGGAAGCCAAGAAGGTAGAGTCACTGGAAGACGTCATTGATGATATCAACATTCAGGTGCGCAACCGTCATGTCCGCAGACTTCAGGAGGGCAGATGTACCATTCAGCTTGGATTTATCCTGTCTGATATGTGTACAGATATGGAACGTATTTCGGATCACTGCTCCAATATTTCTGCATACCAGGTACAGCAGCATGACAGCGAATACGATCCGCACGCCTATTCTAATGAGATCAGGGATCATGAGGACTTTCGACAGCAGCGTGAGAAATACAGAGAACTTTATGAACTTCCGTAACTGTTCAGAAAAATGAGGGGGAATTGGAATGTCAGTCATCTATATTGTAGAGGATGATAAAAATATCAGCGAAATTGAAAGCTATGCGTTGAAAAACAGCGGATACCAGGTGGAGAGTTTTGAAAATGCCAGAACATTCTGGAGCAGATGCCAGGATCGCAGACCGGAACTGGTTTTGCTGGATGTGATGCTTCCGGACAGTGACGGGATTGAGGTATTAAAAAAGATCCGGAGAAATCCGGATATCCGGCGTGTCCCTGTGATTATGGTGACGGCAAAATCATCTGAGATCGACAAAGTAAAAGGGCTGGATAACGGAGCGGATGACTACATTACCAAGCCATTTGGTATCATGGAACTGATTTCCAGAGTAAAGGCACTTCTTCGCCGGATGAATCAAGACGAAGAAGAAAAACAGTTAACCTTCCAGAACATTATCCTGGACTGCGAGAAGCGGCAGGTACTGCTGGATGGACAGCTTTGTGAACTGACTTATAAAGAATTTGAATTGTTAAAGCTGTTTCTGCAGAATGCGGGAATTGTCATGACCAGAGAAAACATCATGGAAAAGGTGTGGGGGATTGATTTTGAAGGGGAATCCCGTACATTGGATATGCATATCAAGACCCTTCGACAGAAACTGGGAGATGCGGGAAAACACATTAAAACTGTGCGGAATGTGGGG
>OLOG01001705.1_pt1 | contig 12306 bp, 9 predicted proteins | sample 1672351 | NCBI WGS metagenome assembly OLOG01 (sample SAMEA3136674, study PRJEB25190) | human gut metagenome | biome: human gut; feature: human-associated habitat; material: faeces | place: Austria | collected 2013 | reverse complement strand
TGTGGATATAACTGTCGGCTTTTTTGTGGGACAAAAGAACTACCGTCTCCACATGAACTGTCATTGGAAACATATCTACCGCCTGCACTTTCTTAAGCTGATATCCTTCCCCGCACAGATACTTCAGATCCCTTGCCAACGTCGCAGAGTCACAGCTCACATACACAATCCGTTCCGGTTTCATATCAACCATCGTTCGAAGCAGCGACTCTTCACAACCTTTCCGCGGCGGATCGACTACGATCACATCGGCGTGTGCTGTCTCGCCTTTATGCTCTCTTTCGTAAGATGCATAGTATTCTGGAAGCATTTCTTCTGCTTTACCTACATAGAATTCCGCATTTCCCATCTCGTTAAGTTTGGCATTTTTTCTGGCATCCTCTACAGCCTGCGGGACAATCTCAACACCATATACCTGTTTTGCCTTCTGTGCAAGAAAGAGTGAGATTGTTCCGATTCCACAATAGAGATCCCACACTGTCTCGCCTCCGCTCAAGCCCGCATATTCCAGTGCATAACCATATAATTTTTCCGTCTGAGCCGGATTGACCTGATAAAAAGAAAGCGGAGAGATCTGGTATTTTACATTACCGATATAATCTGTAATATACGCCTGTCCTGCCAGCACCCGTATCTCTTTTCCCATAATGACATTTGTATTTTCCCGATTTACGCTAAGACTAATGCTTGTCATTCCAGAAATGGTCATAAGTTCTGCGACAAGTTCTTCTTCATTGGGAATCCTGTTTCCATTAACAACAAAGCAGACCATGATTTCTTTTGTTGTAAACCCGTATCGAATGAGTACATGGCGAAATAGACCTCGCTGCGTTTGCTCATCATATGCAGACAAATGATATTTCTTCATAAATGCCAGAAGAATCTGAAGGATTTTCTCATTTTCTTCTACCCCAAGCATGCAATCCAGATTAGAAATGATCTTATGCGTACGCCCTGCATAGAAACCGGCTACAGGATTTCCCTCTTTATCCTGTCCAATCGGGAACTGAGCTTTATTCCGGTAATGAAACGGATGCTCCATCCCGCAGATAGGCTCCATAATCGTTTCAATTCGTTCCTCTGCAAATCCTCCCAGACGTATGAGATTGTTTTTTACTTTATTCTGCTTGAAGCGAAGCTGTTCTTCATAAGACATCGCCTGAATCTGACATCCTCCACACTGTCTTGCCACCGGACAAGGAGGCGTAATGCGATTTGGGGACGGCGTAAGAATTTTCATTAATCTTGCATATCCATAATGTTTCTTTGCCTTCATAATTTTAACTTCGACCACATCTCCAATGACTGTATCTTTTACGAAAAGTGTATACCCGTCAATCTTTCCGATTCCTTCTCCTCCAACACCGATGTCTTCTATTGTAACTGTTACTATTTCATTTTTATTCATTGATTTTCCCCTGCTTCTTTCTAGTTCCTGTTCATATGTAACAGAAAAGGAACAAACCTTTCGCCTTGTTCCTTTTACTTTTCCTTTTTAAATGCTCGTCTTTCTTAAATTCGATTCAAATAATCTGTTATAACCAAGCCAGTCATTTGTCTGCTTATCTTTAAATAATTCTTTCAATGTCTGGAATCTTGCATCTGTACAATCGGCATGATATAGTGCCAATGCCTCAGCCAATGCCGGTTTTTTCGGTGATCCATATTCCAGTTCACCGTGATGGGCCACAATGCAATGTTTTAATTCATTTGCCAGCGTCTCTGGAAATCCTGGAATGCTGCGCACAGCATCACTTACCATTTCTACACCGATCACGATATGACCGAGAAGCTGTCCTCCGTCTGTATAATCATTTTCCGGAAATGATGATAGCTCCTTTGTCTTACCGATATCATGGTACAAAGCCGCCGCATACAGCAGATCTTTATTGAAGATACTGTAGGAATGAACATAAAATTCACACATTTTCACAATACTGAGCGTATGTTCCAACAGTCCTCCCGAAAATCCATGATGAATACTCTTCGCTGCTGAATGTGCCTTAAATTTCTTGATAAATGCTTCATCTTTTACAAAGTAATACTCTACCGCCTGGCGCAGGTATGGATTTTCAATCTGTTTTACATAGCTTAATAGCTCATTGTACATCACATCAACACTGTTCTCGCTTGTCGGCATATAATCAGCCGGATTATATTCTCCTTCTTCTGCTACTCTGAGCTGACGGATATTCAGCTGAAGGTTGCCATTATAACTGATGACATCACCAAATACTTCTACGAAGTCCATCTCATCATAATCTGCCACTCCCTGAGAATTCGGATCCCAGATTTTTCCGTCCAGCATACCTGTCTTATCCTGCAGATTCAGTGTATCATATGGTTTACCATTTCGTGTTTCTGCAGAACGTTTTGATTTACATAAATAAATATTTCTAATGGTTTCTCCTTCATGGAGTGTATTAATATAGCGCATAGTTCTTCCTCTTCCTGTCTTTATTCTTTGCTTGCAACTGTCACTTCATATGTAATATCTACATATCCGTCTGCGCCAGCCCGCTTCACACCAATGCGGATTTTTGCATCCGTTCTATAAGTTAAAATCTTTGTTTTATAACTTGCCAATGTCTGGATCTCATCTCCATCAACAGATACAATAATATCGCCGCTTTGAATTCCAGACTGCATTGCCGGAGAATCTGCTTCTACTTCCTTGACATAAACTCCCATTGGAATCTGTTTTGTCTCCTGAACAGCTTTCGGAATATCTTCACCGCGAATTCCTACATAAGGTACTCCGCTGCCGTTGAGCAAAAGTTCTATCTGTGATTTAATCTCTGAGATTGGATAGGCAATCAAATTACTTCTGCTCGTTTCATCAGCCGCCCGGCATGTGATTCCCACAAATTCGCCATTCACATTAAAAAGAATTGCCGAACTGTTTTCATTCGCTCCGATATCACTCTCAAGAATTCTGCACATCCCATCTGCTTTAAATATCTGAGACTGTGTGGAACTGACTACCCCATAAGCAAGTCCATCTTTCGTACCAAACGGTCTTCCGAGAGCGATCAGCCCATCTCCTCTTCCAAGCAGATTAGAATTACCGTAAACAGCAAAATTCGTATATGTCCAAACAGTATCTGACAATAATGTCTTGCTGATTCCAACCACTGCCAATCCAAGGTTCTCATCTTTTTTCTTTAATACTGCCTCATATTCTTTATCATCCGGAAGCGTTACCGTAATCGTCTCTTCTGAATTTCCAAATAAGATCCCCTCTGTCAATACAAGGATTTCTCTTCCATTGTCTGCCAGTACAATACCTGCTGCTGCCTGGTAAGATTCATCCAGCCATTTATCTCCTGCCGGACGTACGATTACCTGTGCTACAGATTTTTCCGCTGTGCGGGAAACATCATACACAGCCCGGTTCAATTCCCGTACATTGTTAATATCAAGGACTGCTATCTTATCTTCCTGTTCTTCTTCCTCTTGATCCTGCGGATTCTCTTCTTCATCATCCGGAGGCACAACTACTTTTTGGGGACTATTTTCGAATCTCTTTTCTGCCCATGGTTTTAGTCCGTAAAAAGCTATACAGGCACAAATTCCAAAAAGAATCCCTGCCCCTGCGATCAGACATGCTTTCTGCCATAAATGTTTCCAGTTAAATGGTTTGTCTTTAATTTTCTCTTTCAGAAAGGAATATTCATTTTTGTTCTCCATAGGCTATTACTCCTTTTCGACTCTTTTTATAGTATACATGATTGCAAATAAATGTTCAATACGGACATAATATTTCTGCTTTCCTTTCCGCGTCAAATAAGGTAAAATGTACTCAGGTGAGGAAATATGAATAAAAAAACATTAACAAAACTAGAATATTTTAAAATTATTGATATGCTGACAGAACTTGCCTCCTCCTCAGGCGGCAAGGCACTGTGCCGTGAACTTTTACCGATGACAGATCTGGAAGAAATCCGGACTGCCCAGGAACAGACGGCAGCTGCATTTACAAGAATTATACGCAAAGGACGTATCTCTTTTGGCGGATGCACAATGATCGAGGATTCTCTGAAACGTCTTGAAATCGGCGCTGCACTTGGATGCGGCGAGTTGCTGCGGATCGGCAGACTCCTTGAAACTGCCAAACGCGCCAAATCTCTTGGCCGACGGGATACTGTTGATGACACAGCAGACTGCCTTGATATTTATTTCGAGAAACTGGAACCTTTGACACCGCTTGCCATGTCGATTTCTTCCTGTATCATTGACGAAGATGAAATCAGCGATGATGCAAGCAGCACGCTGAAACAAATCCGAAGAAATATTAACCGGGTCAATGACAAGATTCATTCTACCCTCGTACATCTTGTGAATGGTTCTATGAAGTCTTATCTTCAAGATAGCCTGATCACAATGCGTGGAGATCGTTACTGTATCCCTGTCAAAGCTGAATACAGAAGCCAGGTTAGCGGTATGATTCACGATCAATCTTCTACAGGTTCTACTCTTTTTATCGAACCAATGGCTGTTGTTAATTTAAATAATGACTTAAAGGAACTCTATATAAAAGAGCAGGAAGAAATTGCTGTCATTCTTGCCCGCCTCTCTGAAGAAGCAGGAGAATATGTGGAAGAACTGCGTCTTAACTATCGGATTTTGACTGATCTGGATTTTATTTTTGCCAGAGGGCAGCTTGCTGTTAACATGAATGCAACCCTTCCTATTTTCAATGAAGAAGGACGTATTCATATCCGTGAGGGGCGTCATCCACTGCTTGATAAGAAAAAAGTGGTACCGATTACCGTGCGGCTTGGCGAAGATTTCGATCTTCTGATTATTACCGGACCAAATACCGGCGGAAAAACGGTTTCCCTAAAAACAGTTGGATTATTCACACTAATGGGACAGTCAGGACTTCACATTCCGGCACTGGCACGTTCTGAACTTGCGCTTTTCCATCAGATTTATGCAGACATCGGAGACGAACAAAGTATCGAGCAGAGTCTTAGTACATTTTCTTCCCATATGACAAATATCGTTTCTTTTTTGGGGGATGTAGATGAACATTCACTTGTTCTCTTTGATGAACTGGGAGCCGGAACAGATCCGACAGAAGGCGCAGCATTGGCAACTGCAATTCTTTCCTATCTTCATAACCGTGGTATCCGCACAATGGCCACAACGCATTACAGCGAACTGAAAGTATACGCACTTTCTACCCCTGGTGTAGAAAATGCCTGCTGCGAATTTGACGTTGCTACCCTTCGCCCAACCTATCATTTATTGATCGGTGTCCCGGGAAAGAGTAATGCCTTTGCAATTTCCAGCAGACTCGGCCTTCCTGACTATATTATCGAAGATGCCAGGAAACATCTGACAGAACAGGATGAATCTTTTGAAGATCTCCTGACAAATCTGGAAGACAGCCGCCGTACGATCGAGAAAGAACAGCAAGAAATTAATACTTACAAACGCGAAATTGAATCTCTGAAAATGCAAATGCAGACGAAGCAAAAGAAACTGGACGAACAGCGCGAACGGATTCTTCGGGAAGCAAATGAAAAAGCCTCTTCAATTCTGCGGGAAGCGAAAGAAGTTGCAGATGAAACGATGAAGAATTTCCGCAAATTCGGCAAAGAGAATATTTCTGCCGCTGAAATGGAACGGGAGCGGGAACGTCTGCGTCAAAAGATTTCCAAAACGCAGTCACCGCTTGCTATGAAAAAGACAGCACCTGTAAAGAAACATAAGCCGGAAGATTTCCGTCTGGGAGAGACTGTGAAAGTACTTAGCATGAATCTGACCGGAACAGTAAGCTCAAAGCCTGATGCAAAAGGTAATCTCTTTGTCCAAATGGGAATTCTCCGTTCACAAGTTAATATCAGTGACCTGGAAATTATCGAAGACCAGAATGCATACCAGCCTAAAAAGAAATCCCATACTTCTACCGGCAAGGTAAAGATGGGAAAATCACTTTCTGTAAGACCGGAAATTAACCTTCTTGGGAAAACTGTTGACGAAGCCATTGCTGAACTTGACAAATATCTGGATGATGCCTACCTGGCTCACATTAATCCGGTCCGTATCGTACACGGCAAAGGAACCGGCGCTCTCAGATCCGGTGTACACCAGTATCTGAAACGTCAGAAACATGTAAAATCTTACCGGCTCGGCGCTTTTGGCGAAGGAGATGCCGGTGTTACCATTGTAGAATTTAAGCAGTAATTTCATAACACACTAGGAGGCAATTCATGGTAAACAAACAAAAAATTCTGATTGTGGACGATGATGAGAATATCGCCGAATTGATTTCTCTTTATCTGACCAAAGAATGTTTCGATACAAAAATGGTATATGATGGCGAAGATGCTCTTGTAGCATTCGATACCTACAAGCCTAATCTCGTTCTTTTAGATCTGATGCTGCCGGGCATTGACGGCTATCAAGTCTGTCGGGAAATTCGAAGCCATTCTTCTGTGCCAATCATCATGCTTTCCGCCAAAGGCGAAGTGTTTGATAAAGTACTTGGACTTGAACTTGGTGCTGACGATTATATCATTAAACCATTTGACCCAAAGGAAATGGTTGCCCGCGTCCGCGCTGTACTTCGGCGCTATCAGCCGGCAAAAACTGAGATTCCAGAAGCAGATAAGGGCAAGTGCGTTACTTATCCCGGAATTGAGATTAATCTCACAAACTACTCCGTTTATGTAGATGATAAAAATGTAGAAATGCCGCCAAAAGAACTGGAACTGCTCTACTTCCTTGCAGCTTCACCGAACCAGGTATTCACAAGGGAACAGCTTCTTGATCAGATCTGGGGCTATGAATATATCGGCGATACTCGAACGGTAGATGTTCACATCAAACGCCTTCGCGAAAAAATCAAAGATCATCCTACCTGGAAACTCAGTACCGTCTGGGGAATTGGCTACAAATTTGAGGTGAAATAAATGCGAAGTACCCTCTACTTAAAATTTGTCATCGTATATATTATATTGGGATTTCTTACATTTTTTACAGTAGCGACACTGAACTCTGAGCTATTCGAGCAATACCTGTTAAAAGAAGAATCTTCAAAACTTCACCGTCAGGCCATTCTGTTGGCTGACGATTATCTCGTCAACTATTTTACAGATGACCTGACGTTGTATGACGTTCACGTTCAGTTGGATGCTATGTCAGATTATATGGATGCTTCCGCTTGGTTTGTTGATCCGCAGGGTACTCTCCTAACATCAGCATCTTACGAAAAAGCGCCATTGCCACCACAGCAGATCAGTGACTTCGATCCCGCTGAATGCGGCAACAGTTCTTACCTCCTGGGGAACTATCATGATTATTTCAGAGAATCGGTTATCACCGTGATTTCTCCTGTAACACAAGGGTTTTCCACAAAAGGATATATTATTTTCCACAGTCCGGAATCTCTTGTCCTGAATATGAAAAACCATCTGATGCGATATGTCTATATTACAGCACTGGTAATTTATCTGCTGTCTTTTATTGTTCTTCTTGCGATCCGGTTTCTTATTTATGAACCACTATGCATGATTACAGATGCTGCAAAACAATATGCTTCGGGAAATCTGGATTATGATATTCCTATTACAACCCAGGATGAGATGGGATATCTGTCTGCATCACTTAACTATATGTCAAAACAGCTAAAAGATGTCGAAGATTACCAGAAGAAATTTATCGCCAACGTTTCTCATGACTTTCGTTCCCCGCTGACATCCATTAAGGGGTATGTAGAAGCTATTGCCGACGGAACGATTCCTCCTGAACTTCAGGATAAATATTTAAAGATAATTTTATTTGAGACAGAACGTCTTACCGATCTGACAAAAGATCTTTTGACATTAAATGAATTTGACCGCAAAGAACTTCTTCTGGACAAAACTTCCTTTGATATTCATGAAGTAATCAAAACAACTGCCGAATCTTTTGAAGGGCGCTGCACAGAAAAAAAGATTGAAATTGAACTGCTCTTTGTCTCTCGCACTCTTTTTGTAACAGCTGACCGGAGCAAAATTCAGCAAGTTCTTTATAATCTTCTCGACAACGCTATCAAATTCAGTTCTCCAGAATCTATGATCACGATTGAAACAACGGAAAAGGGCGACAAAGTATTTGTCTCTGTCAAAGACCGCGGAATTGGAATTCCAAAAGGAAGTATTCCGAAAGTATGGGATCGTTTCTACAAATCAGATCTCTCGCGCGGAAAAGACAAAAAAGGTACAGGTCTCGGTCTCGCTATTGTCAAAGAAATTATTCAGGCCCATGGCGAAAATATCAATATCATTAGTACAGAGGGAGTTGGTACAGAATTCATCTTTTCCCTCACAAAATAAAACGGCATTTCGCAGAGTTCTCTCTGTCTGAAATGCCGTTTCCTTTTCTTCTAATATAACATATTCTGGATACTTTCATCTTCCAAATTGTCTTTCGTTATCCATACATAACTGCTGTCCACAGATGCTTCATTAGCTTCTCCGAGGATTGCTCTTGATGCTGCAACCACAGTTGCATATCCCATGCCAAATGGATTCTGAAGAATCAGTCCATCAATTTTACCATCTTCCAGCGCAGTGATCAGTTTTTTACTGCCGTCAAATCCAATAACCTTCAACTCCTCCAATCCGAGTTCGTCTTTCGCCTGCAAGAGCAGTTCTGTCATCTCCTCATTGCCGGAAGCACAACCTGCCAAATCCGGATTCTTTTCTAAAATATATTTTACCATCTCCAGATCTGTCATTGGTTCTTCCTCAACCTCCGGTAAGTTCTCTTTCTCTGCCGCCTGTTCCTCTGTATGATCAGTTCCGATATTGTTTTCATTCACTGTTTCTGAGACTGTTTCTTTACTTTCCTCTTCTTTATTCTCTTCCTTCTTTACTTCTTCCTGCTCTGCTTTTGCAATTTCTTTACTTCTTTCTTCTAGTTCATCTTCCCGGTAAATATCAACAACCTCTACTTCCGGATAACTTTCTTTTAAAGCTTCTATCATTCCTGTTTCGCGCTCTTTAGATGAAGTAGATTTTGAGTCTTTCATAAACAATGCCACTTTTCCGCTGCTATTAACAGCATCACCAAGCTTGCTTCCGGCTGTTCTTCCCGCTTCCAGATTGTCTGTCCCAATCCTAGAAACAACACCCTGATAATCTTTTCCGGAATCAAACATAACAATCGGAATCTCATTATCTGCCACAAGATCAAACTGTACCTCGGACATATCTGCATCAATAATCGAAATTCCAATTGCAGACGGATTGCGTGATAATTCTTCATCAAGAATATTAACCTGCTGATCCACATCTTCATTCCCAGCAGGGCCACTGTAAACAACCTTTACCTTATCTTCGCCCTTGTATCCCATCATCTTATTAATGTCTGCTGCCGCCTGTTTTGCACCCTTTTCTACACTCTTCCAGAATTCGCCGCGGTCTGATTTGCCGATTACTGAAATATAAGTTCCCGGCTCCAGTCTTAAATTGCTGATACTTCCATAAGCAGCCGGCTTAAGAGCATCTAATTTCGGCTGATATTCCTGCTCTTCATATTTTCCTATCTGTACTTTCTCCGTATCATCCGCCGCGCATGCTGAACAAAATATTGATGCACACAGGATACCAGATAACAGTTTCCATCTATGTTTCATGATCATTTCCTCTTTTTTTCAAAAAATTACTATGTTCTTGACTTTAATACTATACACCAAATATAAGGCAAGTGCATAAAATTTTTCTTAAATTTTTCATAATTTATTATTTTATTAAGTACACGCAAGATTTACCTTGTATATTTTTTCATTTTGTATTAAAATGAAGCCATAAAATGTAAAGGAGGATACATACTATGGCACACGTAATTAGTGATGAATGTGTAAGCTGCGGAGCTTGTGAAGCAGAATGCCCAGTAGGAGCTATCAGCCAGGGCGCTGACCATTATGAAATCGATGCAGACGCTTGTGTAGACTGTGGTGCTTGTGCAGCACAGTGTCCTACAGGAGCTATCTCAGCTCAATAAGCCTACCATATACCATAAGGCGTCTTTTAAAACGTCAGCCGTATGTTGGCATCATAAAAATAGCGATATAGCATTTCAACATGTTATATCGCTATTTTTCTCTGTACGGATAAGCATTGTTAGACAGTTCCAAAAACTCTTCTCAGCCTACGCACTGATGCCGGTTTTGATGCCTCTTTTCGCATAGACTGCTGTTGACGTATGAGATGATCCAATTTTTGAAAACGTTCTTCTTCCTGCCGTTCTTTTGTCTGCATCAGATAATCCATTTCTTTCATTACCTTTTCGCTGACTGCCCTACTTAACACTTCTTCCAGAATTTCATTATTTTCATTCATGGCATCCCGCACTACTTTTCCAAATAACTGCTGTATCTGTTCCGCATGCTCGTCCAATACTCCGACTAAAACTTCGTCTCTGGCATTCATTGAAATTTCCTGCTTCGCATTCTTATTCGTATTTTCCTGTCTTTTTTCTCTCTCTTGTAATTCCTGCTTCGCTTTTAAAATTTCCGGGAGTATTTCCTTTAATTCTTTCAGCATTAACCCCTGTGTTTTCAGTTCTTTAATGCATTGAAATAATCGTACATTTTCTTCTGTGTAATAACGGTGTCCCATCGCGGTTCTTTCTATCGGGATCTCCAATTCCTCCTCCCAGTAACGCAGCACATGTGCCTCTACATCCACACGTTTTGCTGCCTCTGAAATCATATAATGGACTTCACCCATACTACATTCCCCCTTATAGTGATTCAGGCTTGTGATACAACTATTTAATATCTGCCAGACATTCTTCTTTCGCATCACAAGAACAAAAAAATGCTTATGTACAGGTATTATCATACCATAACATAAGCATCTTCAACCAAAGTTTCGTCCGTCAAATTATGACAGAAATACTTAGTTCTATTCTTCTCTCCGCTGAAGATTAGCGAATTTTGTATAATTTGGCAGCCATGCCAGATTTACAGTACCAATCGGACCATTCCTTTGTTTCGCAATAATTACTTCTGCCTCATTCGGGTGTTCGGTATCTTTATTATAATATTCATCCCGGTAGAGAAACATCACAACATCCGCATCCTGTTCAATTGCTCCAGACTCTCGAAGATCTGACAGCATTGGTCTATGATCCGGTCTTTGCTCAACTGCACGGCTCAGCTGCGATAATGCAATTACTGGCACATTCAGCTCTCTTGCAACACCTTTCAATGATCTAGAAATCTCTGATATCTCCTGTTGGCGAGATTCACTCCTTCCGCCAACCCTTCCCGACATCAACTGCAAATAGTCGATGATAATCACAGAAAGGTTGTGCTCCAGCTTATACTTTCGACACTTAGATCGAAGCTCCGAAATAGAAATTCCCGGTGTATCATCAATAATCAAGTTCGATTTACCTATTGTTCCCGCACTCTCGATCAGTTTTTCCCAATCAGAATCCTTCAGATTTCCAGTTCTGAGCGCCTGAGAATCCACTTGAGATTCCAGGGCAAATAAACGGTTAACTAACTGCTCTTTCGACATTTCAAGGCTGAAGATTGCAACTGTCTTATTTACCTTAAATGCCATATACTGTGCCAAGTTCAGCACAAAAGCTGTTTTTCCCATAGACGGACGCGCAGCTAAAAGAATCAAATCTGATGGCTGCAGACCTGACAATTTATAATCAAGATCAATAAAACCGGTAGGAATTCCCGTTACAGTTCCTTTATTCTTAGAAGCCTTCTCAATCCTCTCAAGTGTATTCAATACAACTTGCTGGATTGGAACAAAATCACCTGTATTCCGCTTCTGAACAAGTTCAAATACCTGCTTTTCCGTCTGTTCAAGCACAGCCTCCAACGGCTCTTTTGCTAGATAACATGTATTGGCAATTTCCTCATTCAACTTAATCAGTTTACGAAATGTTGCTTTCTCTGCAACAATCTCTGCATAATACTTAATATTAGCCGATGTCGGCACTGCCGTAATTAAGTCTCTCACAAATTCCAGGCTGCTGACTTCCGGAGGAACATCTTTCTCTTTCAGTCGCTCTTGAAGTGTAACCAAATCTACTGGTTTCCCTTCATTAAACAACTCAATAATTGTGTCAAAAATAACACCATAAGTCACCTGATAGAAATCTTCTCCACAGATAATCTCGCTCGCCGCTACGATTGCCTCGCGATCCATCAGCATCGCTCCGACTACAGACTGCTCTGCCTCGATACTGTGTGGAAGTACTCGTTTAATGAGCGCCTCATCCATTCTATCGTTCCTCCTAGGCTTCTGTTACAATCACTTTCAGCTTTGCTGTCACCTTAGC